>Ga0105046_10004203_pt1 | contig 22930 bp, 13 predicted proteins | sample MAT03_FD_78385 | JGI IMG/M metagenome (GOLD analysis project Ga0105046, IMG submission 78385) | Freshwater microbial communities from Lake Fryxell liftoff mats and glacier meltwater in Antarctica - MAT-03 (megahit assembly) | ecosystem: Environmental > Aquatic > Freshwater > Ice > Liftoff...
AATATTCAATATTAGAAGGTAAATATTGTAAATCTTTAGAATTTGTATCTTTAGAAACTGTCAATTTAGTAAGATCTTGTGGTAATTTTGAAAAAATATTTGAATAATTGTTTTCTATAATATTCATTTCTCCTATTTCAATTTCCATTCTATTAATATTTTCTAAATATTCATTTAAATATAAAGAAGGAATAGATTGTTTCCAATAAGGTGAACATAAATTTCTAAAAGTTTTACAACATAATCTTAATTGAATTATATCTTCTTTATTGTTATAAAATATGAATTCAATTATTTCCTTTAAAATATCACTTCCAATCGTAAAAATATTTATAATAAAAATTTCTTCTTGTTGTTTTTCTTCTTCCTCTTTAAGTTTCAATTTTTTAATTGTTTTAATTTCCTCTTTAATAGGATTATCTCCTTTTCTTTTCATTTTTATTTAATATATTTGATTTTGTTGATAATATAAAATAAAATAAAAAAAGTAGGTAATTAATTAAAAAAATTTTATTATTTATTATTTTTATTAAGGATGTATTTTTTTTTGACACAAATTTTTTTATTATTTTATTTGTCAATTTATAATAATTGAAAATTTTGTCAATTTATAATAATTGAAAATTTTATCTTTTAGAACAATTTTTTAAACTGTTGTTCGTGGGGAAATGAAATCATTTTCTTACTAGTGAATGTAAAATGTTTTTGTACTAGAATGAATATTATTCATCATAAAACACAAAGAAACAATTTAATTTCAAAAATTTGATTTTAATATGGATGTTGATTTAAATATTCCAAAAAGTAAATATTAAAAAGATTTATTTTATTTTAATCTTTTTTTAAAAAAAATGTATACAAAAAATATTAAATAAAATTTTCAAGATAATTTATAATTTCTATTTGATTATTTTCTTTAGCATATTGTAGTGCAGTTTTTTCATCATTATCTTTTTCATTTATATTTACACCATTTTTAATTAATAATTCAACTATTTCTAAATATCCTTCTTTAGATGCACTCATTAATGCATTTTCGCCTTCATTATCCTTTTGATTTATATCTGCACCATTTTTAATTAATAAGTTAATTATTTCTAAATATCCATGAACAGATGCATACATTAATGCATCTTTTCCATTATTAAATTTTTGATTTATATTTGCACCATTTTGAATCATTAATTTAACGATTTCAAAATATCCATTACAAGCAGCGAATATTATTGCATAACCATCATTTATATCTACATTTTTTTGAATTAATAATTGAACCATTTCTAAAATTCCATGTTTACATGCATACATTAATGAAGTGTATTCTTCATTATTTTTTTGATTTATATCAGCACCATTTTTACTTAATAATTCAACTATTTCTAAATATCCATAATTTGAAGCAAATAATAATGCAGTTTCTCTATAATTATTTTTTTCATTTATATTTGATTTATTTTCAATTAATAATTCAATTATTTTAAAATATCCTTTTTTAGATGCAAACATTAATGCAATATTTCCATTATTATCTCTTTCATTTATATTTATACCATTTTTAATTAATAATTCAACTATTTTAAAATATCCTTTTTTAGATGCATAAATTAATGCATTTTGTCCATTATTATTTTTTTGATTTATATTTGCTCCTTTTTCTAATAAATAAAGTAAATATTCTTCAATATTATTTTTGATAGGGAAAAATAGCAAAGGCTTATAACTATTCTTATCAACATATTTTTGTAAATAAATATTTGGATTTTTAAAATCTTTAATAATTTTTAAATTAAAATATCTTACGTTTTTAAAAAATTCTATTTCTAAAGATAAAAATTTAACAGTTTTTGGAATATCACCAAAACATATTTTTATATAATCCATTTTATTTAAGTTTAAATATTCAATATTAGAAGGTAAATATTGTAAATCTTTAGAAATTGTTCCTTTAGTAACTGTTAATTTACTAACATTTTTCGGTAATTTTGAAAAAATATTTGAATAATTGATTTCTGTAATATTTAATTCTCCTATTTCAAATTCCATTTTATTAATATTTTCTAAATATTCATTTAAATATAAAGAAGGGACAGATTGTTTCCAATAAGGTGAACAAAGATTTCTAAAAATTTTACAACATAATCTTAAATTAAACATATCCTTTTCATTATTATAAAATATGAATTTAAATAATTTTTTTAAAATATCATTTCCAATCGTAAAAATATTTATAATAAATATTTGTCTTTTAATTTTATTATATGGATCATTAATTATACTTATTTTCATTTTTTTTTAAATGTTGATGATAATTTTATTAATATAAAAAAACAAATAAAAAAAATAAAAGAAGTTATAAATAAATAAAAAATTTATTATTTCATTTTGACATAAATTGTTTTATTTTTGTTTATCTATTGATAATTTTACCTAAAAGGTTTTTATAAAGAAGAATTTCATAAATAATAGTCCCTAAGTTATTTAATGGATACATATGTTGTTTAATTTTTTTGATGTAGATAACCTCAAACAATTTGATTTTTTTTTTAAATTTTTTGAAGTTCTTAACAACATAGATTATCTTTAGTTCACAAATAGATTCGTTGGGTTTACAACAAAAAAATAAAATAATATATAATTAAACAAAAAAAAAAATAATTATTTTATTTTAACATAAATTTTTTTATTTTTTTATAAAGTATTCTAAAAATAATTATTAAAAAGAACTATATAAATAAAAATTTATTTTATATTGATTATTATTATTGTTTTTTTTTAAAAATATATATATAAAAAAAAAATTTAAGATAAATTTTTACTTTTAATCAAAATTTTTTTCTTTAATATGCATACATTTAATAACTATTTTATTATTTAACTTTTATCTGCACCATTATCAAGTAAGAAATCAACTATTTTTGAAGATGATTCTCCTTCTTCAAAAGAAGATGATTCTTCATCACGTCTATTATCATATGCAAGCGTTAATGCAGTATCTCCAGTTTTATTTTTATATTTTACATCTGCTCCATTTTCAACTAAAAATTTAACTATTTCTAATTTTCCAGCTTTAGTGGCCATCATTAAAGAATTAAATCCAAATTTATCAACTTGATTCATATCTGCACCATTTTTAAGTAATAATTTAACTATTTCTAAATGTCCGCTAGAACATGCTATTAATAATGCAGTTTCATTAGATACATCTTTTTCATTTATATTTGCACCTTTTTTAAGTAATAATTTAACTGTTTCTAACTGCCCTTCTTTACATGCATATATTAATGCAGTATATGCACTATTTTTTCCATAATTATCTTGATAATTTATATCAGCATCATTTTTTAATAATAATTCAATTATTTTTAAATATCCTTTTTTAGATGCATACATTAATGCAGTTATACCAAAATTGTTATCTAAATTCACATCTGCACCTTTTTCAATTAATAATTTAACTATTTCTAAATGCCCATATTCACATGCTTCCATTAATGCAGTATTTCCAATACTATCTCCAATACTATCTTTTTCATTTATATCAACATTATTTTCTTTAAGTAATAATTCAACTTTTTTTAAATTTCCATTTTTGGATGCTTCTAATAATTCTTTAAAATTTTTTTTCAATAAATTTTCTCTTCCCTTCAATGACTTTTGTATTAAAATTAAATCTGCTTTATTTGATGAATGCGTATTTTTATTTGCTAACATAAATGCATTAAATTTATTATTATCTTTATTATTTATACTTGCACCTTTTTCAATTAATAATTTAACTATTTTTGGATATTCATGTAAAGATGCGTACATTAATGCAGTCATATCCTTACTATTTTTTTTATTTATATCTGCTTTATTTTTAAGTAATAGTTCAACTATTTCTAAATGTCCACGAGCAGATGCATACATTAATGGAGTTTTACCAAAGTCATTTTTTTGATTTATATCTGCACCTTTTTCAACTAAAAATTTAACTATTTCTAAATGTCCATATTTACATGCATAGCCTAATGCAGTATCTCCAGTACTATCTTCACTAGTATCTTTTTGATTTATATCAAAAATACTAGATTCAAAGTATTTTATAACTTTTTTTAAGTTACCATCTCTAGATGCTTCTAATAATTTTTTATAAGATGGCTTTATTAATTCTTCATTTTTTTTCAATAATTGAATTATTGAGAAGTAATTTTTTTTCAAGGGATTCTCCTCTTTTAAAGAAATCCAATTTGCATTAGCTAACATTAGTGCAGTATCTTTGTTATTAAATACTTTATTTTTATCTGCGCCATATTTAAGTAATAATTTAACTTCTTCTAACCTTCCATATGCAGCAGCTGTCATTAAAGCAGTCATATTAAAATAATTTTCATTCGGGTTTGCTTCATTTTTAAGTAATAATTCAACTATTTCAGTAGTTCCTAAACGAGATGCAATTATTAATGCATTATCTTTATCTTTTTGATTTATATTAAAATCACCATCCTTTTCTTTTTTAAGTAATAATCTAACTCCTTCTAAATCTTTTTTATTAACTAAATCTATTAAATTAATTTCCTCTACATTTTCATTTTTTTTTCTTCTTTTAATTTTTTCCACATCACGATCACCTTCATTGGTTCTTTTTAAATTTTTTTTTGTTGACATTTTTAATAATAAAAATATTAATCAATAAAAAATTTGTTAATAAATAAATATTTTATTTTTTTTTAATTATCTATAAAATATTAAAAAAAAATAATTATTTTTATTTTTTTGTTTTTTGAATTGTTAATTGTTTTTTTCTCTTGCAAACCCAACAAATGTATTTATGAATTAAAGCCAATTTATGTTTTGATACAAACTTCAGAAAGTTTTAAAAAACTAATTTAAATCGTTCAAGGTCGTGTGTATCAAAAAAATTAAATAATATTATATTTACCAAAAAAATATTAATGTTGTCAATTTATAAAAATGTTTTATATATTCCTCAAAAGTAAATATTTAAAAGAATTATTTTATTTTGATTTTTTTAAATAAAAGTTTCAAGATATTTTATAATTTTTATTTGATTATATTCTTTAGCATAATGTAAAGCAGTTTTTCCATCAACATCCTTCCAATTTATATCCGCTCCATATTTAATTAATAACATCATTAAATCTAAATGCCCACACATAGATGCAAACATTAATACATTTTTTCCATTATAACCTTTCCCCTCTACACTTGCATTATTTTTAAATAATAACATAATCAATTTTAAATTCCCAAACATAGATGCAAACATTAATGCATTTTCTCCAATATGATTTTTTTCATTTACATTTGCACCATTTTTAATTAAAAATTGAACTATTTCTAAATATCCATTATGACATGCAAGCATTAATGGAGTATTTCCATCTTTATCTTTTTTATTCATATTTCTAGATAATTCATTATTTTTAATTAATAAATCAATTATTTTTAAATAATTATCATTTGTACTATTTTGAATTAATAATTTAACTATTTCTAAATATCCATATTTAAATGCAATTATTAGTGCATTTTCTCCATTTTTATCTTTTTCATTTATATTTGAACCATAATCAATTAATAATTTAATTATTTTTTGGTGTCCATATTCACATGCATAAATTAATGCAGTTTTTCCTTCATGAGTATCTTTTTGATTTATATTTATACCTTTTTCTAACAAATAAAGTAAAGATTGTTCATCATTATTTGCAATAGGAAAAAATAATAAAGGTTTATATAAACTATTATTAATAATATATTTTTGAAAATAAATATTTGGATTTTTAAAATCTTTAATAATTTTAAAATCAAAATTATGTGGTTTTCCAATAAATTTATAGTCTAAAGTTAAAAATTTAACATTTTTTGAGATATCACTAAAATATATATTTGAAGGATCCATTTTATCTAAGTTTAAATATTCAATATTAGCAGGTAAATATTGTAAATCTTTAGATTTTGTTTTTTTAGCAATTGTTAATTTAATAAGATCTTGTGGTAATTTTGAAAAAATATTTGAATAATTGATTTCTATAATATTTAAATAATTGTTTTCTATAATATTCAATTCTTCTATTTTAAATCCCATTCTAATAATATTTTCTAAATATCCATCTAAAGATAAAGAAGGAACAGATTGTTTCCAATAAGGTGAACAAAAATTTCTAAAAGTTTTACAACATAATCTTAAATTATTTAAATAATTTTTATTGATATAAAATATAAATTTAATTATTTCTTTTAAAATATCAATTCCAATTGTAAAAATATTTATATCAGAAATTTGTTTTTTTTCTTCTTTAATTTCATTAGTTTTTTCTTTATTCATAGATTTTTCCATTTTTTTAGATGTTAATATAAATAAATGATTTTTAAGAAGGCGGAAATCAAAAATTAAAATTAAGTTTAAATAAATATTTTTTTTTGGTGAATTTAAAAAATTATTGATGTAAAAAAAAAATTGATAAATTTTTTTTTTTTTTTAAATATGACATTATTGATTTTTTTTATATTTTGGAAAAAATAAAAAAATTTATAAATTTTTTTCTCTCAAAAAAAAACAACAACTTATTTAGTTTATTTAAATATCAAAATGGAAACTGAGAATATTAATAAAGTTGAATCAATTATAAGTATTTCCATTCAAGTTATATGTGCAGAATATCATACTTATGTGTTATTAAATTCACCTTCAAAACAATTATATTATTTTGGAAGCAATATGTAAAAAGACAACTTTTATTAAAATTTTTTATTAATAATATTATTAAATAGTTGTGGACAATCTGGTTTAAGAGGATATGAAACACAAAATGTATTTTCTAATCCTCGTTTTTGTGATTTCAAAGAATTTGAAGATAATAATATAGATAAAATTATTACTGGTGGAGATCATTGTTTTATTCAGAGTAATAAAGGTTTTTATGGAATGGGTGCTAATCAGTTACTATTTTATTTTTATTGTTACTATTTTATATTTATTTTTTTATTTTATTATTATTAGTGAAGGACAACTTGGAATGGGAGAAAAAATTCCTACTTGTCAAACAGAAATTATTTATTTACCAAATCTTTCTGAAATGAAAATAAAGGTGCTTATTGCTGGATATAATCATAATATGTGTTTAACTGAAGATAATAAATTATATTCATGGGGAAATAATCAACATGGTCAATTAGGACTTTCGAATACTACAGATTCATTTTTTCCTAAATTTATTACATTCTCTGAAAAATTTCCTAAACCTATTAAAAAAATATTACTTGGACAATTTTTTAATATTGTAATACTTGAAGAAAATATTATATATGTTTGGGGTAGAAATGATTTTGGACAATTAGGATTAGGAGATACAAAAGATCGATTTACACCAACTCCTTTAGAAATTAATATAGATTCAATTAAGTTTATTGAATGCGGTTATGATCATACTATATTAATAACTGAAAAAGGATCTGTTTATGTTTGGGGTTATAATGAATTTGGACAACTTGGAACAGGAGATTTTAATAATGTATTAGTTCCAACCCTTGTGAATTTATTTGAAAAGAAAAATGAATCTATTGAAATTAATTCTCTTTTTTGTTATTCAAATCATACTGCTATTTTAACATCAAAATCTCAATGTTTTATATGGGGATCAAATTTTAGAGGAGAATTATGTGCTCCAATAATTAAAGGAAAATCAAAACCAGCTATAATAAAATCTCCAAATAAAAAACAAATTATTTGGATTGGAGGAGGTTTATTTCATACTTTTTTAGTTACAAAAGATTTTGAAATATTTTCTTGTGGAAATAATAAATTTGGACAACTTGGATTAGGAGATAAACATTCAAGAGATCAATTTACTCCAATTTTATTATTAAAATTCACTAAATTAACTAAAAATATTCCTTTAATTGATACTAATAATCAAAAAACTACATTACAACAAAAACATAAAAAAGGGGGAAAAAATTTAATTACAAAAAAAGAAGAACAAAAAAAAGCATTTATTGGAACTCAAATAAAAATAAATGAAAATATAAAAGAAGAGGAAAAAGAAGAAGAAAAAAATCTTTCAAAATCTTTAATTAAAAAATTAAATAATCTAAAAGAAGATCCTAATTGGTATATATATATATACTTTAAAATAATTTTTATTAATTTTTTTTTAAAATTTAAAAAGGATAATTATTAAAGAAATAGATGAAGAATTAAAAAAATCTATTCAAACTTTATCAGATAAATTATTATTATATCTTCCATCTAAAGAAAATGAAGAAGAACAATTATTAGTTACTAAATTAAATAAACTAAATGATATATTTATAGCCATAAAAGAAAATAATTTGGATTTGATTAAACAAATTATTCAAGAAGATCAAACACAAATTAATTTACGAAATTTAGAAAGACGTACTCCTTTATTTGTAGCTTGTATAGAAGATAATGAAGAAATAATAAAATTAATTTTAATTAATGGTGCAAAAGTAAATAAATCAGATAACTCAAATAATACACCACTTCATTATTTATGTGGAGAAAATAACATTAAACTTATTAAATTATTAATAACGAAAAATGTGGAAATTAATAAAAGAAATAATTATGGAGAAACTTGTTTATTTATTGCATCAGAAAATGGAAATTTAGAAATTATTGAATTATTAATTGATAATAATGCTGATCTAAATATTCCAAATAATGATCAAATAACACCATTGAATATTGCAACTCAATACAAACATTTAGAAATTATTAAATTTTTAATTAATAAAGGAGCAGATATTAATAAAGAAGATACAACTAAAATTACACCTTTATATATATCAGCACAAAAAGGATTTTTAGAAATAGTAGAATTATTAATTACAAAAAAAGTTGAAATTAATAAATCTGGTCCTCATGGAATGACACCACTTTTTATTGCATGTCAAAATCAAAAATTAGATATAGTTGAAATATTATTATCTAATGGTGGTGATTTATCAAAAATGAATAATTCAGGAAATACAATATTACAAATTGTATGTAAAACAAAAAATAAACAATTATTTGAATTATTACTTCATTATAATCCAGATTTAAATTTAAAAAATAATGATGGAATTAAAATTATTGACATTATTCAAGGAGATTCTGAATTAAAACAAATTTATAATGATATGACTAAATTAAATATCTTAAATGGGTTTAAAAAAATAAAAAAAGATAATACTATTTTACTTCCTCCTATTATTATACAACAAAAATCTGAAAAAATAAAAAAAGAAACATATGAAATAATATCATCAGAAGAATTTAGCGAAATTGAAGAAATTGGACATGGATCTCATTCAATTGTATATAAAGCAACTTGGAATCATTTAGAAGTAGCAATTAAAAAATTAAAATCAATATTAGATAATAATTCAATAGTATTAAATCAAGAAATATCTATTTTACAAAAACTTCGTCATCCTAATATTATTACATTATATGGAATATCAAATTATAATGGTTTTATTAGTTTAATTTTAGAATATCTACCAAAAAAAACACTTTATTATCATTTACATGAACAACATGAAGAAATTTCTTTTGCTAAAAAATTAGATATATCAAAAGGAATAGCATTAGCTTTATCTTATATTCATAACCTTAATCCAAAAATTATTCATCGAGATTTAAAATCAGAAAAGTAAATATATATTTTTATTTATTTATTTACAATTTATTTTTTTTTTCTTAAAAAAAAGTATTTTACTTGATAATAATTGGAAAGCGAAAATTGCTGATTTTGGAATAGCTAAATATAATATAGAAACACAAATTTTATCAGAAGTAGCAGGTACTCCTAATTGGATGTGTCCTGAGGCATTCACAAATAATATTTTATCGGAAAAAGTTGATGTGTATTCTTTTGGAATGATCCTTTATGAATTAATTTCTCATCAAATTCCCTTCTTTGGTTCTAATATAAATCAAATTGCAACATTATTAGGAAATGGAGAACGACCAATAATTCCAGAAACTTGTGATTTAAAATATGCTTCTATTATACGAAAATGTTGGCAACAAAAACCTAAAGATCGTCCAAAAATACATCTTGTTTTAGTTGAACTTGAATCTATATTAGAAGGTGAATTAGAACATGAGATCTTTTCAAATCAATTTGATTATACTCCTGATTTTAAATCATGTATTGAATGGAATAGTCGAACTAAAAAATCTAAAGCTCTTTTTTTAGAACTTAATCCTACTTCTAACTCTTTAATTAAATATGAATATAATAATATCTGTCAATTATTAACTTGTATGCATGGAACTAATTTTAAATTTATTATTAGTAAATCTTTTGCAGTATCTAATCCTCTTCTTAATCAGGCTTTTTTTAATCGTTATACTCAATTACAAACTCGTTTTGAAGAATCTCCTGACATTTTTTTCAAAAAAGATTGGCTTTCTAATAAATATTCAACTTGGAGACAATGGATTTTAGATCATCTTACTCTTTATACAAATTCATTTAATTATAATGTTAATAATGAAATAAAAATTATTCCTGTCTTTCATATTGCTTCTAGTTTAGAAACTGCTTATAAAATATGTGAAACTGGGTTTTCAGCACTTAGTCTTTCAGATGAAGGATGGTTTGGAAAGGGAATTTATTTTACTACTAATTTAAAATATGCTTTACAATATCATAATAATGATTCTAATGAAGAAAAAATAATTATCCTTGCTTATATTTTACTTGGAAATATTTTTCCTGTTATTGAATCCCCTTTAGAATCTTTATTAGAATTAGAAACATTAAAAGGAAAATCAGGAAAAGTAAGATTATAATAATAATAATAATTTATTAATTTATTAATTTTTTTTTTTTTAAAAAAAAAAAAGAGTGGATATGATTCTCATTTTACAATTGTTAACCCTAAAAGTTATATTCCTTGTCAAATTATTGATCCTTCTGAAAAGTTAAATATGACTGAAATAGTTATTTTTCAAGAAAATCATATTTTCATTAAAAATATTATTGTTATTAAAAAAAAATAAATAAACAAAACAAAATTTTCAATTAATAAATAAAAATAAAAATTTATTTTAAGGTTATTTTAACAAACAATAAATATTTAGTCTTTCTCAATTAACAATTATTATTTTTATTATTTTTATTAACGACAATTTTATTTTTATTTTTATTAATGGCAATTTTATTTTTAATCTTAAAAAATTTTAAAAAATCTTAAAAATCTATTTAAATGAATATTTTTCAAGAAACAAGAAACAAGAGACTGACTTAATGAATATAAACAATTTAACCATATGGACATGAATAATTACGTTCCTATAGAACCTCACACAACCAGAGTTATAAAAGTCGAAGTGTGTTGTAAAGGTGACGTTATTTACTATGAATTAATTTCTACAACATTTTATCCAGAATTAAAATATTCAACCCTTACAGCAGAACAAAGAAAAACTCAAATAAAAGAAAGATTAAAGAAACAGGGTTTTAATGTAGATATTTTAGATGTGAATCTTTATTTTTTTCTCTAAATAATTTAATTTTTTTTTTTGAAAACATTTTGATTTAAAATAAATATATATTAAAAAAAATAAACAAAACAAAAATTTTTCAATTTAATAATAAAAATATAAAAATATAAAAATAATTTTATTTAAAATAAGTTCCTAAACCATCACAATTTAAATCATTAAATAATTTTTTACAAGCAGCTGGTAAAATAATAACTTTACAATCTTTTCCTGAATTACATCTTTCACAAAATAATTCTATTTCATCATAATTAGGATAAACTCTTTCTTCATCTGTTTTAGCAATAGTAGTAGCAAAACTTTTACATTTTTTACATAATACATAATGAAATTCATCAGATAAAGTACATAATCTTTCACGAATAATAGCAGAAGAACCATAAGCTATCAAAACATCTCTTTCCATTTCACCAAATCTTAATCCTCCATCTCTAGATCTTCCTTCTACAGGTTGTTTTGTTTGAGTATATCTTGGACCAAAAGCAGTTCTACAATGAATTTTACGACCTATTTTATGCATATTTCTTTGATAAAATACAGGACCAATAAACATAGGTCTTTTAATCATTTGACCTGTAGTTCCATGATACATAATTTCATTTCCATGAGAATCACCTAAATCTTTTTTACATTCACTATATTTTTGTATTAAATTTTTAATTGAATGATTTTTAATATTATCAAACATTGTTCCATCACCAGAATTACCTTTTAAACATGAAATTTTACCTAAAAAGGCTTCTAAAATTTGACCAATTGTCATTCTTGATGGACAACAACTAGGATCTATAATAATATCTGGTGTAATTCCATCTTTTGTAAAAGGCATATCCCAAGAATTTATAATAGAACCAGTAATACCTTTTTGACCATGACGTGAAGAATTTCCTGTTATTGTAACAATACCATTTCTTCTAATAAAAAATATATGAGATGGAACTTCAATACAAAAAACTTTCCCATTATAATCAATTATTTTTTGTTTATTTATAAAATTTTTTTCGAACTTTGTATTATATTCATTAACATTAAAGAAAATTGTTATTTGATAAGTAAATTTTTTTTTAAAATTAAAAGATGATGATAATTCATTTTTATTTTTAATTAAAATAATATTAGAAGTTAATCCTGCATGTATACATAAAATTTGAAGATTATTAATTAATTTTTCAATTTTTGTAAAATAACTAACTGTATTATTTGTTTTTATAATTTTATTATTAGAATATAAAATATTATTAAGTAATTTAATACTTTGAATTCTACTTAAATTCCAAACCCAAGATGGAAAATAATTTTTATCATTTTTAAATCCTTTTAATAAAAATAAAATATCATTATTAAACATATTTTTATATTCATCTGATTTTATAATTATTTTTATATTTTTTTTTTCATTATTATTATTTATATCATTATTATTATTTATATCATATTGAATTTGGAAATGTAAATCATTAATTAAATTTTGTAATTTTTGATTTTTTTCATAATGAATAAATAAATAATTTATTTCCCAACCAATAAATGATGAAGAAGAATTATTTTTTAATTCTTTTATTTTACAATTATAATTTATTAATAATGCAAAAAATTCTAACCAATAATTGAAATTAAATATTTTATTTCCTAATCCATATTGTTCTTTATATTCTATATCTTTATTTAAAAATTTTACAGTTTTCATATATTTACAATGTTTATTAATAATATTTTTTGCTTTTATTAATTGATATTTTTCTTCATTTTCTAATTTTACCCACATATTATGATTTAGAGTAACTAATAAATTAACTTGATTTGTTTCAATATTATACATTTGACCTTTATGATTAAATTCATAAATTTGTTGTAAATCATCATAAACTAATTCATTATTATTTTTTAAAGTTGCTATTTTATCTTCATTATTTAATTGATAATAATATTTCCAACCAAAGTTTGTTAAAACTTGATGATCTGGAGTTAAACAAAATTTATCTCCAACTTCTGGAATATGTATAATTCTTATTTTTATTTTTACAGTTTTTAATTTTGAAGAATTTGGTTTACCTTCTTTTTTAGATGAAAGAATTGAATTTTCTTCATCAAAAAAAATAATTGTATCATCAATAAATCCACTTATTCCTCTACATATAAGACTTAAATCTTTTATTGTATATAATTCCATTGTTTTATTTTCTTTTGTTTTTTTATCACCTTTTAAATTTTTTAATATTGAATATTTAAATACTAAAATATCTCCATCAGTAACATATCTTCCTTTTTTAATAATTCCATCTTCATCTAAATTTTTAATTTTTTTTAAATAATCTTGATTATTTGAATAAATTTTTTCAATTAATTCCATTTTTGGAAGACCTATTAATTCAGTAAAATTCTTTTCTTTAATAAAAAAAGATTTACATTCTATACTTCTCATAAATCCACGATCTATTGCTTGTTGATTAATAGAAATAGCATCATCCATTGTATATCCTGGACTTCCTGATGTTCCAAATATTCCAACTAAAGCATTTTGACCAGCAGGTAAAATATCTTGATAAGCAAGTGTTGAAGTTCTAGTCATAATTAATGGTTTTTGAGGATAACATAAAATATGTTGAACATTATCAAATCTTTGTCTAAAATTTAATCCTGGTATTCCTTCAGCTTGTTTAGAATGACTAGAAGATTGATGAGAAGCTCTTGAAGATGGATTATTATTACCAAATGGAATAATAGAAGTATTTAAATCTAAAATATTTATAGGATGTATTTCACAATAATGATAACGAATAAAAAAATTTGTATCATTTATTATTCCTTCTTTATTTAATATATTTTGTTTATTAAATATATTTTTCATTTTTTCTTTTTCAATTTTTAAATTTTCAATTGAATAAGAAATCATAGCATATGTTTGTTCTTCAACATCTAAAAATTCTATATAACCTTCATAAACTAATTGAAAAAAATTATCATCTTTAAATGAAAAATGATTTAATTTATTAAATGTTTTCATTCTTTTTTTTGGTAATAAAAGTTCATTTGTATCAGGATTTACTTTTAATAATGGACGAATTTTTCTTCCTCCATCTGTTTTAACATGTATATAATTTTCTTCAACATTTAAAATAATACCAGTTTGATAACTAATAATCATTTTATTTTTTAATTGTTTTAATTTATTAAAAGTTTCCAATAATGTTGTATTTTTTGGAATATATCCAAAAATATATCCATTAAAAATTAAAAAATTTGTATTATATAATTCTGAAAATTCACTTTCACTTATTGTTTTTATACCTAAATAATCTTTAAATATCATTTCATATAATTCACTACATTTTGAATAACTTGTATATAAACTAGTTAAAGCATTTGATTTTTTTAATCCTAAATTATCTCCTTCATGAGAATCTGGTCCATTAAAACCTATATGTTCTACTTGAAGTTGTCTAGGATCTGCTGTTTTACCTTGATTACCAAGAGGTATATTATCTTGAACTAATTGAGAAATAATATTATTATTACCAGTTTGTCTCATTAATGGTACAGCAACACCAGTTAATCCATATGAACCTTTTATTGACCAACTTCCTGTACTTATTGAATATTTTATTAATGCACTAATATTTTTACCCATTAAAATATTATCTAAATTTATAGAATTTAAATCTGATTTTTTTCCTTTATATATTTTTTCAATTGATTTTCTTAAATTATTTTTTACTTCAACAATATGTTTTTTATAAATTTTATCATATAAAACACTTAATAACATTCCATTTGGATAACTTTTTTTATTTGGATATTTATCTCTATTATCATAACTAGAAGTTTTTAATAATACATCTAATAATTTACGAACCATCCATCCTATATGAACTAATTTTTCTTTTGGTTTATCTGTAGGAATATGACAAAGAAAATCATTTAATATATATTTTTTAGCATACCATTTTGTAGATTCTTTATTAAAATCTTTTGGTGTTCCTCTAATACCTATATAATGTAATGCTTCATCTTGATTTTCTACACTTGAATATTCTTTAATTGTTGATATAATATAATTGTCATATTTTTTTTTTCCTAAAGTTAATATTAAATATAAATCATGATCAATTATTTTTTCTGGTATTAATGCTCTTATTAAAGTTCCTAATGGAAATTCTTCATTAATATATTTTAAATGTACTTTAAAAGAACAATCATCATATTCTTTACTATAAGAAAATTTTAATTCAACTAATAAAGGATTTTTAAAAGGAAAATCTTGATTTAAACATCTTATTTCAGCTGTAATAAGATTCATACCAAATTTTATATCTTGTGAATTTTTATGTTTTTTATTTATAGTAGATTTTTTTAATTTATTTTTAGTATTCATAATATAAATTGCATTATCTTTCATTTTTTCTTGACTAATAATAACTTTTTCATTTCCTCTAACAATATAATATCCACCATAATCATAAGGATCTTCATTTTGATTATAAAATTTTTTAATTTTATCAAATTGTACATTATTAGATTCATGAGTTTCACAATATTTACTTCCAACACATACAAGTAATTCATGATAACAATAATTTTTAACTATCAAAGAATCTATTAAAATTCTATTTATTATTATCTCATTAGTCTCTTTATTTAAAATTTTTTCTTTTTTATATGTTTTTAATACAACATCTACAATAACATCCATACAATAATTTAAATCTAAATTTCTTGCTAATTGTGGATTAACTATATTAATATCTTCTTTTCTATTCATCTTTAATCCATCATTAATTGTAAAACTTCTTTCTTGTATTTTTTCTCTAACTTTACTAAATCGAACATTATTTAATTTTATAACATAAATTATATCTTTTTCTATTTGATTATTATTATTATTATTAACTTCTTCATTAACAGAAGATAAAGGTGTATTTGAAGAAGATCTATTATTATTTTGTAATGACATATAATAATTTTTTTTCTTTTTTTTTTGTAAATGATCATCTAAATCAAATTCTATTTTATTATTTTCAATAGTTACTTTAACAAATTCTACATAATCTTCATAACTACTAAAATGATGATGATTAATTCCAAATACATCAAAAAATCCATTTTCTATTGACCAAGAATCTTCATTATTTATATCATTTTTTTCTAAATTCATTTTTATTATTATTAATATAAAATGTTTCTTGATAAAAAAATAAAGTGCAAATATATTATTATTTTTTAACATAACAAAAAAAACAAAAAAAAATCAAATAAAAATTTATAAAAAAAAAAATAAAAATTTTTTATTTTATTTTTTTTATAAATTTATGTACAAATTAAAAAATGTTTTATTTTATTAGAAAAAATATTTGAAAAAAAAAAAGAATTTTGAGTTTAAATATTATCTTCATTTTTTAATAAAAATAATAAAAATCTTCTTTCTAATTGACCAGAATCTTTCCAATTATAAATAATTTTATTTCCTAATACTAACGATAAATTATTTTTTTTATTAGTGTTTTTTAAATCATTTATATATTCTTTTAATTTAGAATTTTTATTTCTAATCATGAAATTATTAAAATAATTTTCATTTTTTTTAAAATTTGCTCCTAATAATATTAATTTTTTAAATGTTTCTAAATTGTTATATTCACAACAAATCATTAAAGGAGTTAATTGTTTTTCATTTATATTATAATAATAATTAATTTTTTTTTAGATGAAATATCTATATAAAAAATTTGACCGTTTATTTTAATGAACAATTTTAAATGTAAATTTTTATTTGAATTTAACATTCTTAATAAATTTTTTATAAAAAAAAAAGAAAAAATAATTTATGTACATTTTTTTTATAAATTTTAACAACAACAAAAAAAAAAAAAATATTTTTTTCACAATTAAAATTTAAATTGAAAAAAAAAAAAAATGAAGATTATTTAAAAATAATTTTCAATATAACGATTAACTTCAGATTTGGCATGGTTTCTATGTTCCAACAAAGATTCTGTCATTCTTTCAATTTTTCTTTTTTCAGATAAAAAGGTAGGTATTAAATTTAATTGTTTAGAAATTTGATTTAAACCAGATAAACTATCAATACCAGAAGATCTTTCAATATAAAGCATTGTTAAATAAGATTGTGAATAATGAATTGCATGTTCAAAAATTTGAGGATTTTGAAGACCAATATTCATTTCTTGCAATATTGAAAGATAATCACAACCAATACGTGAAGTAGCAAATGATTTTTCTTCATTTATTTTACACATTAATTGTATTAATTTTTCTCTAGATTCTTTAAATTGAGCATCTGTTCTTTCAAAAACTAAGTTTTGAATAATTTCATCAATAGTAAAAGCTAATAGATACCGAAAAAAATGAATATGCATTCCTTTATGTAAAGGTAAAGTTAATTCTTCTTCTTTACTATTATTAGAATAATTAAGATCTGTAGTTTTTCTTGTAGTTTCAATTTTAAATTCAAAATATTTATCACTATTTGAAAGTGGATCCAAATATCTTTATTTATTTAAATAAATAATTAATAAATTTAATAATTAAAAAAATTGTTTATTTTACTTGACTTTAGCTAAAATTAAAACTTGTTTTTCTAAATCACATTTGTTTAATGATAATCTAAACAAAATAGTTCTTGATTCTAATCTTGATAAAGATCCTAGATGAAATGAAAAATTTTTCACAGGTTCTTTTTTTTCAACAGGAAATTTCGTCCAAAAATTAATTATTCTACAACCCTTTTGAGCTTCTAAAGATAATTGAATATCACAAGCAATAGTAGATAAACATATTTCTAAACATTCTGCAAATATATTAGGTATCATTTCAGATGTTTCTATATAATAATATACTCCAGATTTTGTACAAAATGAAATTTTTTGTAATAAAAAAGAATCATGATCAACACCAAATCCAAAAGTATGAATTGATAAATTGCGTGGTAAATTTAAAGAAGAAATAGAATTTAATAAATTTCTTCCTCCTTCTCCTGTATTATTATGACCATCAGTAAAAAATAAAATAGTAGTTAATTGATTTTTAATTTTTCTTTTTGAGATGATATCAATAGCTTTATATATAGCTAAACTTATATTTGTTGAACCTTCAGGTGTAATAGTTTTTAATTTTTTTAAAAGTAATTCTTTATTACAATCATGTAATCTGACAAATCCTATATCTTCATCTTCATTACCATCTTTTATTTCTGTAATTATTTCTACATCTGCATTAAATAATTCAATAGCTATTCTATGTTTTGAATCTAAATTATTTATAAAATATTCCATAGTTCCTTGTAAAAAAGCCATTTTATTCTCAGATTTCATTGATCCACTTCGATCAACAACAAAAATAAAATCTGTACCACATTGGTAATCTTTATTTTTATTATTATTATTATTATTATTTATATCTAATTCTTTTGCAGCTCGAATAGATATAGAAAACCATTCTTTTCCAAGATCATCTTTAGAAATACTTTCATATTCTAATGATGAATATATTTCTAAATTTTGTGAATCATTAGATATATTTATTTTTTCAGAATTAGTTAAATTAATTTTATTTTTTAAATCAATTAAATTTTCAGATTCATAATCATAATCTTCAATTTTATTTGTTAAACTTTGTAAAATGTTAATATCATTAACTTCCATTTTTGAAAATATTTAAGAGATGATAATATTTAAGAGATGATAATATTTAAGAGATGATAATATTTATTATTTTTTAAAAAAATAGGAAAAAAAAAATTTATTTATAATTTTTATTTTTTAAAATAATATTAAAAATTCACTACAAAATTGATAAAAAAATTTCATTAAAAATTTTTTAATAATTGACCAAAAATTCACTGTAGATTTTAAATCAATTATTTTTGACGCTTTTTTTATAATATAAAAAAAATTAATTATTTTTGTAATAAATTTATTAATTGTTTATTTTCCAATAATTTTGCAATTTCAAGAGAATCAAATAGTCCAAAAAATTTTTGATTTTTATCTGCATTGTTATTAATTAATAATTCCACTATATCTATTTTTTGTAATATTACAGCAATATTTAATAATGAAATTCCAAAATTTATTATTTTTTTGTTTTTATATTTATAAATAAATTCAGATAATGTTTCAGATAAATTTTTCCAATCTTTATAAAAACTTTTTTCTTCTATATCTACAATTAAATTTACTTGTGCACCATTTAATATTAAAAACATTATTAAATCTATTGAACCAAAAATACATGCACATAATAATGGATTATAAATAGTTTTATTTTTTTTATTGATATCAAAATTTAATGATAATAAAATTTTAACTATAGGTATTGAATTCCCAATACATGCATAATTTAAAGCATCAATTTCATTATTATCTTTTTCATATATATTTACTCCATTAGATAATAAAATATTTATTGAATGTGGTTGATTAAATTTACAAGAAGTTAAAAATGGAGTCATTCCATCAATAATAGTTCTCGAATTTATATTTGCACCATTTTTAATTAAATATTTAATAATTTTATCATATCCTTCTTTACAAACATAATGAAGAGCGGTAGGATTCCCTTTATAATTTTGATTAATTAATATATTTTTTTCTTCAATTAAAAATTTTACTAGCATTAAATTGCCACTTAGACAACTTATAATAAAAACAGATAAATAAGATTTATATAATTGATTAATAGAAACTTCCAATTTTAATAAAATTTTAACAATATTTAAATTTCCATTTTTACATGCATAATATAAGGCATTTTTAAATTTTAAATTTTTATAATTTATATCAATATTTTTTTTTTTTAATAAAAAATTAAATAAATTTATATTTTGAGTTTTACAAGCATATAAAAAAATTTCATTGTCAGAATCTATTTCTTCAAAATTTTCTTTAATTTTTTCTAAAATAAAATCTGAAATATCATCAAAATGATCAGAATAATTTTTAAAACATGATAATAATTCTTCAATTGAAATTTTATAATATAAAAATGTTTCAAAAACCTTTTTTTTTTTATATATATATGCAATATCTAAAGAAGAATTTTTATTTTTAGATAAATCATTTATAGATAATAATTTTTCAGATAATATAAAATGAATAATATCTGTTGAACCTAATTTACAAGAATAATGTAAAACATTTTTATCTTTATTATTTCTTTCATTTATATTAGAACCATTTTCAAGTAATAATTTAAATAATTCTAAATCTTCATTTAAACATGAAATATGAAGAAAAGTATCTCCTTCATTATTTTTTTGATTTATATCAACATTATTACTATTTTTTAATAAAAGTTTAATTAAATCTAAATTTCCATATTCACAATTATTATGTATTAATGTATTTCCTAATTTATCTTTTTCAGTTATATCTATTTTTCTTTCAATAATTATTTCAGTTAATTCTACAGAATTTAATTCATAAGATAATAAAACTAAATTTTCATTATAATCTTCTTTATCTAAAAAAATATTTATACATCCTTTATTTTTTATTAAACATGCATATTTAAAAGGGCATATTCCTTTATTATTTCTTTTTTTTATATTAATTCCTTTATTTATTAATAATTGTACTATATCATTATTAAAACTTTTACAAGCATAATTTATTATACCATATCCTTTATTATCATATAATGTAATATCTGCTCCTTTATTTATTAATAATTCAACCATATTATAATATCCTCCAAAAGAAGCTAACATTAAAGGAGTCATTCCATTATAATCTTTTTCATTAATATTTATATTAGAATCTAATAATAAATTAACAATATGTATTTTTTGAATTTTTATAGCTAAAAATAAAAAATTTTCTCCTCTATTATTTTTTTCATTAATATCCATTTTTTTAATCAATAATTTAATTATTTCAATATTTCTTGAAATAGAGTATGTAAAACAATTTTTTAATGAATAATCTTTTTTATTTACATCAGCTCCAATATCTAATAAAAATTTAATAGCCTTTAAATCATCATTAATACATGCATTTATTAATGGTGTTTGACCCCATTGATTTTGTGAATTAATATCTGTTCCATATTTTAATAATTCACGATACATAAATTCATTTTTATTTTCAATAGCAATACAAAAAGGAGTTTTTTTATATAAACCTTTTTCAATAAAATTTATATTTTTATTTTGTATTAATAAATTAAATAAATTAATATCATTATTTTTAACACAATAATAAAATAATGATTGTCCATTATGTTTATTTTTAATATTACTTTCCATTCCTAATAAAATCAATTCTTTTACTTTTAAAAATTCTCCTAATTCTAATAAATAAATTAATAAATATTCTTCATAATTATTTTTTTTAATAGTAATATTAAATTTATTAATAACATAATTATTTATATATGGATAAATATATTCTGAAAAAGTATATTGATCAAATTCAGGTAAAATTATATTTTTTATCATATATGGAATTTTACAAAAATTGACATAACAATTTATAGGATTTTTAATTATTAATGTTTCAATAAAATTAGGTATAAAATTATAATCTGTAAAAACAAAATCTGTTTCTAATTTAGAAATACTTAATGGTACTTTTAAAAAATATTCTAAACTTTTAGATTTTATTATTTCTAAATTTTTAACAGGAAGTCTTGTTTTTGTTATCATCTCATTATAATAAGATAAATCATTAGAAAAGATTTTCTGATCCCAAAAATTTATACTTATTATTCTAAATGTTTTACATACTAATCTAATATTTTTAAAATTTTTATAACTACTTTTTTTATCTTTATTTATTTCATTAAATATTAATTCCCAAATATCTTTTGGAATTTCATTAGGATCTAAATATTTTTCATGTTTTTGTTTTTTTAAATTTAAAATATTATCATCTTCAAAATAACAATTACAATATTTTCTTTTTAAATTTTTATTTAAAAAATAATAATTTTTAATTAAATTTTCTAAAATAAAACTTTTTATATTTTTTGTAAATTTTTTAACATATTTTTCATGTTCATCATAATCAATATTTATATTTTCTTTAAATATTCCTTCTATAATACTTTTTAAATTTAAAACAAAAATTCTTGTTTCAAGATTAATAATATTAGTTAAATCTGCATCAAATTTTTCTTCCATTTATTTTTATTTTTTTTTTTTTTTCTCTTCAATATAATTTTAAAAAATAATAAAAAAAAAAAATATTTTTTACAAATAATTTTCAAAAAGGAGAGAAAAAAATCTACAAAAATTTGTTTAAGTCCAAATTCAATAAAAATTGTAGTATTACATTCTTCATTTATTTCTAATGCTTATTTACACGCTTTAAGATTTTTTACAACTTCAGTCATATCAACAATTATTTTAATTAATCTTTGTTCGTTCAAGATATTAAATCCCTC
>Ga0105046_10004205_pt1 | contig 22928 bp, 18 predicted proteins | sample MAT03_FD_78385 | JGI IMG/M metagenome (GOLD analysis project Ga0105046, IMG submission 78385) | Freshwater microbial communities from Lake Fryxell liftoff mats and glacier meltwater in Antarctica - MAT-03 (megahit assembly) | ecosystem: Environmental > Aquatic > Freshwater > Ice > Liftoff...
CCCGAGCATCTGGCCGCCTTGCGAGAGAAAGAAACCCAGCTACTGGAACGTTCGCTATTCCTGGCGGCTCACTACGATCGCATGGATCAGGTGCAGGCCCTCTTCGGTCGGTTCTTCGAACTGGTGAAATTGCGAAACGGCATCGAGCGTTACGATGCCATTAACAAGATCGCGCGCGTATGTTTGCGTGGCTTGCGAAAGCTTGGCCTGAGAGACGAGATCGACCAGTTTCTCCAGCAGATGATGGAACTGATTCTCCAGGGCAAGAGCCTGTCGCAGTTGCGACTGAATGCGGGTTCCAACTGGCCGGACCTGCTGGGGGCGTTATTACACCTGGCCGAGGGCTGGATGTTTTTCGGCGGATTCGACAAGGCCAAGCCCTTTCTCGACGAGGCACGTAGTACGCTCTTCGAAAATGTCAGGCTCCCAAAAGAAAAGACACTGAAACCTCAGCAATTGACCAAGCTGATGCAAACCTATGTGACCACGCTGGGTCAGGGGCCAGTGGACGAGGCACTGAATCGGATCGAAGAATTGTTCGTCAAGGTTGAAAAGCTGCCGAACGGCTTTACGACTTCCACTCACTTTAGTCGACTTCACCTGAACGTGGTTGAGGATGTCGTTCGGTCCTTAATCAACGAAAATATGGGCATCGGCGACCAAGCCCGCCGATGGATGGACGACGACGAGTATCTCGTCCGCCGCAGGATTCATGCGGACATGAAGAAGCTTCTCTCGCAGAGTGGCCTGAGTTGACTCGCCCGACAATAGTTAAAGAATCGATACAGAGCCGCGCACGCAGCGCAGCGGAGTAAGCGGTTTAGCGTCTCGCGGGTTCATCCGCTTACTCCGCTGCGCTGCGTGCGCGGCTCTGATGAAATTTTGTCGGGCGCATCTGAGTTGGCTCAGGCGGCTCCCAAAAAAAGCGTCGAAATATTTCCAGAATAATCCTTGACTGGCATAGTGTTCGTGTGTACACTATATTTGAGTGGAGGTTTATCCAGACTTTCACTTCGATGATCGTTCACCTGGGGCAGGCAATTCACCAAAGGTTGCGAAAGGAATTTCATCATGACTCGCTTCACCATCTTTTTCCTGTTCTTTCTCCCCGTCGTGGCATGTGCTCACTTCCCGTTCCTCGTTCCCGATGGGCCGAGCAAGGGCAAGGCCGTCTTCAGCGATACGCTCAAGCCGGACGAGAAAGGCGTGCCAGTCGAGAAGATTGCGGCCACGAAGTTGAGTCTGCTCTCCGCCGGCAAGGCTGCAGAGTTGTCCTGGACGCTCGACAAGGCGGCGAATTGCTACACGTTCGACGTACCGGGCACGGGATCAAGAATCGTCGTCGGCACAACAGATTACGGCGTGCTGCAACGCGGTGAGGGCAAGCCGATGTGGCTGCGCTATTATCCCAAAGCCATCTTCGGCGACATCCCGAGCGTGGAAAATGCGACGGCGGGTAAGGTGGTGCCACTCGAACTGGTGCCAGTTGTCGATGGCGGCATGTTGAAATTCAAGGCACTTGCGGCCGGGAAAGCAGTGGCAAAAGCCGAGGTAACCGTGATGATTCCAGGCGAGGAAAAGACGAAAGTCGTCATGACGGATGACGCAGGTATGACTACGGGATTCGACAAAGTCGGAACCTACGGCGCGTACGTCCGGAAAGTCGAGGGAAAATCGGGGGAGCAAGGCGGCAAGAAATACGAAGAAATTCGGCACTACGCGACGTTGGTAGTCGCGTTCGTAAATTGATCTCGGCAAGCCTATATTTTCGTATTTCCGAATCTCTAAACGAGTTGCGGAGAAGGTCTCAATAGCAGACGGCACCCTTCGAGCTTGCGAACACATGTTCACGCGAAGCCGCAATCGGAACCCGTGCCGAGTAGTGGTCTATTAGAGCTAAAACATTGGGTTGGAGTACCGCCAGTAGGCGGAAAAGACCGGCTAAAGCCGGGACTCCAACCCGCCAATTAGGGTGTGACAGAGCACTAGTACCCAATGCCGTATCGCGCCGCTTGCTTGCGAAGCACTTCGACCATTTGTTGATCGAACGTCTTTTGTGGGTTCTTTTTGGCCATTTCCTTTTGTGTCTTGAGCAGGAATGCCGCACGCTTCGTGTCGAGATCGCCGGCCTCTTTCGAGAATGCTACCCGTCTCTTCGTGATCCCCGCCAGGAACCTGGCGCGATCGCCGGCCGCCTGGCGATTGACCTCGGCTGGCAATTCGGCGGCGGGCACCTCTTCGACGTTAGTCTTGCCCGCGGCGGCCATCTCGGCCAGGTCCGATTCGTTCGGGTCGCCCCGCCGAGCTTCGAGGACCGCCCGATCAGCCGCCGCCATTTCTGAAAGCTTGGACATCGCATCCAGCTTCTTGCGGTACTCGGCTGACTTCGGGCCAAACGGCATGGCCAGCTTGATCAACTCGGCGTTGATCTCCGCCAATCGCTTGTCTTGCGGCGTGGGGATGTTCAGCCCTTTTCCGCCGTCCTGGGGGACCGTCAGGAACTGCCCCTTGGTCAGCCCAGCAATCGTGCCAAAGTGATTCGCGCAGGCGGCGTTGGTCCCATTTCGAACGGCATTGATCGTGATGCCTTTCTTGACGGCGAGCTTGCACGTTTCCACGTACTTCACGTCGTCCTTGTAGTCCATGTGCGGCGGAGCGTCGCCGATCAGGAAGATCAGCGTCATCGTTCGGGAAGCGGGATCCCACTTTATCTTTTCGACCGCTTCGTTCAGAGCCTGATTGACGCTCTCGGGGGTGTCTCCACCGCCCCCCGCCTTCCAGGTCTTGAGTTCCTCGTAGATTTCGTCGAGATCGGATGTGAGGGGAACCACCTTCGTGACATAGACATCTTCGCGATCCTTGAACGCAACGAAACCGACCTTCAAATCCGGTGCGGGCTTCCCCGCCTTGATCTGACCGCAAAGTGCGAAAATCTTTTGAGTCATGACTTCCAGAACATCGCCCATGCTTCCAGTGGTATCGAGGCAAAAGACGACCTCGACTTGCGGTGCCGTTCGCTTCGGCGTTTCCGCCCATGTCGTCGATACACAGATTGCGAGGGCAAGTAGGCAAACAACGCGAGTCATGGGGCAACTCCGGAAAGGGAAGTGGAGGGGATTATAACGAGCGCAAGGACGTCTCTTCAAGATCGCCGGGATGAAAAGACATTCTGAATGTTCCCTTTTTGTCCTTTCAATATTGCGATCTTTTCTCCCCAATTGATGCACCTTGGACGCCTCCGACAAAAGGCAAATTTTCCCTTGGCAGGCCGACGCGTAAGCAAGAAATACATTGTTTTCTCGATTAGACGTCGGCCTGCCAGAGAGCCGCATAACCTAAGATTTTCATCGCCGCGAAGTACTCCGAGAGTTCGCGGAACGGGTCGTGTACTTATTTCGTGGAGTAGGCGGCCAGAAATGTTCGAGCAAGAGAGCCTCTACGGAGCAGGCGAGCCGCCTGCTCTACTAAGTTGAACACAAATATTCTAATTTTCGCCAATCTGTTCAAAAACGCACTTGACGCAGAACCTCGAGCATGTGTATAGTCCGCACGCTTACTTTGATTTGCACCCGGGTTAAAGGCCGCTGGTTCGCCAGATGGCCAACCCAACCAGGGACGGTTCGGGAACCATGTCGTCGTCGACCCACGGACGGGAACTCTCTCCCCCTCTCCGTCGTGATCTCCGATGATCGTTCGTCACGGCCCCGCCGCGGCGGGTGATGATCCTGTTCCCCCCTATACGGTGCGAGCACTGGCTTCGGCCAAGGTGAACCTCTTCCTGGAGGTGCTGGGCAAGAGACCGGATGGCTTCCATGAGATCGCCACCTTGATGCTGGCGATCGATCTGGCAGACGTGCTCGATTTCGGGCCTTCAACTGGACCTGCGGTATCTTTGACATGTGATGATCCGGCACTTGCAACTGGGCCGGAAAACCTGGTATTGAAAGCAGCGAATCGGCTTCGAGCGGAAACAGGATGTACCCTCGGGGCGACGATTCATCTGAGAAAAAGAATCCCCTGGGCGGCTGGCCTGGGAGGCGGATCGAGCGATGCGGCCGCGACTCTGGAAGGGCTGAACGAACTCTGGAAACTTGGCCTGTCGCAGGCAGACTTGGCTCGAATCGGCTCGGAACTTGGCAGTGATGTGCCGTTCTTCCTGAATGGCCTCGCGGCCTGGTGTACCGGTCGCGGCGAACTGGTTGGGCCCGTCCCGATTGGCTTGCCGCTCGATCTGATTCTGGTGAAGCCGCCTGAGGGCCTGGCTACCGCCGAGGTGTACAGACGTTTGAAGGTGCCGGCGAATCCGATGTTCGGCGAGGCTGTGAAATCGGCCCTGGCGTCTGGCGATGTGGTTGCCTTGGGACGGACGCTCCACAACCGGCTGCAAGAGCCGGCCTTTGAACTTTCGCCGACGGTTGCCGGCTGGCACCGACGGTTGTCGGCCATGGGAACGGCCGGTGTACTGATGAGTGGTTCCGGATCGTGTTTGTTTGCTTTGTGTCGAAATCCTTCGGAGGCCCAACAGGTGCATGATGACCTGTCAAGCGGGTTGGCTTCCGAGGGCTTACTATCAACCCGTGTCTTTCATGTACGTAGCCGGCTCTAAGAGACCGCCACAGGAATCAAGGAGGACCAACGTGGTCATCACCGAAGTTCGCATCAAGCTGGTCGAAGAAAACAACGAACGCCTGATGGCATTTTGCTCCATCACGCTCGACAATGCCTTCGTCATCCGCGATCTCAAGATCATCGAGGGGACCAAGGGCCTATTCGTGGCCATGCCTTCCCGCAAGCTCACGGACCGTTGTCCGCGCTGCGGTTCGAAGAATCACTTGCGAGCCCGATATTGCAACTCGTGCGCCGGCCACCTGGACGAAAATCGTGCGCCCCGCGATCACGATGGCCGGGCTAAGCTGCACGCGGACATCGCCCACCCGATCAACAGTTCATGTCGTGAAGTGATGCAGATGGCAATCATCAAGTCGTTCCAGGACGAACGGGAACGCTCCAAGGTGCCCGGCTACGTCTGTACCTACGACGACTACGATGGCGGCGACTTCGATTACGATAGCCCCAGTTACGCCGGCATGGTGGCAGGCTCGAAGAGCGGAACCTACCGTGCTCACGGCGGCCACGCCACGGCTCCACGCGGAACGCACATCAACCAGCAAGAAAAAGGCGCCAGCGTTCGCAAGGCGGATGGGTTTGGCGAAGGGATGTAAGTTCTGCCATTCCCAAATAGGACCAATAGGACGGAGATGGCCGATAGGCCCTCTCCGTCCCATGCGTCTTTTCTGTGTTGGTATTCTCCCAACAGCCTTTAGAATAGGCTTTTGAGGACATACCATGCCACTTCGCGATCACTTTCGTCCACCGATCTCCAAGCACTGGTCCTGGGAAGGTTTCCACGGCGGTTGGCCGATGGCAATGGTTCAGCAATTCGCGCCGCTGCTTCCACCTGGATTCATCGCCGAGCCTCGCGTTCATCTGGGCCAGTCGTACGAAATTGACGTCAACACCTACGAGGACTACGCGGAAACCGCTTCGTTTTCCGGAGGCACCTTCAGCCCCAACAATGGGGGCGGTGCAACCGCGACGCTTTCGCCACCTGAGCCCCGATTGACGCTTGAAACAGAATTTCTCGAGGAATACGCGTATGAAGTACTCGTATTCGATCTCAATCGAGAACGAGAATTGGTCGCGGCAATCGAGATCGTCAGCCCGGCAAACAAAGATCGACCCGCAAGCCGACAAATGCTCGTGTCGAAATGTCTGAGCTTGTTGCAAAAGGGCGTTTGCGTTTCCATCGTCGATCTCGTCACGATCCGAAACTACAACCTGTACGTCGAACTCTTGGGCGCGAAAGGCTTGCAAGATGACAAATTTGTTGATGATGTTCCCGCGACGTATGCAGCGACGTGCCGCAAACGTTCCACTGACGCGAAGACGTTATTAGACCTCACGGCTTTTCCTCTCACAGTCGGCGAACCGCTTCCCGCACTACCGATTTGGCTCAGCGACGATCAATCGGTCACGCTTGACCTCGAAAAATCTTACGAATCGGTGTGCGAAGTCTTTCGAATCCCGCGTATCGCCAAGACATCTTCAGCGTAACAATTCTTTGACGCCCGCGTTCCCATCGGGTACGATGCCACTCTCCACTTCCATGAAGGATTCTCCGATGCGTTATCCTTTGCTTATTGTCTTTGCAGTGTTCGGCTTGGGGCTGGTTCCTCACGTTGCGCTTGCCGATCTTGCACCCCCGCCGCCGGCCGCGAAAGAAGTGAAATTCGTTGTCGAAGTGGACGAGAAGGCCAAGGGATCGAAACTGATCGTGCCGCAAACCCTTGTGAACCCCCGATTCCGTCCGGCACCGGGTGGAGGCGTGCCGAAGGAAGGCAATGGCGGGCTCGCCGTGCTGGAGTACGAAGTTGAAGGCGATGCGGCCGTTGAACCCGCCCGGAATCGCAATCATCTCATGATCGCAGGCGTGGCCTTCACGCTGGCACTCGGACTCGGCGGGATCTGGATCGTGCGTCGCACAGGCCGATCAGGCGCTCGCGGGCTGGCACTGCTGGTCGCTGCCGGGGGAGTACTCGCTGTCAGCACCGTCGTGTGGGCGAATGCTGGTCCTCCGCCGAAGCCGAAGGAGAAGAAAGAAGTCATGCTGTTGCCCGTGGCCTTCGACGGCAAGCTAACGCTTGAGATGGTTAGAGGTGGGGACACGATTAAACTGGTGCTCGACAAGGAAGCCTACGACGCCATCAAGACGGGCCCGAAGAAGCCGGAAGGTAAGTGATGTCGAGTTCATTCGGGGAGGCCGTTGGCCTCCACGCTAAACGAGATTCGGGCGCACTTCTTGCCGCTTCGCTTGTTGTCATCGCGATTGCTTCCGCACTTCTCGCGGGCTGGATGCCCATCGCTTTTTCGATTGCGACCGTGTTCCTGTTCGCCGGGCCGCACAACTGGTGCGAGGCACGCTACATTCTCGGCCGGCTCCCCGCACGGGCTGGCAAGCTCTGGGGATTCTTCACGCTGTCCTTTGTCGGAATCGTCGGGCTGACTGCCGCTTTCGCTTATATCCCCTCCTATTTGCAAAACACGAGCGAAGTGTTGGAGGCCGACACCCTTTACGGCGTCTGGAACTCCGCGTTCGTGCTCTGGATTGCCACGTTGATCTGGATGCGATCGCGAACCAACCCTCGCTTCGATGGCGGCTGGGTGTGGCCGGTGGCGTTCTTCCTGCTTGCTGGAATTTGGCTGCATCCATTCGCATTCAGCATCGCAATTGTCTACCTGCATCCGTTGATGGCTCTGTGGCTGCTCGACCGCGAATTGCGCCGTTCGCAGCCCGACTGGCGGCCTGCTTATCACGCCGGCTTGCTGGTCGTGCCGCTGTTGTTGATCGTGCTGTTTTGGCAGTTGCACGATGCCCCGGTTCTTCCGGGAGATGATCCTGTTTCTCTAGCCATTCAACAACATGCAGGAGACTGGATCTTAACGAGCGTGTCGAACCACTTCCTGGTGGCCGCCCACACGTTTCTGGAAACGGTGCACTATGGCGTGTGGGTGATTCTCATTCCACTCATTGGTTATCGCTCGAAGCCCTGGGAACTGAATACGATCCCCGCCGCCCGACGCGGTGGAGCCTGGCGAAGGGGAGTGATGATTCTCTTGTTGTTCGGCTTGCTCATCGTGGCAGTGCTGTGGGCGTGTTTCTTGATGGATTACGGCACCACACGCTACATCTACTTCGTGGTGGCCTTGTTGCACGTTCTCGCGGAAATACCCTTCTTCCTGCGGATGATCTGACATGGACGCCGCGTATTTCCGGATGATGGCAGTGGCCTACGCGATCACCGTGTCCATTGAGGCACCGACGTTGCTTGTGGGACTTTCGCGAGGGCACCCAATCAAGCACCGACTCTTCGCGGGCTTTTGGCTGACTGCGTGTACCTATCCCATTCTTTGGCTGGTTCTGCCCCGGTTCTTCAACCTCCCGGAGCAGCATGTGCTGTACCTGGCCGTCGGGGAGACCTTTGTTCCAATCGCGGAATGCGTGCTCTTCTGGTTTGCGTTCGGAAAAGCCGAGCCTAGATCGCAACGAGCGACGATCCGCGATTTCGCAACGATCACGCTTGCAAATCTGCTCTCGTTCGGCTTTGGGGAGCTGTTCAACCAAAACATCGGTTGGCAATGGCTCGAATAACAGATGTTTCGGACGCGAAGAATATGGGGACTCGGGACATCCGTACAAATGGTTTCGAGACGTATGTTCAGGCGCTGGCGTGGTTTGAATCCGATTCTGATTCTCGGCATCTGATAGAGCGAAAGGAGATGGCACATGATTACCATCCGACCGGCCGCCGAGCGTGGCCAAGTTGACTTTGGTTGGCTGAAGAGTTCGCACACGTTTTCCTTTGGCGAGTATCAGGACTTCGACCACATGGGATTTCATTCCCTGCGGGTCATCAACGACGACAAGATCGCAGGAGGCGGAGGATTTCCCACGCATCCGCATCGCGATATGGAGATCATCACCTGGGTTCTCTCGGGAGCGCTAGAGCACAAGGATAGCTTGGGCACCGGCTCCGTGATTCGGGCCGGCGATCTGCAGCGCATGACGGCTGGCACGGGCATTCAACATTCCGAGTTCAATGCATCGAAGACCGAGCCGGTACATCTGTTGCAGATCTGGATCTTCCCGGACAAGCGTGGGCTGAAGCCCGGCTACGCCCAAACGAACTATCCGGTGGCCGAGCGAAAGGGCCAGTTGAAGCTCGTCGCGAGCAAGGATGGCCGAGATGGCTCGGTGAGTTTTCATCAGGACGCAAGCCTGTACGCGGCCGCTCTTTTACCAGGGCAAAGCGTGAAGCACACGCTGGCCAAGGGACGAGCAGCCTGGGTGCAGGTGGCAACTGGCAGCGTCAGGCTGAATGGCAAGACGCTGAAGACCGGCGACGGAGCGGCGATCACGGATGAGACAGAATTAGAATTGGTTGGCGTCGATGAAGGCGAGACGCTGGTGTTTGATTTGGTGTAATATGGCGAGCGGAGCGGCGTAAGCCGCCCGATGATGTCTCTCTCTCGTCATCGGGCGGCTTACGCCGCTCCGCTCGCCTTCACGTCAATATCCTGAATAATTCCCTGCCACAGAATTCAGGAGCCGTCATGTCCTCTCCCATTGAAAGCGTTCTCAAAGAAACACGAGTCTTTCCGCCCTCCGGCGAATTCGCGGCGGCGGCTCATGTTCCCTCAATGGCTCATTACGAAGCACTTTTCAAACGTGGCAAGGATGACCCCGAGGGATTTTGGGCCGAGCAAGCGAAGCGCAAGTTGCACTGGTTCAAGCCGTGGGATCGCGTTCTCGATTGGAAGCCCCCACATGCGAAGTGGTTTGTGGGCGGCACGACCAACGTGAGTTACAACTGTCTGGATCGGCATCTCAGCGGCCCTCGCAAGAACAAGGCCGCGATCATTTGGGAAGGCGAGCCGGGCGATTCGCGCGTGTTGACCTATCACCAGCTTCATCGTGAAACCTGTTTGTTCGCGAATGCACTGAAAAAACTTGGCGTGGTGAAAGGCGATCTCGTCACCATCTACATGCCGATGGTGCCGGAAGCGGCCATCGCCATGCTGGCGTGTGCCCGAATCGGGGCCACGCACTCGGTCGTATTCGGCGGATTCTCGGCGGAAGCCGTGGCCGATCGGAACAACGATGCGAAATCGAAATTGATCATCACGGCCGATGGCGGCTGGCGGCGCGGCAAGGTCGTGCCTTTGAAAGCGAACGTTGATGCGGCTCTCTTGAAATCGCCCACGGTCGAGAAATGTGTAGTGTTCAATCGCTGCAACCAGGCCGTGGACATGAAGGCAGGCCGCGATTACTGGTGGCACGAGTTGATGAACGATTCGACGCCCGATTGCCCGGCCGAGGAACTCGATAGCGAACATCCCCTGTTCGTGCTGTACACCTCGGGGTCCACGGGCAAGCCGAAAGGCATCGTGCATTCGACGGCAGGTTTCCTGCTGGGGGCGGCGCTGACACACGAGTGGGTATTCGACATCAATGATCAGGACGTTTACTGGTGTACCGCAGACGTTGGTTGGGTGACGGGACACACCTACATCGTGTACGGTCCGCTGGCAAACGGCTCAACGGTCGTGATGTACGAAGGTGCCCCGGACTATCCGAAGCAAGATCGCTTCTGGGCGATTATCGAGAAATACGGCGTGAACGTGTTTTACACGGCCCCGACGGCAATCCGGGCGTTCATCAAATGGGGCGATCAATGGCCGAAGGGCCGTGACCTGTCGTCGTTGCGGCTGCTGGGTTCCGTGGGCGAGCCGATTAACCCGGAAGCCTGGATGTGGTATCACGAAGTGATCGGCAACAAGAACTGCCCGATCGTTGATACGTGGTGGCAGACGGAAACCGGCTCGATCATGATTTCACCACTGCCAGGTGCGATTCCGACCAAGCCGGGGAGTGCCACCCTACCGTTTCCCGGAATCTTGGCCGAGATTGTCGACAAGCAGGGCTACCCGGTGAAGGCGAATGAGGGAGGCTTCCTGGTGATTCGACACCCCTGGCCTTCAATGCTGAGAACCATTTTCAATGACGACAAGCGATACCAGGAGCAGTATTGGAGCCAGATTCACGGCAGCTACTTCACGGCCGACGGAGCAAGGTGCGACAAGGATGGCTACTTCTGGATCATGGGCCGAGTGGACGATGTGCTGAATGTTTCGGGCCATCGGCTGAGCACGATGGAAGTGGAAAGCGCACTCGTAGGTCACGCGAAGGTTGCGGAGGCTGCGGTGGTCGGTCGGCCCGATGACATCAAGGGCGAAGGCATCGTCGCGTTTGTGACACTGAAGTCCGGCTTCGAGGGCACGGACGAATTGAAGAAGGAACTGCGTGACCATGTGACGAAAGAGATCGGCGCACTAGCCCGGCCGGACGACATTCGCTTCACGCCGACGTTGCCCAAAACGCGGTCGGGGAAAATCATGAGGCGTCTGTTGAGAGATATTGCAGCGGGCCGAGCGACCACTTCGGACACGACGACGCTGGAAGATATCGGTGTGCTGGCGAAGTTGCGGGAGGATGAGGAATGAAGTTAAAGCTGCTAGAATGAGATCGCGGGACGATCGGAGGGCATTCGATGACAATGAGTGAACGAATCAAGTCCATGCGTGCGCTTGGTCCGAACTGGGACAGCTATGGAGCCCCAGAGCCGGATGCCCGCACGCTCACAGCAGCCGAAGAATTTCTCTCGCGACTGATCGCCTCCTTCGAACTCGACGAACCGCAAGTCGTTCCGTCGCGGTCCGGCGGAGTATGTGCTCTGTGGGAATTGAATGGCTATGAGCTGGAGATCGGCGTCGAACGCAAGGACGAAACGGTGTGTGTCGATTATCTCTTTGAGAGCTCCGACGGCAACGACGTCGTCGAAGGTAAGTTTCAATATCGAGTGAATGAGTATCTGCTGCCACGCACGTTGGACGCGCTCGCTAGGCGGATCATCGAGCATGGCGATCGTGTCGCCGCATGACCCCGAACTCGCCGAACGATCTCATTTCGGACGACGAATTCTTGATCCGTAGGGTTCCCCCGGGTCTGATGTGGCAAAAGCCCGGACCGGTGCCCTCCAGCGTCAACGTCGAATTGCGTGAAGGCGAATCGGGGTTGTCCGCCTCACGTGCCGCGATCACAAAGCCGGAATCGCTCCTCGGCCAGATTGGAGCGAGTCGCGAGGGAGGATGGCTTGTCATCCATGCGATGGTCGGCGAATTGCGGGCGTTTGGGCTTCAGATTGTCTCCAAACCCGAGACGCACGACGCAGGGCACGTCGAAATCATGCCTGGAGACGTGGACCTGAATCGAAGAAGCGTCCGCCGTGCATTGATCAAACTCTTCGCCGTGGTGACTTCTAATGATCCGGACAACAGCTCTATCGACTCCACTTGAAGTGCCTCAACCGCGTTCGGCGTGGTTGTCCCGCCGCGATTTCCTCCGCTCCTCCGCTGCCACGCTCGCTGGCTCGGCCTTCGGTTCACTGCCCGCGTTCGCCCAATTCAAAGGCGAACGGCCGAAACAGGCGGAAGGCGTCACCGTTCTCAATCCTCGTGGCCGTGTGCCGATGAGCTTCATCATCGACGATTCGACGTGTCTGGTGAACCTGGCCCACTTCTGCATCCCGCACTTCGCGGAGGTCTTTCCCGACAAGTACAAGCAGGACTGGAAGAAGTTGCCGCGCGAGATTCCTGATTCGTTCGTGCGCGAGTTTGGCGAATGGTGTGGGGAACGCGAGATCAAAGGAAAATACTCGTGCATCCCATACCCCGCCTGCGTCGGCTGGATCGATCGCGATATGCCGGGCTGGTCGAAGAAGGAACTGCTGGAAAGCGTGAAGCTCGTCCGTGAGTTCATGATGCCCAACTGGGACATTCATCCGGAGATGGTGACTCATACTTGGGCGATCGACACGAAGACTGGCCGGGCATATGACAATCGCGACGACAAGCACCTGGAGAACTGGGAGTTCAGCCAGAACAAATCAGCGGACGAACTCGCCAACTACATCGCCTATGCCTTGAAGCCTTTGAAGAACGCTGGCCTGGTTTGCGAGGGGATCACCACGCCGGGCGGGTTCGGCAACAAGAACCGCGACGCCCTGGCCCGGGCGACCTACCAGGCGTGTCGCGATGTCTTCAAGACCGAGATTCCGCATTACTTTCGGCATCTGTTCACCGATCCGAAGCAGAGTGTGGCCCCGCGTGTCGAGTTCGCGGCCGGGATCGATGGGGACAAGCCCGAGTGTGTGGTCTCGATCATCGGCTGCACGGGCGATTGGTTCGGCGGCTGGGATGGACTCGAACGCGGGACCGTCGACCAGTTCATCACCAAGGATGGCAAGGGGGGCCGATTACCGCAGGTGATTGCAGCCGGGGAACCGACAATCATGGTCTGCCACTGGCCCGGCATCTACTTCAACGGCGAGAAAGTCGGCTTCAACATCTTCAAGGAAGTGGTGAAGCGATTGAACGACCACCACAAGAATTTGTTGTGGATGAAGAACAGCGAGATCGCCCGTTATTGGGTGGCGAAGGAATTGACACGAATTGACAAGCTGGAGAATGGGCTCAAGCTGCAAGCCCCATATGCTTGCCCAGCGTTCACGTTGCAACTGCCTGAGATGGCAAAGGGGGAGATCAAGCACGCTGGCAAACCGCTCGTGGAAGTGAAGCAGGTGCTCGGCCTGAAATCAGGGACGTTCTTCAGCGATAAGGGTAGCGTGACGGTTTGCTTCGATCTGCCGAAGGGGGCGAGTGCCCTTGGGTGGTGAAAATGGAGAACGGACGAATAAATGCAACTGAAGATCATTGCAAGACGCGCCCGACAAAAGTCAAAGAATCGATACAGAGCCGCGCACGCAGCGCAGCGGAGTAAGCGGTTTAGCGTCTCGCGGATTCATCCGCTCTCCCCGCTGCGATGCGTGCGCGGCTCTGACGGAATTTTGTCGGGCGCGTATTGCAACAGAAGCCAAATACGAAGTATCAATGCCGCGAGTTGAACAGATATTCGACGCCAAAAACGGAATCCTAGAAGGGAATCAGTTGGAGTTGTTGCTCCGACTGGTTGATCACTACGAGGAGGAGGCCCTTCCAATCAAGTCGCGGCTTGGCTTCGCGGCTTATCCAGCACTTCCCGAACTTTTCGGGCCAGGGCTCGCGGCGTGTATGGCTTCTGCAGGAAGGCCACTTCCACCTGGAGAATTCCGTGTCGAATAACGGCATCGTCGGTGTAGCCGCTCACGTAGAGCACTTTGAGTCCTGGGAATCTGTCACTCAGATTTTCTGCCAATTCCCGACCGCTCAATCCTGGCATTACCACGTCGGTCACGAGTAGGTCAACGCGGCCGCGATGTTTCTCGATCAGCGCCAGCGCCTTCTTTCCGTTCTCCGCTTGTAAGACCGTGTAGCCATACGTGTGCAACGCGAGCAGGGCAATTGCCCGCACGGCATCTTCGTCCTCGACCAGTAAGACAGTCTCGGAGCCACCAGTGACCTTCGCGCCTCGTTGCGCGTGAGTCGAAGGATTCGGGTGTTCCTCGATTGCAGGAAGGTAAATTTTGAATGTTGTTCCCTGTCCAAGTTCGGAGTAAATATCGATGCTGCCGCCACTTTGCTTGACGATGCCGTAAACGGTAGCTAACCCGAGTCCCGTCCCCTTTCCTATACCCTTCGTGGTAAAGAACGGCTCGAAAATGTGGGCCTTCACCTCCTGGGTCATGCCAGGCCCGTTGTCGCTGACCGCCAAACGAACATATCGGCCCGGTCGAACCTCCGCGTGCCGAGCGGCATAGGTTTCATCCAGTTGCACATCCGCTGTTTCAATGGTCAGTTTGCCTCCCTGTGGCATCGCATCGCGGGCGTTGACGGCCAAATTCATCAGCACTTGGCCGATTTGGCCGGGATCGACCTTGATCCGACTAATGTTTGGGTCCAGGACGGCAGTCAGAACAATGTCCTCTCCGATCATGCGGCGGAGCAATTTCTCCGTCTCTTTCACCACGTCGTTCAGGTCCAGAATTTTGGTTTCTAACACGGCTTGACGGCTGAACGAAAGGAGTTGGCGAGTTAGCCCGGCCGCACGCTGGCCGGCCTCGCTGATCGCCTTGATGGCATCTCGCTTGGGATCGTTCGGCGATAGCATCTCCAGAACAAGCTCGCTGTAGCCTGATATGACCGTTAGCAGGTTGTTGAAATCATGGGCGACTCCACCAGCGAGTTGCCCGATGGCTTCCATCTTCTGTGCCTGACGGAATTGGTCTTCAAGTTGTCGCCGTTGGGTCACGTCGGTCTGAACACCGACGAAATGGGTTGTTACTCCAGTCGAGTCAACCACAGGCGCAAGCGACAGCTCGTTCCAAAACGAAGTGCCGTCCTTGCGATAATTGAGTACTTCCTCCCTACAAGGACGTCCGTCGCGAATGGCCTCTCGGATCCGAGTCACCGTTGCAGAATCCGTCTCTCGGCCTTGCAGAAACCGACAGTTCTTGCCGATTGCTTCCTCGGCGGAGTAGCCGGTGCGGTGATGAAAACTGGGGCTCGCGTAAACGATCGGGTTGTCCGGCAAGTTGGGATTGGTGATGAGAATGCCCTGCGTGACGGCTTGGATCGCCCGATCGAGCAATCGAAAAGTTTCCTCCGCTCGTTTTTGCTCGGAAATGTCCCGGGTAATATTGGCAAAACCGATGTTCCGTCCTTTGGAATCGTGGATGTTGGTGATCGTGACGATGGCCCAAAAAGATTCACCGCCTTTCCTGAGCCGAAGCCCCTCTTCCTCGAAGCGGCCCTCCTCCAGGGCGATCTTCAATCCATGCTGCGGCTTTCCCGCAGCCACGTCCTCGGCCGTGTACAGGCAAGAGAAGTGTTTCCCGACGATCTCTTTGGACTTGTAGCCGTTGCTCTTCTCGGCCCCGGGATTCCAACTGAAGACGTTTCCGGAAGGATCGAGCATAAAGATGCCGTAGTCTTGCACCGATTCCACCATTAATCGGAAGCGATCTTCTACTGCATCGCTTAGGGTGCTTGCAATTAGCGATTTGTCCTCAGATTGCTCGTTCATGGAAATCCTGGTAGCGGAAGCTACAAACCGTCCACATTCAGCTCACAGAAATCTCTTCCCATTGAGGGCGAATGCGAACATCGGAACGAAAATTTCATGACCAAATTTGGCGACGAACTTATGCTGAAATTAACCGGAGAGCTTCAGATGAAATCCGAACCGCACGCAGAGCCGACCGAGACAGGAAGAAGTGCGGACCGTGAGGGGAAGTGCATACCGGCATTTCTTCTACTAGGTTCTTGAGGAAATTGCCAGCACTAAACCAGAGCTTGCAGGCACACCACTCGTGCAAAGAAAATGCTACGGCCAGCGATTAGACATCTCGAGCAATGTTCCGGGAGACCGACGCCAAGCCGTCGCGTTCGCGGAAATGAATGACGAAAACGGCTTGCGGAAAATCTGCGAGTCTGGCACCCGGGAAGTTAATCGCCGGCAACGTGACCGGGACGCCGCCGCCGGCGGTTGTGACTCGGACTCTCCGGTCGAGGAGGATGTCCCCTTTTTTATGTCGCTTGTTCGACTGCGTGTGAGCGGGATCTTTGTGGGCCAAATGAACTGTAAAGCGTAGGTTTGTCCGTTCGTTCGTATCACTCGTGTAGTCGAGGACGATACTGATCGGATCGGTATGGGTCGCGAAGTTGACGTTGTTGGTGAGATCAACTGCGACTCCGCCGACATTCTGAGTGATCGAATTGATGGTGAGTTTTCGTTTGATGGCCATGACAGTTCAACTCCGTCTGTATGTGTTAGAATTCCGCAAGGATGAAGGAGAAAACGAATCGACACAGAACATTGCCAACTTATGGAGCGGTATGGATTCCTTGGCTTGCCGAGGCGAGATTCTCCGAGTCTTCAGCCAAGATGACGTAATTCTTGTTTTTAGCCAGCGTGCCCGCAGGTACGAGCACGGTCCAACCGACAGGCGGTGAACCCGTCGGTTCGTCGGGGGTGAATAGCGAGTTTTCGAAGACTGCCGTCTCCTCCGGTGTCACGGGCTGGCGGCCACTCGAACTGACAGTGGTGACCCCTGCGAGGCTTCCTGGAAGACCATCATCCGGGTAAATCGAGACCGTGATCTGGGCATTGTAGATGGTCGTAGTTCCCGAAATCACTTGACCCACGGTCGAGTCGACGGGATCGAAGGTCGCCCCGCCCAGACTAGTCCGAATTCTTGGCCTCATGCTGGTGATCGTAATATCCGCCACAGATGTCGGCATGGGAGGGCTCCGAAGGTATGGAAGGAACTTTTTTGCGCTGCCAATCTCAATCTCGTTGATCCAGCAACTGAACTTCCGCGCTCCGAAAGGATACGGCTCCGCTTGAGATAATCAAACCGATGCCCCCGGATGTGGCGAAGATTGCTTCCTTGTCGATGACCTGCCGCAACCCTTTGAGTAGCAGTTCCCGCCGGACATTATTGACGGGACGGGAGATGGACGAGATTGTCTCTCCATTCCAAACGATCTTGAACTCTGTTGGGCTTGCCTCGACACTCAGCGATCTCCAGACTGAAACCTGGTTTTCCGTGGCCGGAATCTTTCGATCCTTCGGGTCATACTGGGCACGAGCGGTCAGCGCATTTTTCACTTCCGACTTAGGGACCGCAATTCGGCGAAGCAGAACTTCGCGGCTGCCCTCGATCGCCTTTTGTTCGGTGTCCACATTCTGTTTGAAGGTCGAGGGGCCTGCGTCCGCGTCTTTCCCAACAGCGGGCAACGGCTTTCGAGGCACAGGGACGAGAGGATCGACGAAGCGGACCTCGCCCATGAAATGGGTCGAGAAGTCGGTCGAATCGAAGACCCGGTGTGCAAAATATAGTCCCCCGCTGGGACGCGAGGCTGCGCGATCGCACTTCACTTGCACTCGAAAGCGATAGTTCGCAATACCCACATCGTCGAGCAACTCCGCGTAAGTCAGAGACGAGCAATCGACGGTACAATCCTCGCCGATGGCGATCGCTCGTGCATGATCGCCATTGATGTGATACGTCAAAGGCACCAGCAACTTTCCTCGATCATCCACCAGCGCTACTTTCTCACCCGCGGCCAGACGCTTGCGTAACTCTTGTCGAACTTCCTCAATTGTGGGCTCGGGTGATACCGGTATGGGCTCGACTATTTTTGGCCGGAAAATCCAAAAGACGGCAATCGCTGCCAGCAGGGATGCGGCGACAAGCGGTGTCAAATTGCGGCGGCCCCATCCCGAGTGAACTTTCACTGGAGCGGGGTTCAACCAGTTCGAGAGCTGTTCGTGCAATTCACCGGCGGAGGGCCGATCTTCCGGCTTCTTCTCCAGGCATTTCAGGATAATGCGTTCGAGGTTGAGGTCAAACGATTTCAAAATGGCTGAGGGTGCAGGCGGAGATTCCGTCTGAATTCGCCGAGTGAGTTCGTCGAGGTTCGGATGCTGAAAAGGCCTCATGCCGACCAGAGTGTCGTAAAGAATCACTCCAAGGGCCCAGATGTCCGTCTTGGGCCCAAGGTGCTCCAGGTCGCCTGCGGCTTGTTCGGGCGACATGTACCCCCGTGTTCCCAACACGGAACCGGCAGCCGTCAGCCATTCGCGTTGATCGAGAATCTTGTTCGAATCGGGGGGTGCTTCGGGTTGCGTTGTGACCAGGGCGATCACCTGCGTGTCCGCCGATGAGGATACCGATTTCACCAGCCCGAAGTCGCTGACGTATGGCTCGCCGGTCTCGTCGAGCAGAATGTTATGAGGCTTGAGATCGCGATGGACCATTCCGCGTGAATGCAAGTAGGCAATGGCCGAGATCACTTTCAGCATCAGTGCCACGAGTTGTCGCGAGTCTGCTTGAAGTTCGGGACACTTCGCAGCCAGGGTTCCTCCGCGGAGATGCCTCATCGTGAAATAGGGAGCTTCGTCGTGCTCTCCGTAGGCAAAAAAACGGACGATATGTGGATGGTTGAGTTCAACCATTGCACGGGCTTCCTGGCGGAAACGATCCAGTGCAAACGGGCTCAATTTTCGTTGCAACGTCACCTTCAACGCATAGGTGGCACCGAGTTGATCGTCGACGACTTCAAAGACTTGCCCCATGCCGCCCATGCCCAGTTCTTTAACCAATCGGAAACGCGGCGGGAGATTTGGAAGTTGCCTCGAAGTTGTCTGCCGATTGGGGTCGGCCGTCGCCGTTTCATCCGGCCGATACTGCGAACAGGTCGGGGCCTCGTTGGGTCGAGGTGGAAAGGCCGTCTCGGGTTGAGGGGTGACCGAGGAAGAAGGCATGGTGGCGAAACGGGCTGATGTTTTCATCCACTGCAATCAATATCCACGAGTTTACTTACCGGCTTTGGACAATGCAAGGAAGAAACGAACAAAGCAGCAACGCTCCGGATCAAAGGGTCCGTTGATGGCGATGAAAGAGGCCCGATCACAATTTTTAAGCCAACACTTCCTTGACGACTTTGCCATGTACGTCCGTGAGACGGAAGTCTCGTCCCGCGTAACGATAGGTGAACTTCTCGTGGTCGAAGCCGAGCAGATGCAGCAACGTCGCGTGCAGGTCGTGGACGTGAACTTTCTTCTCGACGGCCGCGAAGCCGAAGTCGTCCGTTGCTCCAATCGCCTGGCCGCCTTTCACGCCGCCCCCGGCCAGCCACATCGAGAAGCCGTGATGGTTGTGATCGCGGCCATTGATTTTGCCGGAGTTCGCTCCGGGTGTCGGCAGTTCCACGGTCGGCGTGCGGCCAAATTCGCCGCCCCAGATGACGAGGGTTTCGTCGAATAGTCCGAGCCGTTTCAGGTCGCTAAGCAAGGCCCCGATTGCCTGGTCGCATTGCTTGGCCAGATTGCGGTGGTTCACTTCGATATCGTCGTGGTTGTCCCACGGTTGGCCCTCTCCGTGCCAGACTTGGACGAAACGCACGCCCCTTTCGATCAGACGACGCGTGATCAGCAGTTGCCGAGCCTGAGTGCCGGGGCCGTAAGCATCGAGAATGTGCTTCGGCTCCTTCGAGACATCGAAGGCATCGGTCGCTTCCGCCTGCATCCGGTAGGCGAGTTCGAAGGATTGTAGTCTCGCTTCCAGTTGCGGATCGCCCGGCCTTTCCGTCTGATGCTGCTTGTTTATCTTCAAGAGCAGGTCGAGTTGCTTGCGCTGGGCCTCGCTGCCGAGCTGGCCGTTCTTGACGTGCTCGACGAGCTTATCCACGGCCGTGAATTTCGTGTTGATGTAGGTGCCTTGGTATATTCCGGGCAGAAAACCGGCTTGCCAGTTCTGCGATTCCTGGATCGGATAACCACCTGGGCACATGGCGATGAAGCCGGGGAGGTTCTGATTTTCCGTGCCCAGACCATAGGTGAGCCAGGAGCCCATGGAAGGGCGAATCAGCCGCGATTCGCCGCAGTTCATGAGCAATAGCGACGGCTCGTGATTCGGTACGTCGGCGTGCATCGAACGGATCACGCACATGTCGTCGATGTGCTTGGCGGTGTGAGCGAACAACTCGCTGACTTCAAGACCACACTTGCCCCGTTTCTCGAACTTGAACGGCGAAGCGAACGCGGCGCCGGTCTTGCGCTCGGTCGGCAAATTCGCCTGGGGCAGTGCCTTGCCGTGATTCTTGGTCAACAGCGGCTTCGGATCGAATGTGTCAACGTGACTGGGTCCGCCGTTCGCGAAGATGTGAATAACCCGTTTGGCCTTCGGCGCGAAGTGTGGCTTCTTGGGCGCAAGCGGATTATCGATTTTCTCTGCGGCAAGGCCATCTTGTTCCATGACCTGGGCCAGGCCCATCATGCCAAAGCCCATGCCGCAACGGCGCAGGAGTTCGCGGCGGGAAAGATTGTTCTGGTCTAGCATGTTGTTCTCGTGCTTTTCTGCGGCCATCAATTCCGGGCTCGTTCGAGCCGTTGGCTCGAACGCTAAACGAATGCAACTCAATCCACAAACGCAAATTCATTGCTCGCCAACAATACCTGGGCGAGTTGCTCCCACGGGCTCAACTTCGCTCCCATCTCTGGCGGCCCGGTCACGAACGCCGACGCAGCCAAGGCCTCTTCACTTGTCGGCTTGCGAGCATAAACGAGGCGATACATCTCCTCGATTCTTTTGGCCGAATCCCCCTCGGTTCGGGCGGCCAAGGCCCTCCCCTGCTCGATCACGTATGGCGCGTTCATCAGGAACAACGCCTGTTGCGGCACTGTGGTGGTGAATCTCTGCGGGGCGTGTGTGTCGGGTAAGGCCAAGTCAAACGAGTGGAATGTCCCTGGTAGATTCTGGCGATCAATGAAGCCATACACGGCCCTACGAGTGGTAAATGGTTCCTTGAACAGGTCAACCGAGCGGCCGCCAACCGTCGAATCGAGACGACCGGCCGTCTTGAGGAGATTGTCGCGCAGGCCTTCGAACGTCAGTCGTTTGCGGCTCATCCGTCCCAGGAGCCGATTTTCCGGATCGTCGGAAGAGTGAGGAGTGAGGAGTAAGGAGTGAGGAGTGGAGTTGCCTTTACCCCTCACTCCTAACTCCTCACTCCTTACTTGTGAGGATTGGCGATAGACGTCCGACAGCACGATGAGCCGGTGCAGTTTCTTCACGCTCCAGCCCGATTCGATGAATCGAGCCGAAAGCCAATCGAGCAACTCGGGATGTGTCGGTGGATCGCTGCGTACACCGAAATCGCTCGGCGTCCGCACCAGCCCCTGGCCGAATAGATGACTCCAAACGCGATTGACCATCACGCGGGCCGTCAACGGGTTCTTCGGGTCCGCAATCGCCTTCGCCATTTCGAGTCGGCCACTACCGTCGGCGAAAGGTTTACGCTCGGGCCCCGCGATCAGTCCGGGAAATTGTCGCGGCACTTGTGGCCCGCGATTGTTAGGATTCCCACGCAAGAAAACGACCGGCTGGGTGAGAGATCCTTCCGTCATCACCATTGCACGCGGTGGTGCGGCCGGCGACTTGGCTCGAAACTCGTCAACCTTCTTCTTCAACGCGGCAAGGTCGTCGCGTTCCTTGCGGTTGATGACGCGAGCGAAGACTTGTTCGTTGAAGTCGAGCGGACCCCCCACGCCCAGAACGCTGGCCAGGAGCTTGTCTTCACCTGGAGATGCGATGCGTTCGCCGTAGATTTTGCAGACGTCGGCAAACGTCTGAGGTTTCTTCTCCGTCAAGACCTTGAGGACGGCAGGGTAGGCTTTGTCGGCGACAAGTTTGGCCAGAACCTCCGGAGCTTTTTTGGCAAAATCCGGATCGGGGATAGCTGCGAGTGCCTGAAACGGCGTGAAGAGCGGCTCGGTTTTCGCCTTGGTGTCCAGATAAACGTCCCACTGGCGGATCACAACGGCGTTGAGCTTGCGTTCGTCGGCGATGGTCGCAATCAGCCGGCTCTTGGCCTTGGCATCGCGACCGGCCTGCAGGTATTCCGCGATCGAAGTCGCAGAGCGTAGCTTCGTCATATAGTCAGTCCGAAGTTTTTCTCCCGCTTGCTTGACTACGTCCTCCCGTTTCTTCAATTCAGCCTCAAAGGCCTGCACTTCCGGAGTGTTCTTCGGATCTTCGATCAAGGGTAGATCCTTTGGCTCCTGCGAGGACGCGAACACACCATAGAGCGAATAATAATCCTTGGTCGGAATCGGGTCGTACTTGTGGTCGTGACAACGGGCACAGGTGACCGTGAGACCCTGGAAGGTGCGAAACGTCACGTCGATACGGTCATCAATAATGTCGGCCTGGTTGTTCAGAAATCGCCGGCCCACGGTCAGGAAGCCCATGGCGGCCAGGTTCGGTTTGTCATCTTTCACGAGCCGATCGGCCGCGAGTTGATACTGAACGAACTGGTTGTAGGGCAAATCCTGGTTGAACGAACGGATCAACCAATCGCGATAGGTGAACGCGAACGGGTAATTGCGATCCTCGGTGAATACGTAGCCCTTGGTATCCGCATAACGGGCCAGGTCCATCCAGTGCCTGGCCTGCTGCTCGCCGTAGTGGGGTGAGTCGAGCAGACGATCGACGAGTTGTTCGAAGGCTTGTGGCGAAGAATCTGCAACGAAGGCTTCGACATCTTCTGCTGTCGGCATGAGACCCGACAAATCGTGGGTGACTCGTCGAATGAGCGTCCGGCGATCAGCGGCCGGGGCCAACGAGAGCCCCTTTTCTTCCAGCTTGGCCGAGACAAACCTGTCGATCGGGTGAACGCGTGGCGACTTCGCGATCGGTGGTTGTGGATCGCGAACCGGCTGAAACGCCCAGTGTGTTTTTAAAGGATCGGCCACGACAATCTTGGCGTCGTCGGGATAGGGAGCCCCCATCTTGATCCAGGCTGCCAGG
>Ga0105046_10004206_pt1 | contig 22927 bp, 23 predicted proteins | sample MAT03_FD_78385 | JGI IMG/M metagenome (GOLD analysis project Ga0105046, IMG submission 78385) | Freshwater microbial communities from Lake Fryxell liftoff mats and glacier meltwater in Antarctica - MAT-03 (megahit assembly) | ecosystem: Environmental > Aquatic > Freshwater > Ice > Liftoff...
CCCATTCCTCCCATTCCTCCCATTCCTCCCATTCCTCCCATCCCCATGAGCACAGCACTCGCACCCGGTTCCAAAGCCCCGCAATTCTCGTCCACCGCCGTCGGTGGCGCTTATGGCGCGGGCAAAAAAGCCAGCCTCTCGGAGTTCAAAGGCCAGACGGTCATCCTGTACTTTTATCCGAAAGACGACACGCCCGGCTGCACCACGCAGGCGTGCGAACTGCGCGACGCCTGGCCGCAATTTGATGGCAAAGTCGTGGTTTTCGGCGTCAGCATTGATCCCGCAGAGAGCCACACGAAGTTCATCGAAAAGTTCTCGCTCCCTTTCCCGCTCCTCGCCGACGAAGACAAATCGATCGTCAAAGCTTACGGCGTGTGGGTCGAGAAAAGCATGTACGGCAAAAGATATATGGGCACCGAACGCACGACGTTCGTCATCGGGCCGGACCAAAAAATCCAAGCCGTCCTGCCCAAGATAAAACCCGCTGAACATGTGAAGGAACTGCTCGCGATGCTCGCATAAGCCGACAGAGCAGAAACATCGTCCGCCACCTGGTTTCCAAAAAAACTATCGCTCGATCCTTGTGCCGCACACTCCGCAGCATCGGAAAGTCCGCGACGGCTCCAGCTTCAGCGTGAGCAGTTCCTTCACGGAATTCGCCACGCTCTGACGCAGCACCTGCGGCGGCGGCATCTTGCGGGCGTCTCCTTCGATGAGAATATGCAGGAGCGAGGCGGTCTGGCTGCGAATCCCTTGCCACGCGAGGTCGAGCCGAGCTTCGGGTGTGCCGTCGCGCTTCGAACCGCTTCCGCGCAGATCGCTCGATTGCATTTCTGAAAAGAAAAGGTGCAGCAACCGGCCTCGCTGATTGTAGAGTTGATGGCGCAGCACAAACTTCACCCTCCCGGGCGGGGCCACGAGATCGGGAAATTGTTTAACCAAAACAAAATCGTGCGAGGGCAAGCAGACCTGCGGCAGGTTGATGTTGTGAGTGAAGGAGGAAATCTTCCCCTTCGCGAAATTCAACCAGAGCACGCTGCGTGTTACCCCGCTCGCCTCCTCCGCGCTGTATGATTCAGCTTCGGAAAAAAGATACTTTTCACGGACTGCATCCGACATGTTCTGGCGTTGCCAAGGTGCCACGCCTTCAAGAGATTTTAGCGTCCACACGGCGGGAACGCGGCATTTGGTGCATTGATCATGTGGCATCGAAAGCGCCCCCTGGAGTGAAGTGCTGCACACAGATGGCTCATTCCTGCGAAACCAAAGTTCGATGGCCACTTCGGATACGAGCAACCACGCCGCCAGCATCCCGACGTATTTCCACGCCAGCGTGGGAGTCCTGAGCAGATTACCACCCTCCATGTGTGGCGGCACCCCGCTGAGTTCTTTTTGCCCGGCAGGGCGCTTGGGAAGCTTGCCTGCAAACACCGCCAACCCGGCCATAAGCAGCGCCTGCCCGATCAAACCGGCGGGATCATGCCACTGATCTACATATGCCAGATTACCCGTATTCGAAACGCCAATCGCGAGGAAACACACCCGCGCCAGATTTAAAAAAAGCGCGCCGAGAATTCCCGAGACAAACGTCAGCAATCCCCATCCCAAACTCATCCGATACCACGCGATCCAGAACACGCTGGCCATGATGGCCAGATGGATCGACCGGATCCCGCTGCAATCTTCGCTTCCAGTGATGACAGTATTCTGCGGAGAAAGCCTCCCGAAAGTGCTGATAGTTTTTCCACAAACGAGCATTGCGAAGGATTTGTCTTCTGTGCAACACTCCGCTCGTGAAACTTTTTCTGCGTTCCACCCTGTCGGTGTACCTCGCAGTTTGCGGCCTCACGACAAACGCCGCAAACTTCACCGCCGACCTGGTGAACAACCCCACCCAGATCAACTTGATCAACGTAGCCATCTTCACAGGGTCGACCATTGGTGCTGGTTCCGGTGTATACACCCGGTTGTTTGCGGTTTAAAACAGTGGGACTGAGCGCGGCTACAACTCCGACGCTGGCGGCTCCAAACCCTTTGATCAAAAATACGGCAGTTTCAATCCCCAATTGAAGCTGGGTAGTGTCCCTGTTGTTACCTTTAGCGGCACGCAATACCTTTCCTTCACCGTAGATCTCAATAACTCAGACGGTCTCGTGATAGAAGAATTTCGCGTTTATATCAACACAGCCCAATCCGGCACAGTAAGTGTGACTACCGAAGCCAATCTCGGAAACTTGGGAGATCTCGTTTACAACTTCGATGGCAACGAAAACAACACCTTGACCTTGACTACCGTGCCTTCGGGCAGCGGTGTTGCGGACATGACATAAAACGTACCGCTGTCCCTATTCACCAGCTACACCTCTTTGGACAACGTCTATCTCTGGGTGAAATTTTCCAACGCCAACACTGGTTTCGAAGAAATCGCCATCGACACATCGATTACCACAAATTTCGACTCATTAATTCCTGAGCCCGCAACGATCGGAGCCGGATTGTTTATCTTGCCCTTCCTCTTCGCACGCCGCCGGAGAAAGATCGCATCCTAGGATTCAGACGCTCCAGGTTAACGCCGAATAAAGGCGCTGGGAGAGCTCTCAACCGCAGATGCCGCCCCATCTCTCCCATCTCTCCCATCTCTCCCATCTCTCCCATCTCTCCCATGTCGCGGATTAGACAAAGTGACTTGAGCGGCGGCTCTCTCTATCCGAGCCGACTCCAATGTCCGTGGTTCCGAAAACAGTGACTTTTTTATTACCAGGCTGGTTGTGAAAAAACTTTTGCTCTTCGGCAATGTTCCAATGTTCTTGGCGCGCTCGAAATAGCCCCTCGCATTATTCCCCACTCAATAACCCGTTTGCCACGAGCATCGCCCGCTCTTCTTTCATCAGATTGGCAAATTTCACATACTTGAGCGCCTCTTTCGCTTCGGCGTCCGCACCAGTCTGTTTGAGAGCAATGGCTCGAACCAGTGCCACATCCTCCAGCATGTAAGCCTCATCCGGCAACGCAGCCAGCGCGAGCACGGCGTTCGCTGGTTTTTCCTCCCTTAAAGATGCCAGCGCATCGAGCGCCACCACTGCGGAACTTGCAGGATAAAACTGCTTCAATTCAAACAACCGCCTCCGCGCTTCCTCCTTCTCGATATTGAGCAGAAGCAGACACAAAACGATGTTCCGTTTCGCAAGAAGGTTGTCGGGAAATGCGCTGAGCTTCGCGCGATTCACCCGAAGCACTCCCTCAGTGCTGCGCTCGCGGAAATAGTACTCCTGCAGCAGGTCGAACACCCATTGGAGATTCTCCGGCCGCGTTGTCGTGGCCTGCCATAGAAATGCCAGGTATCGCGTTCCCCACTCCGGCCATCGCTGCGTAAGTTTTGCAAGGTCACGCGAAGCCTTGGAATCGTCTCTCACGCTGTTCATCGCTGCTGTCCACAGCTGAAAACCTTCCGATTCCTTTCGCAAATTCTGGAAAGCACGGGCTTTATAAGCCAGTCGGACGTGTTCATGCGAAGGCTAGGGCGCGTCGAGGATCGGCGCTTCCGCCATGGATTTCCATTCGCCCCGTCGCGACCATTCTCCAGCCAGCAGAGCGCCCTTCGCCCCCACCTCTTTCACCAGCCAATCGATCCCCTCCAGCCACGACACAATATCCGTTTCTCCACCATTCTGATTTAGCCAGAGGACAATCAGTTCCAGATTGCCCAGATTGTGGTTTGCCTTTTCCAGCAATTCATCGCGTAAAGCAGTGATGTCAGTTCCCCCGATTTTGAGCATCAGACCTGCGCGCACGATCCAGTCATAAAAATTGGACCATTGCTCCTTAACCACGGCATTGGCCGACTCCAACGCGGCATCCAGATCGCCCTTGCGGCGTTTCACTTCGCGCAGTCCACGCAAGGCTTCCAGCCGGGTCACAGGATCATCCACAAGCGACAAAAATGACTGTTCCACTTCGTTCAGTTGGCTGTCGGGAAGCCCTTGAAGTCCAACAAGCGCCAATACGAGCTTCGCCGGAAGATTCTTGGGATCAATCTGCAATAGAGACACTGCCGCACTTTGCGCGAGTGCATATTGCCCCCGGATTAGACGCAGACGGATTTCAAACTCGAAAACCATAGCCAACTCGATTCCACGCCGCTGGAGAGAAGCCAACGCATTTTCCGCGAGATCGAAACGCCCCCCGATCATCGCGAGAAAAACCACTCGCTCCAGATTCTTTGCATCAGGCTCATCGAGGTCCGCAACACGGCAGCGGAGCAGAAGTTCCGCATGGAGATCTCCTTGCGGCACCAACTCCAACATCTGCCGGGTGGCTGAAAGTGAATTGCCATCCAGTTGCAACGCCCTCATCACCGCCAGCCTTGCCGCCACCATCTTATCCGCTGCGCCAAGCGCCTTGCTTCGCGCCACATAGCGTTCCGACCTCCAATGCCTGCCGTATGATGTTCCCAAAAAAACCGCGACCAAAATAATGACAACGAGGATCGCCAGTGCCCCAAAAAACATGGGGTGCCGCAAGGTGCGCTTCAGCTTCGAGGGCGCGGAGTCAGGGGCGGTCGTCCTCATGAAATGTACATTGAAATGCGAAACTACCCCGCACACTGGAGTTCCGAAACAACGGAGTGCAAAAATATCCGGCCGCACCACCCAGGCTTACGAACTGCAAGACGCCCGACTGCAATTGGATGGCAAAGCCGTGAGCGGCCCTATTGTGAGGATGGCCGAAGAGCAATTCGAACGCCGTTCGCCCACCCTCGCAAAGCGCAACCTCATCCGCCAAAGGCCCAACTCGTGGAACCCCGCGCAACGGGAAAAATCCCGTGAGGATCACCACGTTATCGGAACTCGTCCGATCCACCTTCAAATGCACCAAATGCCCAATGCACGGCTCCGGTGAAAAGGGCCGAGAGCACGCCGGCCGTGATCAAATCAGGAATACTGTGATAGCGCAGGAGCAGGATGATTCCGAAATAGAGAACCAGCGAACCCACGAGCGCCCGAAGCCACAAGCGCTGAAAAATGGCAATTGAAACGACAAGCGACGCTGCGAAGGCGGAATGTGTGCTGTAATCAAGATGGACCGCGCTCCACAGCAGGAAGCGTTCATCCAATGCCTTCACTAAATAGACAAAGCCAATCCCGATGCAACAAGCGGCGTAGTATCGAACCACTCGCTGCCAGGCTGAAGATTTCACAACCTTGGGCGCAAAGAGGGCCAGCAAGACCAACAGCGGGCTGTAAGAGTCAGCCACAACGTCGAGAATCATGGCGGTCATCGGGTTCACCGTTCCCTTCTGCCCTGTGGCTCCACAACGTCCAAGCCGAAACACTGGAAACCCCCTTCTTTCGTATCCCGGACAAATTTTTCGAAGATACAAGGCACCAGGCCGCAAGAAGCTGAAGCAAAACACTTTCTCATCCAAAAGGTGCTTCCCGAATCTTCCGCAACTTCCTGTCCTTGGTGCCTTTGTGGCTTTATGTGAGATTCCATTTCGATTTTCACCAAACCGCGCGCCAGTTCGTTTTCCTACTCCCGGATCCGTGCCATGCCCGGTTTGTGCGTCCGCTTCTGCAACAGCTTCTTCACCGCTGTCATTCCGCACAGCCGCTCGTGTTCCTTCATCAAAAAACGATCCGTCATTCCCGCCACGTAATCACACACCGTCCGGTGCAACCCCTCCTTGCGAACCCGCCGCGCCGCCCCTTCGCCCAGCAACGCCGGCTTGCGCAGATACATGGCGAACACTTCCACCAGCATCTTGCACATGCGGCGATTCACCCCGGCCACGGCTTCGTGAAAATAAAGTTTCTCATAAAGAAACGCCCGCATCTGCTTGTTCTCCTCGCGCCGTTTCGGACTGTAACAAATCAGCCGCTGCTGCGCATTCCGCACATCGTCCACGGATTTTACCCCCGCCGCACGAATCGCCGCCGCGCTGCTCGCAATCACGTCTTCCACCTGCAGATCGATGAGATTCCGCACGATCGCCCGCACCGCAACCTCGCCGCGCAACCGCGGAAACGGTTTGCGCGTCATGTCCGCCGCACCCTTCCATGCGTCCAGCGTCGCTAGCTGCCGCACGGTGAGCAATCCCGCTTCGACTCCATCGTCGATGTCGTGACTGTAATACGTGATCTCATCCGCCAGATTCGCAACCTGCGCCTCCAACGTCGGCGGATGCGTCAGCGCGTGTTTGTTCAACCCCTCGATCACCTCGTGAGAAAGATTCAGCCCCGCGTGACGCGGGCTCCGCTGTTCGATGATTTCCACCACGCGCAAGCTTTGCAGATTATGCTCAAAGCCCCCGTGCTCCTTCATTAAAAGATGAAGCGTCTCCTCGCCGGCATGGCCAAATGGCGGGTGCCCGAGGTCGTGCGCCAGCGCGATGGCCTCCGCCAGATCCTCGTTCAGCCCCAGCGAACGCGCAATCGTCCGGCTCACCGAGGCCACCTCGATTGTATGCGTCAGTCGTGTGCGCAGATGGTCGCCCGTCCCGTTCAGAAACACCTGAGTCTTGCCCTCCAACCTGCGGAAAGCCTTGGAATGAATGATCCGCGCCCGGTCCCGTTGATACGCGGTGCGTAAATGGTGTGCCTTTTCGCGCTGTGCGCGGCCCTGGGAATCCAGAGACGCCTGCGCCCATGGCAGCAGGTTTTTTTTCTCGCGCTCCTCCAGCTCTTTACGAGTCCACATGATCGGATTTTCCTTTCTCGTCCTTGGTTGCGGGCTCACCCAGGAACTGCCGCCGCAATCGCAGCACTTCCGCCTGCGACTGCGCACGCACCTTCAGCACGTCGTAGAGCGAAAGCATCACGGCGGTCAGGGTGATCCACGCGCAGACGAACCAGAACAGCATGAATAACCAGGGACGCGCACGCAGCCAGCCTTCCAGAAAAACCGACCCCACAAACACCTGCACCAGCGCCACCAACACAATCGCAAACATTGTTCGCCTCCGGGCATGTTGATCCAGCAGCAGGGAGCGGGTTAAGAACAGCACAAGTTTCACGGCACAGTTGCGAAAAAAAATTACCTAAGGCACGATGCGCCCCATGTCAAAACCGGACGCTTTCCCTCTCGACGAAATGATGGGGTCCATAGCCACACTTCGCGCCTCGGGCCAATCCGCCGAAGCCCTCTCCTATGCCGAAGGCATCTGGATTGCCAACGGATCCGAACTCGATCCCGAAGTCCCCGAATCCTACGAACTCGCGCAGTCCATCGCCGAGTTGCGCGCCGAAAACGGCGACCCCGTCACTGCGGAAGGCCTCTACCGCACGCTTCTCGAATATACGCCCCGGGACGAGTTGCCCGAAATCATCGCCCGCTCCACGACCGGCCTCGCGTTTCTCCTCGATGACACCGGAAACAAAGCCGAAGCGCAGGAACTCTACGAAAAATCCATCCCGCTCTACGCCGCCGCTTTCGGCACAAAACGCGTTGAACTTGCCACGCAGTACAACAACCTCGCCGTCATTTACAAAAACAACGGGTTCCTCGACGAAGCCGAGCCGCTCTACATTCAGGCCCTCGCTATTTACAAGGATGTATACGATAAATACCACCCCGATCTTGCCACCGCGATGAACAACCTCGGCGTGTATTATTGTCAGCGTGGCGATCTGCAAAGCGCGGAATCCATGCATCTCAAGGCGCTCATCATCCGGCAAAACGTCTGCCGCCACGACGACCCCGATCTCGCCCAATCCTACAGCAATCTCGCTGTCGTCTATCACTCCCGCGGCTGGCTCGATAAAGCGGAAGGTTTTTACCAAAAAGCTCTGGGCGTCCTGAACGCCGCCGCACACCGTCCCGCCGACGACCTCGCGACCACCATCAAAAACTACGCCTCCCTGCTCCGCATGGTCGGCAAAGACGCAGTAGCCGACAACATCGAGACGCGTATTTAGAGAATCAGTAGCGAGGAGAGAGCGACGCGCCAATCCGAGGGGCACCCGGGATGTTTGTTCACCCCCGGCTGGAAGTTATTCGCGCTGGAGTTCCTCATAAATCATTTGAAGCATAGCTTCCGGTTTATACGGTTTGTCCAAGAAAGCGTTCACACCACGGGCACGAAATGCGGCAACTTTATCCTCCCCGCACTGGCCGCTGGAGACAATGATGCGCACATGCGGATCAAGGCGTTTCAGAGCCTGAGCAAGCTGCATCCCGTCCATCTGCTCCATCGTGTAGTCTGTCAATACGAGTTGAATTTGACTGCGACGCTGAAAATAAAGCGCCAAGGCGTCAGCCCCATCTTCCGCGGTATAAACTTGGTATCCATGACCCTCCAACGTCCGTGTTGCCGCTGCACGCACGGGAGCTTCATCGTCCACCACGAGAATCAACTCCCCGTTCCCACGCGGAATTTCAGGCGCATTTCCTTTCTTGAGCGGCGATTCACCCGTGAGCGAGGCCGGAAAGAAAACTTTAAACGTTGTGCCCTGACCCACCGCACTTTCTGCAAGCATAAATCCGCCGTGATTCTTTACAATCCCACGAGCCGTTGACAATCCCAGCCCAGTTCCTTTTCCTACTTCTTTCGTAGTAAAGAATGGATCATACATACGCTTAATGATTTCCGGAGCAATTCCACTTCCGGTATCCGTGACTTGCAGCATGACATACGCGCCGGGCTTCGCTTCGGGAGCCGCTTCCTGAACCGCCGCGTCCAACACCACGTTGTCCGCCACCAAAAGCATGCTCCCACCTTCCGGCATCGCATCCCGCGCGTTCACGCAAAGGTTCAAAAGCACCTGATGAATCTGCGTGGCGTCACCAGACACCATCCACAGATCTTTTGGAGTCTGTGTTCTTACAGCAATATTTTTAGGAAAGCTTTGTGAAAGAATCTTGATCAGTTCGTTCACCAAGTGGCGCGGCTGCAAAATCATGCGGTCCCCTGCAACCCCACGCGCAAATGTCAGCACCTGCCGCACAATCCCTGCTCCGCGTTCAGCACTTCCTTCAATGGCATTGATCAACTTCATGCTCTCCGAGTCAATCGGACGGGTACGTAAAATTCCCACGGACATCAGGATGGGCGTAAGAATGTTATTTAAATCGTGTGCAATACCGCTGGCTAACGTTCCAATACTCTCCAATCGCTGCGACCTAAGCGCATGCTCCTCGATAGCCTTCTGATTCCCCAGATCGGTGTCCACCATGAGAATGCCGCGCAGCAAGCCGCGATCGTCGAGGATGGCCGTCCATCGGCTGTTCACATCCACAGACAATCCCGTTTTGGTCGTCAGCTTCAAATCCCCGTTCCACGCCCCGTGCTCCCGCACCGCCTGATGTGCTCCCGCAATGTCCCCACATCCCGACTGATACAAACCCGTCGCCTGCAAACCGAGCGACTCCTCCGCCGTCCATCCGTACAGCCCCGCAGCACGCTGATTCCACAGCCGGATCCGTCCGTCCGGGTCGCACAAAACGATTACCACCTGTGCGGCATCAATGATCGTTTCCAACTCCCGAGCCCGCAAATCAGACGTCTCCAACTCGCTCAAATGGTGAACCACCACAAGAATCGTGCTGCGCTCGTTCAGATACGCGGCTGAAGCATGGAGATCAGCCCCCAACTCCCCCCCACCCTGCGTGCGCACCCGGGCCCTGATAGTCCCGCCATCCCTCAAAATCCGCGGATCCAGCCCTGGACAAATCCGGCCCACACTCATTTCCGGATAGTCCTCGCGCGCGAAACCGTAGTTTTCCACTGAGGCTGCATTTACCGCGATAAATCCAAGACTGTCACCATCCAGCACCCACATCGGCAGAGGGTGGCTTTCGCAGAGTGCGAAGAAATCCATCACCGAGGGCGGCTGAGTCCGCTCCCCATCCACAACAAGGATAGGCTGCGTTTTGGCGTTTGGACGCTCAATACGCTGCAATAACCGGGTGTTGGAATAAGGGGACGACACGGTTTGTATTTTGGAATATGCCTCCTCCGCCTTGAGGATGCAACACGCAAGAGCCAGTCAAAACTCTCCGCAAAACCGCTTCCACAGCGGCACATCCACATACGCCAAAAAGCGAAGTGCTTGCGTTGATTCTTAACGCGCCAGTTTCGTGGCGATGATCGCCACATGGCGTCCCTGGAAACGCGCCTGGGCCAGTTCTTTTTCGCTTGGCTGACGCGAGCCATCCTGACCCGCAATCGTAGCCGCACCCCAGGGCGAACCGCCCTTCACTTCGCTGACGTCTGCAAGTTCCGGGCAGGCATAGGGCAGTCCCACCACCACCATGCCATGGTGTATGAGCGTGGGAATGAAGGTCATGATAGTGCTCTCGTTACCGCCGCCGGTTCCTGTGCTGGTAAATACGCTGCCAACTTTTCCAACCAGTCCGCCCTGCATCCAGAGGCCACCGGTTTGGTCCAAAAAATTACGCATCTGCGCCGCCATATTGCCGAAGCGGGTAGGTGTTCCAAAAATGATCGCATCGTATTCGCCCAGCTCCTTCGGTGAGGCGATGGGCGCTGCCTGATCCAGCTTCGCACCATGTTTTGCCGCTACTTCCTCGGGCATGATATCGGCGACACGTTTCAGGGTTACTTCCGCCCCCTCCACAGAACGCGCACCCTCGGCGATCGCATGGGCGAGGGTTTCAACGTGACCATACATCGAGTAATAGACAACAAGCAGTTTCATGTGTCGTAGTTGATCGAATCACGACGGGGAAGCAAACGAAAAGAGTGCGCGTTTTAACGTGTCTTTTTCTCCGCCCGCGGACAGCCTGCGCGGCTGATGGATTCTCGGCTTGTGCTTAACGTCCGGCTTTTTGTCGGGTTCCGTCTGCTGTTTGGAATCCGCTATTACTATCCGGTGCTCGCGGTGTTCTTCATCGATTCGGGGATCACCACGGCGCAATACGCGCTACTGAATACCGCATGGGCAGCAACCATTGTGCTGCTTGAACTGCCGTCCGGCGCGCTGGCGGATCACCTCGGCCGCCGCAATCTCGTGGTCTTCGCCGCAGCGCTCATGGTGCTGGAAATGGCGGCCCTGGTCTTCGCTCCGACCATCGGTCCGTGGCTCCTCATCTTTTTCCTCGCGAACCGCATCCTGAGCGGCGCCGCCGAGGCCGCAGCGAGCGGCGCAGATGAAGCGCTCGCCTACGATTCCCTTGTGGCCACCGGACGCGAAGATCGCTGGCCGCGCGTCATGGAAAAACTCGGGCACTGGCAGTCGCTTTTCTTTTTCTGCGCAATGCTCCTCGGTGCCGCAGTTTACGATGCGGCCACGCTCAACCATGCGCTCGCATGGCTCGGAATCGATTCGCACTTCACCTCCGAACAAACCCGCAGACTCCCCGTCGCGCTCACGCTCATCCACGCGCTCGGCGCTCTTGCGCTCGCGCTTTGCATGAAGGAACCGCCGGGCGCGCCCAAAGCCGCCCCCTCCCTCGCCGCTGTCCTGCGCGGCATCTGGAATGTGGGCCGCTGGATCTGGCGCACACCGGCGGTGCGTTTTGTCCTGCTGATCGCCGTGCTTATCGACGCCTCCGTGCGCATGCTGCTCACTTTCAACAGCACCTACTACCGCCTGCTTCAGGTGCCCGACGGATGGTTCGGGCTTTTGGGCGCGGGCTTTGCCTTGCTTGGCATTCCCGCAGCGACCTTCGGACGGCGCCTCGCGGAAAGCGGCAGGCCATGGAAAAGTTTTGCCCTGCTCGCGACGATCACCCTCGGCAGTCTGGCGGGCATCGCCTTGGTGATTCCCGGATGGGGACTCATCTTCGTGGGCGCGGCGGGGATGATGTTCGGCGCTTCCGGCCAACTCCTGTCCTTTCATCTCAACCAGTTCGCGAGTCCCGAACAACGCGCCACGGCCCTCAGCTTTCGTGGACTCACCATGAACCTCGCCTACGGCGCAGCGGGCATGCTGTTTTACATCGGCTCCAGGCAACTTCAGTCGGAGGGCAGACTTCCGGAAGCTTTGGTTCTGGCAAAAATGCTTCCGTGGCTGCCGATCATTTTCGGCGTGGGCGCGATCACACTTTTTATTCTTCATCGGAAAAATCCACACGAAGTTTCAGGAGACAGCAGCCCGGAACATCCGCCCGCAAGAGATTGAAAAACGCGCAATAAATCCTTTGGCGTTCCCGGCCCGCATTCGCTATCGTCCGCGAAGTATTTATGAAAGGTCGTTCCCTCCTTAATTCCCTCCTTACTGTCGTCATCGCCTGTTTTCTATCCGTCTCTGTCTTCGGACAGGCCGCTCCCGAACAGGCGTCCCAGGCTGCTTTGGACCTTTTCAACGCTGGTCAGACCAAGGCCGCGGCCGATGCTTTTGAGAAGGTGCTCAAAGATTATCCGACTTCCGCGGTCGTCTCCTCCTCGCAGTTCCGTCTCGCTTATTGTTATTTCCTTCTGAGCGATTACGACAAGGCCCTGGGCATGATCGCCAAATGTTCCGTTCCTCCTTCCTCACCCGAAGTCATCGAACTGGCGCTCGCGCTTAAACCCAAAATCACCTCGGGCAAAGCTTCCGCAGTGCCATCGGAGGACAAGGCCCGCAACACCACCTTCGAAACCGCTATCAAGGAATTTGACGATTTCATGACCAAGTATCCGAAGAGCGACGAGGTGGAAGGCTCGCGTTATGGCCGCGCGCTCGCCTCGTTTTACCTCGAAAAACTCGATGACGCCGCTGCCAGCCTGCGCCAGAACCTCAAGGACTTCGCAAAAAGCGAATCCATTCTCGACAGCAAATATTTCCTGGGCGTCGTGCTGGCGCGCCAATTTCAGAAAGCCGCTTTCGGCGAAACTCCGGATCCCGCCGCCGCACAGGCCAAAGCCACCGAAGCCGTTGCGGCGTTCGACGAGATCGTCAATCTCAAGGCCGATGTCTCCCTCGCCAACGACGCACAATTTCAACTCGGCGATCTCTACCTGATTCAAGCTGCCGCGGCGGATGAAGCGGCTAAAGCGGCGCTTTACGCCAAAGCGTTCGCGGCGTTCCGTTCCGTCCAAAGCCGTGACGTCATGGTGAAAGCCCAGGAAGCACGGGTGGCAGCGGTTCGCACCCGCATCCCGCAGGCAGCAGGCAATATCACTCTCGTAAAACAACTCCAGTCCCTGCTCGGACGGGAGCGCGAGAAGCTTGAGGTGCTCAAAACCGCAGCCGACAAAACCATCAGCGCCATGGTCAAAGTCGGCCAGACGTTTTTCGCCCAGGGCAAGTACGACGAGGCTCGTGTGATGATGGCCACGCTTGAGCCGTTCGCGAAAGACGATCAGCAGTTGAAGGAAGTGCTCTATTACAAGGCGATAAGCTACGCGACCCAGGGCGTGGCGGACAAAGCCGTTCCTGCCTACGACGCTTTCCAGTCGAAGTTCAAAGGCGATCCGTTGGCGGAAAACCTTCCCGTGGTGGTCGGCGCGATGTTCTCTGGAAGCGATCCAGACAAAGCCATGGTCTATCTCGACGAGGCGGTGAAGCTTTATCCCAAGACCCGGCTCATGCCGCAAATCCTCACGACCAAAGCGCAGACCCTGCTCTCGCAAAAAAAATACGACGAGGCGCTAAAAACCTATCAGGATTTCCTCAAGACCAATCCGGCCAAAGAACTCGCGATGCAATCCGAAGTCGGCATTGCGGCGATCTATTCGCAAACCGGCAAACTCGACGAGGCACTCGCCGCTTTTAAAAGTATCCGCGATAAATACCCGGATCAGCCCGCAGGCGAACAGGCGGCCTTCAATGTCGCCGGTATCCTGCTCCAGAAAGGCGCAAACAAGGATGCCGTCCCGGAATTCACCTCGTTCCTGGCCAAGTTTCCATCCAGCAAATCCGTTCCGCAGGCCACCTACTTCCTCGGTGTCGCCCAGGAAATGTCGGGCGATAAGGACGCGGCGATTGTCACCTACAAATCCGTCGCCGAAAAACATCCGCAGGATGCTAACGCCCCGGAAGCCCTCTTCCGCAGCGCGCTCGTCCTGAACGGCCAGCAAAAGATCGATGACATGAGCGTCGTGCTTCAGATGCTCATCGATAAGTTCCCGCAGAGCACCCGTCTTTTCGCTGCCTATGACATGATTGCACAGGTGCTTATCTCTAAAGGCCAGACCAAGGAGGCCATTCAGCAATACCTCACGCTGGTGGAGAAAAATCCGACCAATCCGAGCGCTCCTGATTCTCTGCTGAAAGCCGCCGATCTTCAGCGCCAGAATGCGCAGTCGATGGGACGTTACCTCGGCATGAACGAGGAAACCCGCAAGACGTGGGAACAAAACGTCAAGGACAGCATCGAGTACGCCACCCGCATGGTGAAAACCTTTCCAGATAGTCCGGTTGTCGCACAAGCGCTGAAATCCCTGCTCGAAGCCTATCGCCTGTTTGTCGACGCCAAGCTCAAGACGGAGTCTGATGTGGAATCCGCTTACAAGGCGCTCGCCGCGGAATTTGAATCCAAACCCGCGCTCAAGGCAAAAATCCTGTTTACGCTCGCGGGCTACACGTTCGAAAAGGACAAGGTGAAGGGCCTGGAACAAATGACCGCCGCATTCGACGCCTCGGTGCAGTTTGCGCCTGCTGACCTTGACCGCTACGGCAGCGCCCTGCTTGAGGAAGGCAAAACCGCAGACGCTTCGACAGTTTATGAAAAACTGAAAAACGATTACCCCAACCCGGTCGGGGTGCAGCACGACAAGGCTCCGCTGGTGATTCAAGAAGCACAGTCCATGGCCATTTTCGGCGAAGGCAAGGTGCTGGAAAAAGAAGGAAAAATCGCGGAAGCCGCATCAAAATTTGACGAGCTCACCAAACTCTATCCGTGGTCGCCGAAAGTTACGGAAGCCAATTACGGAAAAGCGGCGGGCCTCGTCGAAGCCGGCAAAATGGACGATGCCCAGACCCTCCTTGTGGCCGTGATTCGCGATCAGCGCGCCCCCGGAGAAACCCGCGCCAAAGCCATGCTTCTCGTGGCCCGCGTTGCCGAATCCAAAAACAACCTCGATGCCGCCATCGACAACTACGTGAAAATTTCCGCGTTCCTCGCCATGGTGACCGATCCCGCATCCGAAGGTCTTTATAAGGGCGCGGATCTCCTGGAAAAGAAGGCCGCAGCGGAAGCCGATCCGGCCAAGAAAAAGGCGCTCACCGACAAGTCGAAGTCTTTCTTCAAACAACTCCGAGAAAAATATCCCGACACGGAATGGGCAAAAAAAGCGCAGGGACGCTAACCGCAGCGGTCCGACCGCCGGACCACATGACATGACAAAATCCGACCGCGCAGCGGCGCTCCTCGCTGCGCTTCCACTTATTTACCCGGATGCCCATTGCGAGTTGGTGCATCGCAATCCTCTGGAACTGCTCGTTGCCACCATCCTCAGTGCGCAATGCACGGACAAACGCGTGAACATGGTAACTCCCGCGCTGTTTGAAAAGTTTCCGAACGCACGGGCTCTCGCTGCGGCCACTCAGGAGGAGATCGAAGCGCTCGTTCGCACCACGGGATTTTACCGCAACAAAGCAAAACACATCCGCGAAGCCGCCCGCGCCATCGTCGAAAAGCACGGCGGCGAAGTGCCCGCAGACATGGTGGCGCTGACCAAACTCCCGGGCGTCGGACGGAAAACCGCGAACGTCGTGATGGGCAACGCGTTTGGAATGGATCAGGGCATCGTGGTGGACACCCACGTCGGACGGCTCTCCCGCCGCCTCAAACTCACCCGCCAAGAGGATCCCGAAAAGGTTGAGTCCGACCTGATGCAACTCATCCCCCGCCCGGTCTGGACCCTTTGGAGCCACTGGCTGATTTTCCACGGACGACGACGCTGTTACGCCCGCAACCCCGATTGCACCCAATGCGAACTCCGGAATCTCTGCCCAAGCGCAGAAAAAAATTAGCGCAACGCATCTCATCCTATCCAGCAAATTCTGTTCATCCTGTCCTAAATCTCTTCGCGATGACTTCTCCGGGTTCTCCGGGTTTTCCGAGTCTCCGTGGGTGAAAAATCAGCGCCCTGGAATTGCGGTTTCATGCCCGGCCTTCGCTCAGTGAATTTTCTCTGAACGTTTTCTGCATTGGCGTGTCCTACATCCGAATCTTAGACTAAAAACATGCAGAACTACTTCTTACTCATCATTCTCCCGGCCATTGTTGCTATGATCGCGCAGTTTCGCGTGACAGGTGCCTTCCGCAAATGGTCCAAGTATCGGACCACCGCAGGGATGACCGGCGCACAGGTTGCACAGTCCATATTACAACAGGCACAGATCAACGACGTCACCGTCGAGCGCGTAAACGGCTTTCTCGGGGATCACTACGACCCAACACACAAGCGCCTCTGTCTTTCCGATGGCGTGCATGATTCCTCTTCCGTCGCCGCCGCCGGAATCGCCGCGCACGAAGTCGGACACGCGATCCAACATGCCAAAGCCTACGCTCCGCTCAAATGGCGTATGGCCATCGTGCCCGTGACGCAAATCGCCTCCCAGATACTTCCCTTCGTCATTATGGGCGGTTTCTTTTTCCAGATTTTCGGGCTGATCAAACTCGGTATCATCTGCTACTTCGTGCTCACGATTTTCCAACTCATCACGCTTCCAGTCGAATTTGATGCCTCGCGCCGCGCGAAAATTATCCTTGGTCAGATGGGCATGATTCAGCAGGGCGAAGAAGCCAGTGGCGTGAACCGCGTGCTCAATGCCGCCGCACTTACCTATGTGGCCGCGTTCCTCGCCTCGCTCGGCAACCTGCTCTACCTCATCAGCCTCACACAACGTCGCAACTAAAGAACGTCGAAAATCACCATGTCAGCACTCACCTTCCCGTCATTTCCAAGCTATCAACCGGCCGCGACTGTGGTAAACACCTCGCCCACGATGCATGATGTTGTAGTTCGCCGCGAGGATGATGATCTCGTCGCGCGTTCCCAAGAAGGGGACGCTGCGGCTTTCGATCAACTCGTAGTGAAGTACAGCCCGCGCATTTACGCCGTGGTATACAACATGACCTCGAATCACGAGGACACCAACGATCTGCTACAGGACACGTTTGCCAAGGCGTTCCGTGCCGTGCGGAGTTTCCGCGGAAAATCGAGCTTCAGCACCTGGCTGCATTCCATCGCGATCAACTACAGCATCAACTTCCTACGCAAAAGGAACCGCCGCCATAACGTCAGCCTGAACGACATCGATTCCGGCGTGGAACGCGATAAGGAGTTCATCGAACTGACGTCGCCCACCAATCCGCAGCGCGAGAACGAACTGCGCGAACTGCAGGTGCGGCTTAACGAGTCAATGCTGAAACTCACCGAGGATCATCGTGCAGTCGTCACGCTGCACGACATTCAGGGCATGGCGCACGCCGAGATTTCGCAAATTCTCGGCGTGTCCGAAGGCACCGTGCGTTCCCGCCTTTTTTACGCCCATCAGAAACTGCAAAAATACCTCGAAGACCTTCGTAAACCCTGATCCGCCCACACCCGCCATGCCATCCGTAAACCCGAACGATCCACAGCCCGAAACCGACGTGCAGAAGCTTTTGCGCCTTAAGCGCCACGAGCAACCGCCTGAGGGTTACTTCGAGGATTTTCTTTTGGAATTCCAACGCAGGCAGCGCGCGGAAATGCTGCGCGAACCGCTCTGGCGGATTGCCCTCGACCGGCTTGGTGCGTTTTTCACGGACTACCGTCCAGCGCAGCTTTCTTACGGCGTAGCGACACTTTGTGTCATGGGCATGGCCGGATTCGCCACCGTCGGAATCTTTTCAAAATCCTCTGGGGATACCTTCTCCCGGCCTTCGCTCGCGGCGGTCACTGCGGCCCCCGAAGCATCGCCCTCGGCGCTGCCCACCATGCTTTCTCTGGCACCTTCACGTCCCGATCTGGAGGTAGCTGCCGAGGGTGTCGGCAGGGTGCTTCCTGCAAGCCTCGGCAACGCGCGTCCCCATTACGTAATCGACGCGCGTCCGGCCAGTTATGAGCCTCCGTTCAATTTCTAATCCGATCCTCGCACTCTGGTGCCTTGCCGGTGTCGTAAACGCTGAAACTGCGGCGGACATGGTGAGCCGTCAGGTTCGCGAGGTTTTTGAAAACAGCCGCGCCGCAGTAGTGCGGGTGGAAGCCGAGGACGAGCATGGCAAGTTGGCCGGTACAGGGTTTTTTGTTTGCCCAAACGGAACGCTCTTCACCAGCTACACCGTCGTCGGAAACAGCGATCAGATCATCGTGCGCGTGGGGAATCGGGAGTACTCAGCCGAACGGCTTTTCGCCGATCCGCGCAGCGGCATCGCCATGCTCAAGGTGAAATCCAATGAGACCTTCCCTTTCCTGACCTCCGGTTCATCGAGCGCTATTCCCGTCGCAACCCCGGTGATGGTGATCGGTTATCCGCTCGAATTCGGCGTTACACCAGCGTTCGGCATCGTGGGAGGCATGGAAATGAAGCACCTCGACCGATATTTTTGTACGTCACACATCCGCGCCAGCATCGCGGTTCAAGGCGGACAAGGCGGCGCGCCGTTGCTTTCCATGGACGGACAGGTGCTTGGCATTCTCATCAGCTCGGTTCCCGGAGGTGGCGGTGCTTTTGCCCTGCCCATTGAAGCTGCCGACAAAGTGCGGCGCGATTATTTGCGTTTTGGAGAACCACGTCCGGGCTATATCGGAGCCGTGGTGGGCCAACTTACCGAACCGCTTCAAGGCTCGCGCGCCGAAATCGAGCAACTCGACGAATCGGGTCCCGCAGTGCGAAGCGGACTCCAGATCGGCGACGTTGTGCTTTCAATCGGAGGGCTACCCGTCGACTGCCCGGAGGATGTGATCAGCGCGGCTTTTTATACCTCCAGCGGTGACGAAGTTCCGGTAGTGGTTCAACGCAAGACGGAACGGATCACCCTCAACGTTCCTGCGGCTGATCATCCGGGCACCAACAAGCGCACGGCGTTCTCCCGGGGAAATTCACTTCTCCCCGAACCTGATCCCAAAATGGAACATGCGACCCGCGTTCCGATTGCCCCAGATCCTTGATCCCCTCGCCTCAGCCCGGAACCATCCTGATCGCGGGCCCCACGGCTGTAGGCAAAACCGCTCTCGCCGTCGCACTCGCCCAATCCATCGACGCAGAAATTATCAGCGCCGACGCGATGCAAATCTATCGCGGATTGGAAATCCTGAGCGCAGCCCCGGCATCGGAAGAACGCGCTCAAGTGCCGCATCACCTCGTCGGCGTTCTCGATGCCTCGGAGCGCTGCGACGCCGCGCGATGGCTGGCGATGGCTGAGGCCGCAATGACCACGATCCATGCCCGGGGAAAAACGGCCATACTCTGCGGCGGAACCGGCCTGTACTTTCGAGCCTACACCCACGGACTCGCCACGATGCCCCCGCACGATCCTGCAATCCGGGCACAGCTCGAAACGCTCCCGCTGCCGGACCTTCAAGTTCGATACGCACAGCTCGATCCCGACGGCGCGCTCCGTATCGATTTAAATAATCCGCGACGCCTGATCCGCGCCATCGAAGTTTCCGAGCTCTCCGGTAAACCGTTTTCCAGTTTTCTCCGCGAAACAATTCCGCTCCGGACGCCCCCCGCTTTTTTTCTCACGCGAGAGAAGAACGACCTCTACCGCCGGATCGATGCCCGGGTCGAAACCATGTTCAAGCAAGGATTGGAGGACGAAGTGCGGCATCTGCAAAATCCCGGCGATACGGCCAATCAAGCCATCGGCCTCGCCGACATTCAACTCCTGCTCGCAGGCAAACAGGATCGCTCAAGCGCTATCTCCTCAATGCAACAGGCCACGAGGCGCTACGCAAAAAGACAGTTGACTTGGTTTCGACGCGAAACACAGTTCCAACCGTTGAACTTGAGCGAAAACTCCCAGCCCCTTGAAGCCATGCGAAGCCGTCTGGTTGCCACCCATGAGTGACCCTTTACTTACGACGCCGGAAAGCAAAAAACAGGAAAAAGCGTTGCTCGTGGGATTGGAGTCACATGGCCTGACCCGTTGGGACGTGCGCGAATCACTCGACGAACTCGCGGAACTCGCCACCACAGCGGGTGCGACGGTGGTGGGCTCCGTAACTCAAAAACTCGATCAACCAACGGCACCTTATTACATTGGCAAAGGCAAGGCCGAGGAGATCGCCGGGTTGTGCAGCACAAATTCCGCGACCTCGGTGATCTTCGACGACGAACTTTCCCCCGCCCAAGGACGCAACCTCGAAAAACTCACCTCGTGCAAAGTGCTCGACCGCACCCAGCTCATCCTCGACATCTTTGCACAACGCGCCCGCAGCCGCGAAGGCCGCTTGCAGATCGAACTCGCGCAGCTCCAATACCTGCTCCCGCGCCTCACCCGGATGTGGGGCCATTTGTCCCGTCAAAGCGGCGGCATCGGCACGCGCGGTCCCGGTGAAACCCAACTCGAAGTCGATCGGCGGCGCGTTCAGGAGCGGATCGCCCGGCTTACCCGCGAACTCGTTGAAGTCCGTAAACACCGCGGCATCCAGCGCGACGGGCGGCGCCGTCATCATTGGCCCGTTATCGCGGTCGTCGGTTACACCAACGCCGGCAAATCCACCTTGCTCAATCTGCTCACCGGCGCAGGAGTTCTCGCCGAAGACAAACTGTTCGCCACGCTGGATCCCACCACACGACAACTCGTGCTTCCAAACAATCAAAAGGTGCTGCTCACCGACACCGTGGGTTTTATTAAAAAACTGCCGCACACGGTCATCGAATCCTTCAAGGCCACCCTCGAGGAAGTCACTGAAGCCGATCTCCTTTTGCATATCGTTGATGCAAGTCACCCTCAGTTTCTTGATCAGATGGACGCCGTTGACGCAGTGATCGCGGAATTGCAGGCGCACGGAAAACAGACCATCACGGTGTTCAATAAAGTGGACCGATTCGAGTCGCCGGACATGTTGGCGGGCCATCTGGAGCGCCACCCGGGAAGCGTCGCCATTTCAGCCCGTACAGGCCTTGGGCTCGATACGCTCCTCGATGAATTGATTCACAGGCTTTCTTCGTGGCGGTTGCGCGGCCACTACCGCATTCCCGTTTCGGAATCCGCGTTGCTCGCGGAAATTCACCGCGTCGGACACGTTACCAATATCACCTACGAAGAAGATGTGGCGCTGGTTCACGCGAACATCCCGCCGGAACTCCAGCCGCGTCTGGCCTCCTACCAGGCCTGACGATGCCACTCCGCGCACTCACCGGCTGAACTCGTCAAACTTCACCCATCGCGTTCATCTCGTCAAAGGCGACGAGGTTCTCTACACAAGGACTGTCGGTGCCGTGGGCCGATCCAATTAAATTCCAATGAAAATCCTACGTTATCTCGATCCTCAGGGCAGAATCCATTTTGCATCACAAACCGACATGGACACCGCAGAACGCCTCGACGGCGACCCGTTCTCAGGCCTTCAGCCAACGGGCACCAAGGCCGAAATTCACAAGCTTCTAGCCCCTGTCGCACCGACGAACATCCTCTGCATTGGTCTGAACTACAGACGTCATGCCGCCGAAACCGGAAAACAACCTCCGGAACTGCCCATTCTTTTTGTCAAAGGAACTAACGCCGTCCAGAACCCGGGCGACCCCATCATGATCCCGACCTTCCTGCGAAGCGACGAGGTAGACTACGAATGCGAACTCGCTGTGGTCATCGGACGGGCCTGCAAAAATGTGCGGCGCGAGAACGCCCTGGACCACGTGCTTGGCTACACCTGTGCCAACGACGTGAGCGCCCGCGACTGGCAGATCAAGCGCGGCGGCAGCCAATGGTGCCGCGGAAAATGCTTCGACACCTTCGCGCCGCTCGGCCCTTGCATTGTCACCGCAGACGAGATTCCCCATCCGAATGACCTCAAGATCAGCACTACGCTGAATGGTGAAACCGTTCAGGACTGGAATACGAACGACATGATCTTTGACGTCCCTGCTTTGATCGAATTTCTGAGCGGAAGCACGACGTTGCTGCCCGGAACGGTGATCCTGACCGGCACACCGCATGGTGTGGGAATGGCCGCAAAACCGCCGCGCTGGCTGAAAGCGGGCGACACCGTCACCATCGAGATCGAGAAGATCGGTCAGTTGACCAACCCCGTCATCGAAGAACCATCACCTTCCTTTCTAGGTTTAGCATCTCGCGCTGTTTCTTCAGCACGCGCAGCACCGTCGCCCTGCTGTCACTTCTCGTAATGGCCCCGGCACACGCCAAGTTACAAAACCTGATTCAAAATGGGGAATTCAAAGACCAGATGACGGGTAGGAAGGCCCACTCGCACCTCGCATCCAAAAAGCCGGAAGCCTTCACCTTTGGGGAAGCGCAGGTTGAATTCTTCCTGTGCCTCGCAAGCTCGGCGCTCGAACCTTTTTATGGATCGTGGGTTCGAATCTCAGCCCGTTTTAATTAAGGAACACAATGGCGGAAGGGGTGGGATTCGAACCCACGAAGGCTTTCGCCTCTCCGGTTTTCAAGACCGGTGCAATCAACCGCTCTACCACCCTTCCAACTCATTTAGCATCAGCTATTTACATTATTTTTATCATGCTGCCAACTTGCTTCAACATGGCGTTTTACTTGCCAATTTTTCACCAGGAACGCCTGTGAACTCATTCACATGCGAAACGTGGCCAAAGTCAGGCAGTCATAATCAACGGAGAATAAAAATATCAGGTTGAGGCCAGAAAGAAAGGAACAAATGGGGTAATCCTTTAGCTTGTAACGCCAGTCGGTGGCCGTCGTTCGATACTTATCCAAATTTGCGACGGTCACAGACCGACGGTACAGGGGTATTTTTGCGACGGTCACAGACCAACGGTACAGGGTTCGGTACAGGGTTCGGTACAGGGGTCGGGGAACGGAGTTTAAAAATCAGAGCCTTATAACGACTTACAGCGCCTTCAATTCCGGCAAATCCAGCCAGCGCCGCTGTTCCCATGACTGAATGCCGACCTCG
>Ga0105046_10004208_pt1 | contig 22925 bp, 16 predicted proteins | sample MAT03_FD_78385 | JGI IMG/M metagenome (GOLD analysis project Ga0105046, IMG submission 78385) | Freshwater microbial communities from Lake Fryxell liftoff mats and glacier meltwater in Antarctica - MAT-03 (megahit assembly) | ecosystem: Environmental > Aquatic > Freshwater > Ice > Liftoff...
CAACACCGAAGGCCGAAGGCCGAGGTGGTGGCACCAGGACCGCGGCGAGGGAGGCTTGCCGACTGAGCTGCGAAGGCTTTGGCCGCACGCTTGCGGGGAGGCTACGCTTCCTGCCTTGGCTCGGCGGCAGCTGGCGGGCGTCCTGCGGCAGCCGCGAAATGCACCTTGATTCACCGTTGGTAGAATGCGTGCTGGGACGCCCGTATGCCGAAAACCCGACGACTCCAAGCCGCGCTCGCCACCGCCGTCATGATGGCCCTGCCGCTGGCTCTCGGGGCTCGCCCTGCAGCCGCCGACATTTTTACCTACACGGACGACAACGGCGTCGTTCACTTCAGCAACAAGAACGGCGACCCGCGCTTCAAGCTCTACGTCAAGTCGACGAAGGCCCGGAAGTCGAGCGCCTTCAAGGGCGCTGCGGTCATGCCGAGCGACAAATCGCCCGAGCGCTTCTCGCGCTATGACACGTGGATCCGACAGGCCGCGACGCTCTACCAGATCCCTGAAGAGCTGGTTCGCGCCGTAATGAAGGTCGAGAGCGACTTCGATCCGAGGGCGACGTCGAGCGCCGGCGCGCAGGGTCTGATGCAGCTCATGCCCGAGACCGGCGCCCGCATGCAGGTTCGCGACGCTTACGACGCCCGCGAGAACATCTTCGGCGGGACGCGCTATCTCCGCATCCTGGCCAATCTGTTCAACGGCGACCTTGACCTCACCATCGCCGGCTACAATGCAGGTGAAGGCGCGGTCGCGAAGCATGGGGGCATCCCCCCCTACCCCGAGACGCAGGACTACGTGGTCCGCGTTCGGACCTACTACGCGGCCTACCGCTCGACCCGCGACGTGGTCGCCGCTTCGACGGTCGACGTCGCGCCTCGTCCTGACCTCTAGAGCCCCTCGAGAACGCCATGACCACCGACAGCACCATCCTCGTTGAGCTCAAGAAGGCGAAGAGCGCTGCCGCGCCGGAGGCCATCCGCCACATCAAGCCGCCGGTCGACCCCGCGTCGCTCCGGCACTTGCAGCTCGTCGACTTCCCCGACTACCGCCGTATCCCGTCCTACAAGGACGTGACCGAGGAGCAGTTCCTCGATCACCACTGGCAGTCGAAGAAATCGATCACCCGTGTAGACAAGCTGTTCGAGGCGCTGCGCGGCATCGTGTCGGAGGACTTTCTGGTCGACGCCGCCGCCGGGTTCGCCAGCGCGCCGATGAGCGTGCGGGTGACGCCGTACCTGATGAGCCTGATCGACTGGAACGATCCGTACAACGACCCGCTGCGGACGCAGTTCATCCCCCTCGGTTCGCGGCTGCGCCCCGACCATCCGAAGCTCGGGCTCGACTCTCTTCACGAGCAGGCCGACGCACCGGTGCCGGGGCTCACGCACCGCTACACCGACAAGGCGCTCTTCCTTCCGCTCGACACCTGCCCCGTCTACTGCCGCTTCTGCACGCGCAGCTACGCGGTCGGAGTCGACACCGAGAACGTCGAGAAGGTCAGCCTCAAGGTCGACGCCGAGCGGTGGACCAAGGCCTTCCAGTACATCGCCGAGCGCCCCGAGCTCGAAGACATCGTGGTGTCGGGCGGCGACGCGTACAACCTGCGCGCCGAGCAAGTCACGCTGATCGGCGAGACGCTCCTCAAGCTCGACAACATCCGCCGCATCCGGCTCGCCACGAAGGGGCCCGCGGTGATGCCGCAGAAGATCCTCACCGACGAGGCATGGGTCGACGCGGTCTCGCGCGTGACCGACCTCGGTCGCAAGCTGCACAAGGAGGTCGTGATCCACACCCACTTCGGCAACGCCAACGAGATCACCGGCATCACCCAGCGAGCGATGAATCGTCTCTTCGAGCGGGGGATCACCGTCCGCAACCAGTCGGTGCTCCAGCGCGGAGTGAACGACCAGCCCGAGGTGATGAAGCTGCTGGTCAAGCGCCTCGGCCACCTCCACGTGCATCCGTACTACGTCTACGTGCATGACCTGGTGAAGGGCGTCGAAGACCTGCGCACCACGGTGCAGACGGCGATCGACATCGAGAAGCACGTGCGCGGATGCACCGCCGGCTTCAACACGCCGACCTTCGTCGTCGATGCACCAGGCGGCGGCGGCAAGCGGGACGCGCACTCGTATGACTTCTACGACCGCGTGACGGGTATCAGCGTCTACCAGGCGCCCAGCGTGAAGCCGGGCGCGTGGTTCACTTACTACGACCCGATCGACCTGTTGCCCGCGGAGGGGCAGGCGCGGTGGGCTGACCCTTCGCAGCACCAGCCGATGCTCGACGAGGCGATCTCGAAGGCGGCGGCGCAGGCACGATAGACGCGGGCGCCGCTGCGTCGTCGTCGTACCGAGCGAGCGCGCGCGCAAGCTCGCCGCGCACTCGCTCGCGAAGCTCCTCCGGCTCGCGCACGCGGGCGGTCTCGCCGAAGCCGAGGACCCACGTCCCGACCTCGGTCAGATCGCCGATCTCGATGGTGAGCCGGACGCCCCCATCGGGCAGATCCGACAGGCGCTGGCTCGGGTGGATCTTGCGGGTCTTGACGAACTCGACGACGCGGGCGTCGAAGTCGACCACCACACGACGCGGATCGCCGCCGCGGAAGATGCCGAACTGGCCCTCATAGTACTGGTCGATCGAAAAATCGGGCGGCAACGCGAAGCGTTCGCGCGTCGAGCACTCGGTGTCGCGCATGCGATCGAGGAGGAACGTGCGGATGTCGCCCTTTTGGACGTGCAGGCCGACACCGTAGATCGCGTCTTTGTAGAGGACCATCGCGTACGGATGGATCGTGATCCGCTCCTCTTTACCGTCCTTGAGCGCGTGATACTTGCAGCTCAAAGGACGTAAGTCGGCGACCGCCTGAAAGAGGTCGTCGAGCGCCTCGGTGTGCGCTGCGTAGTCCTTCGGGGCGAACGGCAGGTAGAGAAAGCGTTCCTCCAGGCCGGCGTCGGCGACGCCCGCGTTGGGACCGCGCCCCGGTCGCCGCGCTACGCCGAGCAGCTTCTGCGCGGCCATGTCGATCTCTTCGTAAAGAGTCGACCCCTTCATGGGCTCGAACAGCCGGCGCGCCGCCAGGAGCGCATAGGCCTGCGTGCGACGAACCTCGACCTTGCGGGGTTGCTCACCGGGCGCGAGCTTCCACACGTGCGCGCCCCCGGGCTTGGCGCGCGCCGAGATGATGTCGAGCTCCCGGCGTACCTCGGTGAGGTAGCGCCGCATCGAGCGCGTCGTGACGCCGAGCTCCGACGACAGCTCGTAAATCGTCAGCCCGGTCGGGTGCCTCGTGAGGAGCGCGCGCAGCGCATCGAGTCGCCGATGCTGGGAAAACGCTCCCTTGGGCCGGCCTCGAGCCCGGCCGGACTGGGGCGGGACGCTGGGCGGAGCGATGCTCGCCGGACCCGTGCTCGCCGGACCAGGGCGCGTCGATGTAGGTGCCGCTTTCGACACGGCAGGTGCCGCTTTCGGCGTCGCTTTCGGCATCTTTCGGCGTCGCTTTCGGCATGGAGTGCGGTGCGGTCACGAGATGACAAGTCATACACGAGCGCCAAACGCGCTGGCGGTCGTGCGACATAGCCCGTGGCCTTTTGACGCGTTGAGTTTCTCCCAAGGAGCGTGCGACCATGGTTCGTTGGTCTGACGTGGGCGCAGCTCCGTCGACCTCGATCCTCCACCACCGTCGCATGCACGAGCCCGTCCGGTCGCCCGAGGGCCGGCCCCCCCGAACGAGCTCAGCGAGGTCGCAACGCACATGTCGCGTCGAATCTTCCCTACCTGGTCGACTCTCACTCTGGCCATGTTGGCAGCGGCTGGTGCGCTCGTCCCGGTCACGGGCGAAGCGCAAGCGCAGGAGCCTGCGTCGTGCCTCTCGGAGGATCCGAACGACTGGCCTGCCTCGAGCAAGCCGTACTTCATGATCGTCCAGGACACGTCCGGGTCGATGGTTGCGTGCACGAACCCACCGGTGGTCCCGCCGGCGTTCGACGCGTGTCTCGGTGGCAACACCAACACGAATTCGTGCGGGCTTCTGACCAACCGCGTGAACGACTCGAAGTGCGCGCTTCGCAAGACCGTCCAGGCCTTCAGCGGTCAGGTCAACTTCGGCCTCGCGACCTTCGCGCGGACGCTGAGCGGGGATAACTGCACCGTCGCCAACTTCCCCGACGGCGACAGCTGCGGAAACAACCCCGACTGCGACATCGCGCCGGGCAATGGGCTGGCCAGCCCGCCGAGCTTCGCTGAAGGTTGGCTCAACGGCGGCAACATCGTCGTGCCGATGAAGCGCGACGGCGAGGTCGACAACACCGGCACCCTGCTGCAGTGGTTCGACGGCAGCTGCGTCGGCAACCGCGAGATCTTCGCGAACGGCGCGACGCCGATCGGTGGGTCGCTGCAGTCGGTGGCCCAATACTTCCGCCGCGGCTGGGCGCCGTGGAGCGAGACGAACGGCAACTACTGCGAGGCCGCACCGGGCTTCACGCAAACGTCGCCGCTGTCGGCGGCTGACCCGCTCTGTCGCTCGATCAACGTGATCCTGGTCACCGACGGCGACGACACCTGCGGCGGCCAGGCCTTCGCTGTGGCGGCGGCGACCAACCTATTCACCACCGGGGTGACCTTCGGCGGAAAGACCTGGCCGGTCCGGACGTACGTCATCAACTTCGCGGGCGGATCGATCGGCAACACGAACGCCATCGCCGCCGCCGGCGGGACGGGCACGGCGCTCCTCGCGACCAACGAGGCCACTCTCGCCTCGAGCCTCTCGAACATCATCGCCGGCAGCGTCGCCCCCGAAGTCTGCGACAACAGCGACAACAACTGCAACGGCTGCACCGACGAGGGCTATCGCCACTACTGCAACCAGCAGCAAACCTGCTGCTCGCTGGCACGCGCCACCTGCCTACAGAACTACGAGGATTCGATCAGCCCGGGCGACCCCGACGGCGATCTCACGCTGTTGCCGTGCACGACCCCGGCGCAGGCGGCGCAGCCGGCCAACTGGCTCTGCTTCGACCCGGCCGAGACCTGCGACAACAATGACAACAACTGCGTCGATGGCGTCGACGAAGGCGTCGTCCGGTGCGGCAACCCGCTTCGCTGTCCTCGGCCCGAGGTCTGCGACGGTACCGATGACGACTGCGACGGCGTCATCGACAACGGCGTGTGCAGCGGGTGCGTGCCTCAACCCGAGGTGTGCGACGGCTGCGACAACGACTGCGACGGGATCGTCGACAACGGCATCGGCGCCATCGTGTGCGGCGTTCCCAACCCACCCGCCTGTGCCGGCACCCGGACCTGCACGACGGCTCAAGCCAGCGTGGCCCCTGGACAATGCGTGGGTGGTGCGACGTTCAGCGCCTGCAGCAGCACTGGCGGAACCGAGACCTGCAACGGAGTCGACGAGGACTGCGACGGCGTGATCGACGACGGCGTCCCGCCGCGAGCCTGCGTTCCCCCTGGGACGCCGGGCGGGCTGGTCTTCGGCGCGCCGAGCCAGTGTCGGCAGGGCTCGCAAGCCTGCGCCAGCAACGGCGCCTTTGGCCCTTGCATCGGCTTCGTCGGTCAGGGCGCGGAAATCTGTGACGGCATCGACAACGACTGCGACGGCCTTCTCGACGCGGCCGACGGTGATCTCCTCGGTGCGGGCGAGGAGTGCGGCATCGGCGGCGGCCAGTGCACCCCCGGCACGACCCAATGCATCGCCGGCGCGCTCAGCTGCGTCGGGGCGGTCGGCGGCAATCCCGAGATCTGCAACGGGCTCGACGACGACTGCGACGGGTTCACCGACGAGGCGCCGCTCGACGACGCACCGGGCGCCGGCGAGACCGGCTGCTGGACGCTCGCGGGCGCGAGCTGCATCTTCGAAAACGCCACGTGGAACGCGCCGCCGGGCGCCGATTGCACCTCGCTTGGCTCGCTCGATGCACCCTGCGCCGCCGGTACGCTCGCCTGCGCGGGAGCCAACCTCTGGGTCTGCCAGAATGACGTCTTGCCGGCCGGCGAAGCCTGCGACGGCATCGACAACAACTGCGACGGCGCGATCGACGAGGGAGACTTCCCCGGAGAAGGCGAGGTCTGCGGCGACGCCGACCCGCCCTGCACCACCGGCATGACCGCCTGCCAGAACGGCTTCCTCGACTGCGTCGGCGGCATGGGCCCTCAGGAAGAGGTCTGCGACGGCATCGACAACGACTGCGACACCGAGATCGACGAGGGCATCATCGTCGGGACGCCGTGCACGGTCGCCTACGACACCGAGGACTTCCCTGGCGATCGCAGCGGATCTCCGTGCCAGCCTGGCTCTCTCGAGTGCGACGCCGACGGCGGTCAGACGTGTGTCGGCGGCATCGGCCCGCAGATCGAAATCTGCGACGGCGTGGACAACGACTGCGATGGAGACGTCGACGAAACGGGCGGCGCGCCCGACGGCATCGACGACTCGGAGAACCCGTTCCCGCCGCCCGACGCGGCGATCGGAGAGGCTTGCGGCAACACCGAAGGCATCTGCTCCGAAGGCGCGTGGGGCTGCCTCAACGGGCGGTTCGAGTGCCTCGGCGGTCAGGGGCCTCAGGTCGAAGTCTGCGATTGCACCGACAACGACTGCAACGGCGTCAACGACAACGAAAACGAAAACAACACGCCGCGCCTCTGCAGCGAGGGCAGGGACTGCATCAAGTCCGGCGACAGCTGCCAGTGTGCGGCGCCTTGCGGCGACGGCGAGTTCCCCTGCCCCGCCGGACAGGAGTGCATCACGGTCACCTCGAGCGAGACGGGCGAGCCGCTCTCGGAGAGCTACTGCGTCGCCGACAACTGCCAAGGCGGCTGCGCCGACAAGACGGTGCGTGACGGCGACGAGAACGTCCTGTGCGCGCCCGCGGGCACGTCGCTGCCCGACTGCGGGCAGGTGCCGGAGTGCGTGTGCAAAGGCCAGTCGGGATGCCAACCCCCCTGCTTCGGCGTCGAGTGCGCCGGTGTGCTCACCTGCGCGAACTTCGGAGACGCGACCGGTACCTGCGCCCCGAACAACTGCTTGAACGTCGGCTGCCAGGGCTGCGACACCTACTGCTCGGGCAGCGGCGACTGCATCGCAAACCCGTGCCTCGACCCTGACGTCAACGACTGCTCCGCAAACCAGGTCTGCGAGCCCGACGGCGAAGGCGTCTCCTGCACCGGCTCGTGCGCAGGTGTCGACTGCGACGCCGGTAGCGTCTGCAAGGACGGCGCTTGCGTCGCCGACTGCGCGCCGGCGTGCTCTGACGACCAGGTCTGCGACTACGGCCAGAATCCTGCGACCTGCGTCGACAACCAGTGCGCCGAGAACGCATGCCCCAACGGCGGGTGCTGCGACCCGGTCACCGGGGCCTGCGGCGCATGCCCCTGCGAAGGCGTCATCTGCCCGCAAGACCAGGTGTGCGTGGACGACGAATGCGTCGAGCCGGGCACGTCGGGCGCGGGCGGCGGCGCGACCAGCTCGACTGGCGCGGGCGGCGAAGAAGCCGGCTCGGTGGCGAGCACGGGAACCAACGCCCCGACCGGTAACGGCGCGGGCGGCGGAAGCCCGAACGGCGTGTTCGGCCTCGCCACCGGCGGCGGCGGCTGCCAGTGCGATGTCGGCGCGCGCGGGGCGGCTGGCGACACCGCGAAAATGGCCTTGCTGGCGGCCCTCGGGCTCGTCATCGGCGCACGAAGGCGGCGGCGCAGCTCGGAGACGCCCGCCAACGATGGCCGTTCGGCCGGCAAGGAGGTGTCGCGATGAGCGCCTTGAATCCGGTGCGCGGCGCGGGCCTCGCATCCCTCCTCCTCGGCGCGACGTTCGCCTTTGGGCTGGGCGGTTGCGACACCGAAGCGTTCTGCTTCGACAAGTGCGACGACGACGGTTCGGGCCAGACGACCGGAAGCGATCAGGGTGGCGGTACGACCGGCACGGAAGTGACTGTCACCGGCGTCGGGGGCGCCGGGCCCGGCGGGCCAAGCGTGTCGGTCGGCACCGGACCGTGCACCCCGACCAATCCCACCGAGATCTGCGATGGTCTCGACAACGACTGCAACGGCCAGGTCGACGACAACCTGGACTTCACCGACCCGCGACAGTGCGGCACGTGCGCCAACAACTGCTTCACGACGCTCCTCAACACCGACCCCGACTCGATCACGTGCGACCCCGGCGAAAGCCCGGGGACCGAACCCGGTACGTGCGCTGGCACCTGCGCGCAGGACTACTCCGACCAGGATGGCGACGGCTCGTGCGAGACGTTCTGCGCCGCCACCTCCCCTGACGATAGGGTCTGCAACAACAAGGACGACAACTGTAACGGCGAGCTCGACGAGGACGTCGACAAGTGCGCGGACTCCGACAACTGCGGCGCCTGCGGGCGACAATGCTCGGCGGCCAACGCCGAGCCCCGTTGCGTGACGGAAGCCGCAGGAGCCGAGACCTGCGACGACACCAACACCGGTTGCATCATCGAGCCGGCTGACTGCTTCGATGGCTTCTTCGACAGGGATGGGCTCTACAGCAACGGCTGCGAGTACGCCTGCCAGGAGAGCAACGGCGGCGTCGAGATCTGCGGCGACGGCATCGACAACGATTGCGACGGCGCGATCGATGGCGTCGACTCCGACCTGTCGGGCGACCCGTTCGTCGGCGAAGACTGCTTCGGTGGTCAGGCGCCGGGCGGCGCCCCCCCCCAGGGTGTCTGCGGAGCGGTCGGCAACGAAGGGCAGTGGGCTTGCGTCGGCATCCAGTACGTCTGCCAGGGCCCGAACGTCGTCGAGCCGGGCGATCTCCAGGAGCTATGCAACGGCGAGGACGACGACTGCGACGGCCTCGACGACGACAGCCCGTCGGATGTCGGCTCGGCCTGCGGCGAAAGCAACAACTCGCCCTGCCGACTCGGCACCAATCAGTGCCTCCTCGGAGTCCTCACCTGCGTGGGGGCGATCGATCCAGGCATCGAGGTCTGCAACGGCATCGACGACGATTGCGACCGCGACATCGATCTGGCCAACAACATGCAGCCGCTCGACGCCATCGGTCCGTGCAACGTTCCTCCCGCTGCCCCTCCGGGAAGCGTGAGCGCCTGCACCGCGGGCACCTTGCGGTGCTTCAACGGCGCGATCGACTGCCAGGGCGACGTCGGCCCGCAAGGACAGACCGACACCTGCGGCATCGATCAGAACTGCGACGGTCTTGTCGGCAATCAGCCGAACATCCAGACCGACGTGCGCAACTGCGGCAGCTGCGGCAACGACTGCTTCACCGGGGCCGTCAATTCCATCTGGGCCTGCAACAGCGGTATGTGCGCTTACCAGGGTTGTCAGGCGGGCTTCGCCGATCCGAACGGCGACCAGCTCTGCGAGCTGGCCTGCACACCCACGGGTCCCGAGGTCTGCAACGGCGTCGACGATGACTGCGACGGCCAGACCGACGAGGGCGTGGTCGCCCCGCCCGTCACCCAGGTGTGCGGCGTGAGCCCATCTGCCACGCGACCGGAGTGCACGAGCGGCGTGACGGTCGCCTGCATGAATGGGCAGTTCCGCTGCACGTTCCCGGCGAACGTCTGCGGCAACGGCGACGGCACCGCTGGCTGCTCGCCGGGCGACGAGCGTTGCGACGGGCTCGACAACGACTGCGACGGCTACCTCGACGAGAACGTGCCGAACATCGGTCGCGCCTGCGCATCGGATGACGGTGAGCCGCCTCCGGGCGACGGCGCATGCCGTCGGAGCGGCACGGTCGTGTGCACGGGCTTGGCGACCGGCGCCTGCAACGCCATGACCGCGGACTGCGACGACAACCCCGACGGATGCACCGAGCAATGCGACGGCATCGACAACGACTGCGACGGCTCGGTCGACGAAGTCCGCGCGGTACCAGGCGACGACCCGACGTTCTACTACAAGCCGAAGAGTGTCCGCATCAGCACGACCGCCGGCGCGAACAACTGGATCTACGCTTACGAGGCCAGCCGCCCCAACGCGACCGACGTCGCGCCGGGAAGCGGAAACGGCTTCGTGGACAGCGGCCCTGCAGGCGTGACCTTCGACGCGACACGCGCTTGCTCCGAAGAAGGCAAGGTCCCCTGGTTCAACGTCTCGCCGGACGAGGTTGCGCAGACGTGCGAGCTCATGGGCGGTTCGGTCTGCCAGTACCAGAACGACTGGCGACGAGCCTGCCGCGTCCAGCCCCGGACGCCCGACTGTGCCTGGGGCTACAACCCGTCGACCGGTGGAGCGGGTGGCCCATGCGTCACCAGCCTCACGGCGACCAAGTACTGCAACATCGCGCCGGCGTTCGACTTCGACCTGGGCGTCGCCGGTGACCAGGACGGCCTTCTGCCGACCGGCGATCTCGCAGGCGAGGGCTGCTTCGCCGACTGGTTGGGGTTGCCCGGCAACCCGGCCACCGACGACAGCATCTTCGACATCACCGGCAACCTCCGCGAGATCGTGCTCGACGGCGCGCAATATCGGGTCGTCGGAGGCGCGTTCAACACGCAGGCCGAGTCGGGCGCGACCTGCGACTTCGACTTCTACGCGGTCCAGCCCACCTTCAAGTTCTTCGACACCGGCTTCCGCTGCTGCTTCGACGTGGACCCCTCGCCCTGAGGGCCCTGATGGTGGTCGCGCCCTCGAGCGCGATCGCACGACACGACCCGAGGGCCCCCCAAAGGGCCCTCGGGCCGTTTTGTGGACGCCAGCTCGGCTCCGAGTTTGGAGTACAGTCCCCTCCGATGGAGACGCTCGTCGAGCTCATCGCGAAGAAGAGGGATGGAGGCTCGCTGTCGGGCGCCCAGGTGGAGCGCCTGGTGACCGCGCTGGGGACCGGCGACCTGGCTGACTACCAGATGAGCGCCTTCTTGATGGCGGTCTTCTTCCGCGGGATGGACGACGCGGAGACGGTCGCGCTCACCCAGGCGATGCTCCACTCGGGCGACGTGCTCGATCTGTCGAGCATCGACGGCAAGAAGGTCGACAAGCACTCCACGGGCGGCGTCGGCGACAAGATCTCGATCTGCCTCGCGCCGCTCGTCGCGGCCTGCGGAGTCCGGGTGCCCATGGTGTCGGGGCGCGGCCTCGGTCACACCGGGGGGACGCTCGACAAGCTGGAGGCGATCCCTGGGTTCTCGGTGCGTCTCTCTGCCGAGGCGTTCACCAAGGCGGTGGCCGACGTCGGCACGGCGATGATCGGGCAGACCGACCGGATCGCCCCTGCCGATCGCAAGATCTACGCACTGCGCGACGTGACCGCGACGGTGGAGAGCATTCCCCTCATCGTGGCGAGCATCCTGTCGAAGAAGCTCGCCGAAGGGATCGACGCGCTGGTCCTGGACGTGAAGGTCGGCCGCGGGGCCTTCATGAAGGATCTCCACAAGGCGCGTGCGCTCGCTCGCGCACTGGTCGCCGTCGGCACCGGCGCAGGCAAGAGCGTCGTGGCGCTGCTCACCCAGATGGATTCGCCGCTCGGCCGCGCCATCGGCAACGCCAACGAGACCCGCGAGGCGATCGAGGTCCTGCGCGGTGGCGGTCCGGCCGACACCATCGAATGCACGGTCGCGCTCGGCGCGGAGATGCTGGTGCAAGGCGGCGTCGCGACCAGCATCGAAGACGGCCGCGGCCGCATCGACAAGGCCATCGCCGATGGCTCGGGCGCACGCACCTTCGAGCGCATGATCGAGAGGCAAGGTGGCGACCCTTCAGTGGTGGCCAACCCGTCGAAGCTCGCCATCGCGCCGGTGGAGCAGATCGTCTTCGCCAAGGAGAGCGGCTGGGTCGCGCGAATCGACGCGCTGGAGCTGGGTCTTTCGGCCGTCTCGATGGGCGCCGGTCGAACGCGCGCAGATCAGCCGGTCGATCACGGCGTGGGCATCGATCTGTGCGTGGCTATCGGCGATCGGATCGAACCGGGTGCGCCGCTCGCACGACTCCGTCTCCGCAAGGAAGACGACGCCCTCGCCGCACGCGTGGCCGGCGCGTTCGGGATCGGGCCCGACAAGGTCACGCCTGGGCCGCTCGTGCTCGATCGGATGGAGGCCGAGCGCTCCGCGTGAAGGAGGCGCCCGCCGCGCGCGAGGCCCTCGCTCCGCTGGGGAAGCAGACCCCGGCGACCCTTCACACCAAGTCGGGTCGGCCGCGCTCGAGGCTGTCGGGCGAGCTGGGGAGGATGGGCTACCGCCGCATCGTCCTGTTCCTCGTCTACCTGGGCATCGTACCCGCCGGTCTGCTCTCGGCGATCGGCGTCATCCTCCTCATTTTCGGCGAGGCGCGCTTCATCCTCCTGATGGGGATCCTCGTGCTGACCTTCACCGGCACGCTGGTGACCGGCGTCATCCTGGTGTGGGTCTTCGTCCGGAGGGAGCGCGATCTCTCCGAGCTTCAGTCGGACTTCGTCTCCAAGGTCAGCCACGAGCTGCGCACGCCGCTCACCTCGATCCGTCTCTTTTCGGAGACGCTCGTCCTTCGCCGAGGAGATCGCCAGGCCGAGGACAAGTGCATCGGCGCCCTCGATCGCGAGAGCGCACGCCTCCAGGAGCTGATCGATCGGCTCCTCGACTGGGGCCGCATGGAGAGCGGTCGTCGTGTCTACGAGATGGAGTGGGCCGACGCCCGAGCCATCGCCGACGAAGCGGTGCAAGCCTTCCATCCGACCCGCGACGCGCGGGATGTCGAGGTGCTCCGCACGGAGACCGGCCCGATACCGCCCGTATTCTGCGACCGCGGCGCGGTGGTCGATGCGCTCGTGAACCTGCTGTCGAACGCGTACAAGTATGGCGGCTCGCCGCGCGTCATCGATGTCGTGCTCGAGTCCACCGACAAGACCGTATCGATCGGGGTGCGCGACAACGGTCAGGGCATCGCCAAGCGCGAACACCGGCGGATCTTCGAGAAGTTCTACCGGGTCGATGATCTCCTCGCGCGGCGCAACGAGGGCTCCGGCCTGGGCCTCGCCATCGTCCAGCACGTTCTTCGTGCCCACGGTGGCCGGGTCGAGATCGACTCTGCACCGGGTCGAGGCAGCGGCTTCTTTCTCGTCTTCCCGCGGCGTCGCGGCGAGGAGCACGAGGCTCACGCGACCCAGGCGGCGACGGCGTGAGCGGCCTGGCCTTGGGATGGACGCGGGGACGGGGCGGCAGTGACATGGGTGAAGTGAAGTCGAGCGGCAAGACGGTACTCGTGGTCGAGGACGACCCGAGCATCGCCATGGGGCTGGAGATGAACCTCGAGGCCGAAGGGCATCGCGTTCGCGTGGCCGTGGACGGCGAGGAAGGCCTGCGCATCGCGCGCGCGGGCGGGATCGACCTCTGCGTGCTCGACGTGATGCTTCCCAAGCTCAACGGCTTCGAGGTCCTGCGAACCTTGCGCGCGGAGCGCGTGACGATGCCCATCATCATGCTGTCGGCCCGAGGCGCCGAGATGGACAAGGTGATGGGCCTCGAGCTCGGCGCTGAGGACTACGTGACCAAGCCCTTCAGCTTGGCTGAGCTGCTGGCTCGGGTGAAGGCGGCACTGCGGCGTGATGCCATCGGCCGCGACAAGGGCGTCGTCCATTGCCTGGGCGACATCGCGCTCGACGTCGGTACCCGCGAAGTTCGACGGGCCGGCGCGCTGGTCGAGCTCACCGCAACGGAATTCGACGTGCTCTTGTGCCTGGTCGAGGCACAGGGCCGCGTGCTGTCACGAGATCAGATTCAGACGCACGTCTGGGGCCCGCTGCACCACGGCACCCAGCGTACAATCGACAACTTCATCCTTCAGCTGCGCTCCAAACTGGAGGACAGCAGCACCGAGCCCAAGCACATCGTGACGGTGCGCGGCGTGGGCTACCGCATCGTCACGTAGGAGTGTGTCGGTCAAACTGCTGCGACGTTTGCCCGACACACTCCTGGAGGCGAGCCTTCAGCTGCCGCCGCAGAACTTGTTGATGCCCTCGACCAGAGGGTCTTCCGTCTTCACGGCCTTCTCCATGGCGTTCTGGGCGGCGGTCATCTTGGCGGTGTCTTTGCTGTCCACCGCGGCGGCCATGTCGCGGGCCGACGTGGCCACGTCACGCGCCATGGTCTGGTAGCGCTTCGAGTAGTCCTTCAGGTCGGAGATCGTCAGCTCCACCTTTGCGGCGTCGGCCGCGGCCTTCTCCATCGCGTCTGCCATCGAGCGGAGATTGGCGACGCCCGTGGGGTCGCTGGTCGCCTTCATGCCCTGGTCGAGACTGGCGACGCCGGTGTTCACCACCTCGACCAGACGGTTGCACTCCGAGACCTTGGAGGGACCGCAGCCCCCGAGGGCGGCGCAAGCGGCAGCGAGCAGCGTCGCCGCGGTGCAGCCGAGGGCGCGTCGATCGACGCGGGGTTGAGCGCGGCGCTGGAGCATGTACCTCTGGTTTACTTCGGCACGCCCGGTCTTCGCAACAGGCACGCGGCGGTAGCTCAGGTGCGCTGCCGCCAGGTGCCGGGAAAGCTGCGGCCAACGTCGTCGGCGGTGGGGTCGGTGACGATCAGCTCCGGCTTGCCGGAGCTGGAAAAGACGATGGTGTTCTGACGGAAGACCCGGCCGAAGGCGATGGCCTCGTCGCGGTCCATTCCGTGCACGAGCCAGGCGGGCTCGCGAAACGTGGACTCGCTCTCGCTCTCGGTGCCGAAGCACGGCTCGATTCGGTAGCAGCCGAGGATCAGGAGATCGCGCAGCACCAGGTGCCGACCCTCGTTGACCCGCCGCGGAAGCAGCATGGAGCGTGGGTTGTACGCGGTGAGAAGCGCGAAGGTCTTTTGCATGACCGGCGGGTGAATGCGCGGGTCGGTAGCCGGATCGCCGTCCATCGAGCCCCGGACGGGGCCCGCCGCCGACGGCACTTCGTAGAGCGTCGAGAGGTATCCGCGAAGGAGGGCTTGATCCATGCGCGTGCTCGTTTACCAGAGACCTGCGGCCACGGCATGGTCGTCGCGGTCACCAGCTCACGTGTCGGTCCATGGGACAACACGACGCGGGCGGAGTACACCCCGGAGCCTGCCGCGTGCCTATCATCGACGTCCGCCGACTCTCGAAATGGTACGGACCCATCCCGGCGGTCCGCGATGCGACATTTCATGTCGAGGCAGGCGAAGTGGTGGGCTTTCTCGGCCCGAACGGCGCCGGCAAGAGCACGACGCTGCGCATCCTCACGGGCTTCATGGGGGCGTCGAGCGGCGAGGTCACCGTGGCCGGGCACGACGTCGCCCGAGACCCGGCTCGGGTCCAGGCCTCCCTCGGCTACATGCCCGAGTCGTGTGCGCTGTACCCGGAGATGCGCGTCGTCGAGTACCTGAGCTTTCGCGCGGAGCTGAAGCGGATCGCGCGGAGCAAGCGCAAGATCGCGGTCGAGTCGGCCTTGCGTGACGCCGGCCTCGACGACGTCGTCGCCCGCCCGATCGCGAACCTCTCGAAGGGCTATCGGCAACGCGTCGGCCTGGCCGACGCACTGCTCGGCGAGCCACCGCTCCTGATCCTCGACGAGCCGACGGCAGGCCTCGACCCGAACCAGATGCGGGAGGTGCGCGCGCTGGTGAAGCGGTTGCGCGACAAGCACACTATTTTCCTTTCCACGCACATCCTCTCCGAGGTCGAGGCGGTGTGCAGCCGCGCCGTCGTCATCGCACGAGGACGCGTGGTGGCCGATGGAACGCTCGACGAGATCCGGGCGCTGTCGCGAAGCTCCGACCTCATCGTGCGCGCCGTGAAGAAGGACGGTCGAGACGACGCCGAGGCGACGCGCGCACTGCTCGCGAAGCTCCCCGGCGTTCAAACGGTCGACGCGACCGCGGCGGCTGCGGCGCAAGGCGCGACAGGCGAGCCGGGCACCTTCGTCATCCGGCTCGGACCCGATGCAAGCTCCGACGACGTCGCCGAGCGGGTCGTCGAGGCACTGGTCGCAGCGAACCAATCGGTGCGCGAGGTGCGGGCCGGCAAGACCTCGCTGGAGGACGTCTTCGCGACGCTCACCCAGGATCAGACGCGCGACGCCGACGTCGACGCCGACTCGGCCGAACTCCACCAGCAAGGCGAGACCACGACGTGAGCGGCTTTTGGCCCATCCTCAAGCGCGAGCTGTTCGTGCTTTTCGTGACGCCGCTGGCGTGGGTGCTGCTCTTCGTCTTTCTGCTGTTGCAGGGCCTGCATTTCTACATTCTCGTCTCCCACTTCGCGACGCAACCGGGACTGGCGGTCGATGGCGGGCCGGTTCAGGCGTTCTTCGGGCAGACGGTCCTCGTCTACCTCCCCATGCTGTTTGTGTGCCCGCTCCTGACCATGCGTGCCTTCGCCGAAGAGCGACGCAGCGGGACCATCGAGGCGCTGCTCACCGCGCCGGTCGGTGCTGCCGGCGTCGTGCTCGGCAAGTACGTCGCCGTCCTCGCCACCTACGCGACGCTCTGGGTACCGACGGTCTTTTACTTCGGGCTCCTCTCGCGCATCGGCGAGATCGACTGGCGCGTCGTCGGAACCGGTTACCTCGGCGTCTTCCTTTCCGGCGCGACGTACCTCGCGGTGGGCATCTTCGCGAGCGCGCTCGCCAAGTCGCAGCTGGTTGCGGCCATGCTCGCGTTCGTCGCGGTGGTCGGCATGTTCATGCTGGGGCTCGGTGAGTTCGTGTTTCCCCCGGGCATGGTGCGCGATCTGTCGGGGTACGTCTCGGTGTGGTCGGCGATGAACGAGCTGTCGCGGGGCGTGGTGGATTCGCGGCGTCTTGTCTTCGCGGCCACCGCGACGGTGGTCGCGCTGTTCGCCACGGTGCGCACGGTGGAGTCGTGGCGATGGGGCTGAAGGACGACACCTTGCGCAAGGCGGGCGACACGCCATTCGCAGCTCAGTCGGCAGGCCTCCCTCGCCGCGGTCCTGGTGCCACCTCGGCCTTCGGCCTTCGGTATTGGCATCCTTGGTTCAAGATCTCGACGGTGGTCGGAGTCGCGGCCGCGGTCGTGCTCGCCGTGCTGGTGAACGTCATCGGCGCGCGGCACTTCCACCGCTGGGATGCGACGACCGGCGGACTCTACACGCTGAGCGAAGCCACCCGCGAGACGCTCCACAAGCTCGAAGAGCCGCTGGTCGTCCACATCCTGGTGCCGGAAGGCGACGCGCTCCACGAGTCGCTGGAGCAGATGCTCCTCGCGTACCGCGCCGAGTCGCCCAAGCTCGACGTGCGGTCGACCGACCCCGATCGCTCCCCCGCCGAGTTCCTCGCGGTGCGGCAAAAGTACGGCATCGCCCTGGGGCGCTCGGAGGATGGTCGCGTCGTCACCGACGCAGCGGTGGTGGTCGCTCGCGCCGGCAAGCCCTACTTCATCACGCCGGGCGACCTGGTCGAGGTCGACGCCGGGGGCGGCGAGCGCATGCGGCCTCGCCTCGAGCAGGCGCTCACCTCGGCCATCCGCCGCTCCCTCGGCGACGATCGGCCGCGGGTCTGCTTCACCGAGGGCCACGGCGAGCGAAGCGTCGACGTCGCGGGCGAGGACGGACTCGCCGTCCTCAAGGACCGCCTCGCCAAGAACAACTACGAGGTCGTCAGCATCTGGACCGACGGCGAGCCCGTGGCGGCCCCGCTCGACGGATGCCGCCTCGCGATCGTGGCCGCCCCCGCCCTCCCCTTCCCCGAGACGCATGTCGACGCGCTGCGCAGCTTCGTCGAGCGCGGCGGCAGCATGCTGTTCGTCGCCGGTCCGGTGCCGCGCGAGGACGACAAGGGCTACGTCGAGCTCGGCGACGAGCGGCTGCTCGAGCTCGCTGGCGTCAAACGCGCCACGGACTTCGTGTTCGAGGTGGACCCCGCGAGGCGCGCGACGCACGGTTTCGGCGAGACGTTCCTCCCCGAGGTTCTTCCCCACGCGATCACCGCCGCCCTGGTGAAGGATCGCGAAAAGCAGCGCGGCGGAGAGGTCGTCCTCACGGTGGCGAGCTCACTCGAGGATCTGCGCCGGCCCGACGTCACACCGCAACGCCTGCTCCAGACGACCGATCGCGCGTTCGGGATGATCGACTTCTTCGCGTGGGCCAAGGAGCCGAACGAGCCGACGAAGAAGCCCGGCGACATCGAGGGTCCGCTCGCCATCGCCGTCGCAGCGGAGCGCAAGCCCGCCAAGGACGGCGAGCGCGGCGCGCGCATCGTGATCGTCGCCTCGGCGAGCGTGCTCTCCCCGGCGAACTGGCGCGAACCCGAGCTGCACGCCACCGCATCCTTCGTGGAGAGCACGATCTCCTGGCTCGCGTCGCATCGCGCGTTCCTCGACATCCCCTCCAAGCCGACGGTGATGACCAGCCTGGATCTGACGGCGGAGGGACTGTCGATCATGTTCCGCGCGTGCGTGATCTACGTGCCGCTCGCGGTTGCGGTGGGCGGTATCGCCGTCGCATTCGCCCGGCGGCGTGAGCGGACATCCGGCAGCCGCAACCCTGCGCCAACCTCGCCTGAGCCGCCGACCCGCGGGCCGACACCCGAAGCGCAGGCGTTGCGACCTGAAGCGAGCAGAAAGAAGCAAAAGAAGGGCGCGCGCTCGTGAGCAGCACACGACGCGGCGGGCGCCACACCACGACGATCATTCTGGTCGCGCTGGCGGGTGCCGCGGCGACCTGGCTCTTCGTCGCCGAGAAGGGCCGCGTCACCACCGAGGAGCGACAAGCGCGCCACGGTCGGGTCTTCACCGCGTGGCGGGGCGACGACGTCGAGAAGATCGCGATCGTGTCGTCACAAGGCAGCTTCACCGTCGTCAGGCGTCACCCGGACGAGCGCGACGATCGTTCGTTTTCGATCGAGTCGAGCGAAGGCGTGGCACCTGCCGACCCTCAGAGCGTCGACCAGATCCTCTCCACCCTCGATCTCGCAACCTTCCGCCGCGAAGTCCCCAAGGGCTCGGTCGATCGCAGCGCGATGGGCCTCGATGCTCCCAAGGTCCGCATCGAAATCGTCATGGGCGACCTGACCGCTCGCCTCACCATCGGCAACGACGCGCCCGCCGAGAGCGGCGTGTACGCCGAGGTCGATGGCGATCGCGTGATCGTGGTGGCGGCCACCCTCGCCAAGGCGATCGACGTGGGTGAAGGAGCGCTGCGCGACAAGAAGCTGGTCCCCTACGCGTCGCCCGATCTCGCGAAGATCACGCTCGCTGGCGCCAGCGTTGCGCGGTTCGAGCGTGCGACCTGGCCCGCCTCACGTGGCACCGCCTTCCGCCTCGAAGGTGGCGGCCCCCGCGTCGACGCGCGCGCGTTCCGCGACGTGGTGGAGGGGCTGGGGAGCCTCGCTGCCGAGGTCTTGATCGAAGGCGAGTCAGCCCCCGACGAGGCCAAGGTCGTGATCACCCTCACCCCGAAGGAAGGGCCGGACGCCGTGCTCGCCCTCGGCGCACCGTGCCCCGGTCATGCCGATCTCGTGGTCGCGGCGCGACGTGCGCCGACGAAGCTCGTCGGGTGCGTCGCCGCCGACGCGATCACCGCCTTTCTTCGGCCACGAACCGCCTTCGAAGATCGGCACATCGTGGGTACGAGCCGCGACGAGCTGATCGAAGTGAAGGTCTCCGCAAGCGGACAGACCCTGGAGATGGCGCGTCGCGGGACGGGATTCTTCGTCCGCAAGCCGGAGGAGCAGAGCGTGCCCGACGTCGCAGCACGGGGATTCGTCGACGCACTCATCGGCGCGACCGGCGACCTCGAGTCGGTCGCAGCCAAGGATCTCGATGGCGACGGCGCGGCCACGCTCCGTGTCATCTCGCGCCCCGTCGCCGAAGGGGATCCCGAGCGGATCGAGACGCTGCAGATCGGTCCGATCAAAGCAGGAAAACGAGCGATTCGGCGCGAGGAGGACGGGGCTGGCCTGTGGGTCGCCGAGACCGCGGTGCGCCCGCTGCTGGTCGGTGAGCTGGTGCTGCGCGATCGCAAGATCATCGACGTTCCCGCCGAAAAGGTGCGGGAGGTGGCGGTGCTGGAGCCCGGCACGGAGCAGCGCGTGCGGCGCGCGGGGAGCGCCATCGAACTCGTTCAGCCGCGCGGAACGGGGCTGGTCGCAGACGAGCAATGGGGCCGCGAGCTGCTCGATCGCTCGGCACAGCTCGAGGCGATGCGCTGGCTCGCATCGGCCGACGACGGGTCGTTCGACCTCGCGCCGCCGCGCGCGACGATCGAGATCCGGATCGAGGACCAGCTCGGAAAGCCGGAGAGCGAACGCACCGTCCGCATCGCGCTCGGGGCACGGGGGGACGACGGGACGTTCGCCCAGGTCGTCGGCAAGCCCGAGGTGTTCCTCGCGCCGCCCGAGATCGAGGCGGCTGCGATGCGACCGCTGATCGACCGCGGAGCGTTCAGCGTGCGCACAGCCGATGTGAAGAGGCTCCTGGTTCGCGCCGGGACCCATGCGCCGTTCGAGCTGGAGAAGCGCGACGGCGCACTGCTGGCGGTCGTCTCGGGCAGCAAGGGTGCGCTGAGCCGAGCCTCCAGGATCCGCGATGGGCTCGACGATCTCGTCGCGATCACCGCGGTCGCCGTGGGCGATGCGAAGAAGGAGCAAGGTCTCGATGCGCCAGTGCTCACGCTCGAGGTCACCCCGATCGAGGGTCGGCCCTACCGCGTCGTCGTGGGCGCCGCGGACGTTCTCGGCGGATCGGCCATCCACTACGCACGGCGCAGCGATGTCGACGCCACGTTCGCCGTGGCGCCGAGCGGGGTGCGCACCCTTGTCGAAGCGCTTCGATAGGCCGGGCAAGGCGGACTACTTCGTGGTGGACTTCAACTGACAAGGCTGTCGAGCAGCGCGCGCAGCTCGGCGGGCACGGCTGCGGCGGGGCTCGACAGACGAGACCGCTGCGCCTCTCCGAGCTGGTCCGCCAGGGTGCCGCGCACATGGCGGCGCTGCTTGTGCGGCAAATTTCCCCGCACCGCTTCGAGGATGCGGCGGGCGCGGTCCCGGCCTTTCTGCCAGACGGCCGGATCGCTCCGGACTGTCGAGGTCGCCTCTGTCAGCGTGGCCGGCACCTTCACCCCGCCCGACTTCAGCAGCTCCACCTGGAGGTCACTGATCGCGGCATCGAGCAACTCTTGGTTCTGGTCCACGAGCGCGATCGCAGCCGCCACATGCGTCACGAGCACCTTCTCGGCTGTGCCTCCCGGTGGGAGGGACGCCGCGATCCAGCGCGCGAGAACGTCCGAATCGAGGAAGAGCGACTCGATGCTGTTGCGAGACCAGACGACCTGCGTCCCGACCACGTTGCCGGTCGATGACGTCGCGGTCCCCGGCACGCGGCCGCGGTCACGGTCGAGCACGAGCACGAGCCGAACGGCGTCTCCCTGCGATAACCCCGGGAAGATCTTCGGCTGGATGACCTTCTTGAGCGCCTCCAGCGCCGGGACGTTGCCGCTGCCGTCGAGAGACGCGAGCGTCCAGCGACGAAACGCGGCGATCTTCTGGGGATCGTGGCGAAGCACACCTCGGCGCAGAGGGTCAGGATGGTCGCGTCGGAGGGACCGTCGTGAAAGAGCATCCGTCGCGACGCGAGGAAGTTCAGGCTGGTGAGCGGCGTCAGATCTGCCCAGCCCGACATGGCGTCGATGAGTCCGCTCTCCGAGTCGAGCTTCGCGGCACCCGTGGAGCGATCGACGGAGTAGAGCACCGCGTCGTCCCGTCGCCCGAGCCGGTTGATCATCTCCACGGAGTGCGTCGCGACCACGAGCTGCGCATTCGCGAACGACCGCACGATCGAGGCGAGCTCGTCGCCGATGAGCCCTTGTAGCCTCGGATGGAGGTGCGCCTCCGGCTCGTCGAAGAGGAACACCGTCGGGGCCTGCGCGGTCAGCTGCCTGAACTTCGACGCGGAGAACAACGCGACGAGATTGACGAGGCCAGCGCCAGCGGCCGAGAGATCGAGCGCGCCGTTGGAGTCGGAGAAGCGGACGATGAGCGGGCTGGTCGTGTCGGCGTCCGCAGCCGCCGTCCGCACATCGATGCGTGCGCCGATGGTACGCAGGAGAAAGGAGTTCAGCTCGTTCAGGTCGTTGGCGCCGAGCCGCGAGACGAGGTTGCGGACAATGCTGCTCTGCTGCCCGGCCTGAAGGAGCCCATCGACCACCGGCCTCGCGCGGAATTCCTCGTTGGTCGTAACGCCATAGAAGGCGGGCACGAGGATCGCTGTCGGCCGATCTCTCCGGAGCACGTCGAGGAGTGCCGCGGGCCGGTTCTTCGACTTCGTGGGGATCCCAGCGACCGCCGCCGCCGCGGCCGAGCTGCGGACTGACACGGCCAGTTTCAGCACCGCGTTGCGCATGTACGACAGCGACACCGTGAGCGATTCGACGGGAGATCCGTCGAACGTGAGCGTGACGCGCGCCGTCGCGCCTTCGAAGACCGTCCCGTTGCAGAAGAGCTCGTTGCGCTCGGCGATCGGGAGCAGCTGCGTATGGTCGCGCAGGATGAGACCGCCGCAGATCGTGACGTTCGCCCCCTTCGCAAGGGGGTGGGCCGAGGCGTCGTCGAGTGCGAGCGAATACGCGCGCAGGGCGACGCTGATCGCGTGAAGTACGGTTGTCTTGCCGCTGCTGTTCGGCCCGACGACCACGGACACCGGTTCGAGGTCCAGGGTCAGATCTTCGAAGCCACGGAAGTTCTTGAGCTCGACCTTGGTCAACATGCAGGTCTCACGGAGGTGACCGGCACATCGGATGTTCCTCCCACGGACGAACGCTGCGGGAGCGCCGTAGAAAAGTCAAAGCTCACGCCCGGGCACAATCCGCGCCCCTTTGACTGGGTATCGCTCGCCGTGACCCGGCGGCCGGTCGCCGCCGGGAAACTACACCCGAGTAGGAGGGCGCCTGGCCAAGCCGATGACAACGCGTCGAGACCGAGCGAGGCCGGTGGCGCGTCGCGCGCAGCGTCCTCCTGGACGTGAGCACGCGCGCTGCCGGGATCGCGACGGTATCGG
>Ga0105046_10004209_pt1 | contig 22924 bp, 17 predicted proteins | sample MAT03_FD_78385 | JGI IMG/M metagenome (GOLD analysis project Ga0105046, IMG submission 78385) | Freshwater microbial communities from Lake Fryxell liftoff mats and glacier meltwater in Antarctica - MAT-03 (megahit assembly) | ecosystem: Environmental > Aquatic > Freshwater > Ice > Liftoff...
CGTCTCTCACATTCATGGACACGTGAACCCCGTCCGTCATTCCAACCATATCGAACCGCAAGCGATCACCGTCGCACGGCCCGTATCTCCGACACCTCCGAAACGGAGAAATAGCCGAGTGCACGCTGCACGGGATTCGTGCGATTGGCAACGTTGCCGCGCACCGAGGCGAGCGGCACCGCGAAGATGGACCCGTCGTTGCTCACCTGTTCGGATAAGGCGAAGTAATACCGGTAGAGCTCTGCGGTGAGTCCGATCTGTCGAATCAGCACCTGCGTCCCAACCGGAATATCGATCCCCTCAAATGGTTGGTAACCGATAACCGGCCGTCCATTCACGAGTTCGTCGTTCACAATCACCGGCAGTCGTATCGAAGAGTCGGGGCCCAGTTGCTTCACACTGTTCAGGTATTGTTCCCACAGATAGAAGTTGCGTTCATCTCCCGGATCCTTCGTATCAATGGTGGCGCGCACTCCCCACTTTCCCGAAAATTGTCCCGGTTTCGCCGCGACAAAATAGAGCGAATCGATGCGCGGGATGGTGGCGGTAGTCGTCGTCGACTCGAATTGGCTTCCCTCCCAATTCACGCGCAAGGTGTAACGCCGGTTCCGCTCAATCACGAGCGCCGAGGTGACGTACTGACCCGGTGTCCCTTGTTCGACAAAGACGCTGACGTGACCGAGATCATCGGTCACACTCACCGTTGTACCGCGCACGGCCGGTGGACGCACCCCGCTCAAGTACGGACCAGTCGTACTCAGCACGATCACCTGGCGGCCATTCACGTTCTCCAAAACGCGTTCCAGCCGCGCCTCCACCACGAGACGTGTTGGTCCGTTGGGAAGGTCAACCTCGACGACGCGTTCGCACGCGCCGAGCAGGAGCGCCAGCATCAAAAATGAAATGATTCGCATATCAGCCATTAGAACTTGAAGGTGTAAGAGACGCTCGGCACGATGCCGAACACGGCCAGCTGCACCGCCTCCGTCTTGAGCTGCTCGGCTTTTGGTTGCCGGAAGATCATGGACTGGGCGTTGAAGCGGTTGTACGCATTAAAGACGCCGAACTGCAGCTCGCTGCGCCCAGTCGTGCGCGTCAGACTCAAGTCGAGGCGATGATAGACCGGCAACCGCGAACTGTTGCGCGCCCCAAACTCAGGCACCACGTAGCCGTCAATGACGTAGCGCGATGTCGGATACGTGGTCGGTAAGCCGCTCGACGCCGAGAACGTCGACGCGAGAGTCCAGCGACCCCACACAGGGCGCACGGCGACGACAGAAAGGTCGTGCCGCTTGTCGGTCGGGGACGCGTACCATTGCCCGCCGTTTATGCCGGCGCCCTCGGGGGCCGTGAATCGCTGCTCGGCGTTGGACAGCGTGTAGCTGATCCACCCGGTTACGTCGCCGCGCTGCTTGCGCAGAAAAAATTCGAGCCCTCGTGCGCGCCCGACGCCCTGCAACAGCGCGGTCTCGATGCGCGCGTTCAACAAGATGTCGATCCCGTCCACGAAGTCGAGCACGTTGTAGGATCGCTTGAAGTACGTCTCTACCGACAAGTCGTACGACCCGTTGCCCAGGCTGGCCTGGTAACCCAGTGCGTACTGATCGCCGGACTGCGGCTTGATCCAACGCCCGATTGGCTCCCACACGTCCAGCAGTGTCGAATTGTTCGTGCGGCTCGCGCGAAGCAAATACTGCCGCGTGCGCGCGTAGCTGGCTTTTACGGACGACGTGTTGTTCAGTCCAAGTCGGAGTGAGACCCGAGGTTCGATGCCTGAGGCCGCGCTGATGGTTCCACTCGCGTGGCGCGTGCTGTCGCGCACGATGCCTGCCTCGTAACGTTGCAGTTCGGCGTTCCACGTCACCGGTTTGTCGCCCACGTAGTCGAACACCGTGCTGGGTCCGCGATTCGCGTACGTCGAATAGCGCGCGCCGTACTGGACGGACACCGATGGGCCCAGGTCGACGGTGTGGCCAACGTAGACGGATGCCGAGCGTCCGTGGCGACCGCTTACACGCACCGAATTCAGCGCACTCGATGGATCGGGGATCCACTCGACGGGCTGAATTCCTTGTCCGGCAATTTCGGCCCCGAACTCCACCACCTGCCCCTCGGCGACGTGCCACGACTCGTCGACGCGCAGTTCCTGACTGGTGATGTGCGACTTCCAGTTTACGACGCCGTCAAGCAGCAGGATTCGCACGCGGTCGTCGTAGCGCCCCGTGGTCCAGGAGACCTTGGAGAAGAGACGAGAGGCGATGATCTGGTTCCAGCGCATGGTGCCGGAGACGTTGCCCCAGTCCGCCCCGAAAAACGATGGGCGGAAGACGTCGCGCCCGACGTACGCCGACGCCATGAGACTTCCGCCAGCGCCTACCGGTAGCGTGATCTTGGCGTTGAGGTCGTAAAAGTATGCCCGCGCATTTTTGATCACGCTGTCCGACGAAAAGCCGAGGAAGGCGTCGGCGTAGCTGCGTCGCGCGGCAACCAGAAACGATCCGCGCGTCTTCGGGAGCGGCCCCTCGAGCAGCAGGCGACTCGCCAGAAGTCCGACCGAGGCCGTTCCACCAAATTGGGACGCGTTGCCTTCGCGCTGTTTGGCGTCGAGCACCGACGAAAGACGCCCGCCGAACCGCGGCGGGATCGCCCCTTTATACAGCGTCACGTCGGCGACTGCGTCCGGATTGAACACGGACAGAAAGCCGAAGACATGCGCCGGATTGTAGATGGTCGCCTCGTCCAAAAGAATCAGATTCTGGTCAGATCCGCCGCCCCGAACGCTGAAGGAGGTGGAGACGTCGGACGAGCGCGAGACCCCAGGAAGCAGCGTGATACTGCGCAAGGGGTCCACTTCACCAAGCGCGGCCGGCGCTTTGCGGATGGTCGCGAGGTCGAGACGAGAGATACTCATCGCGGTCGAGCCGGGATCGATGTCCGGTGTTTCCTCAGTGGAAACCACGGCGATGCGCTGCAGCTCAAAGGTGCGCGGCGCCAGCAAGAGGTCGGTCGTCATCTGCTCGGCGATGACAATCGTCGTATCAAGCGGTGCGAAGCCGATTGCCCGGACGCGAAGTCGGTGACGCCCGGGCGTGAGGTTCAGGAAGTACACGCCGTCCGCGTTACTCCGCGACTGCACGAGGTCGCCGTCGACGTCGAGGATGGCGTTGCGCACCACCTCGCGCGACTCGGCGTGCCGCACATATCCCGACAGTCTCACCAGCGACTGGGGTGGCGACGTCTGCGCCGCGACCACAGGCGCCGTCGCCATGCAAAAGAGGGCGCCGATGCAAACCAGCGCGACGGGCCTCCTCGGAAAAACTTGCTTCAAGCTCACATCCCTCCAGAAAAGTTCAACAGGGCCCGACCTACCGGGCGATTGAGCCAAACTGGAAAAGAGAGCAGTAAAGCGCGCTCAGGGCGGCCGGTTCGGACGTCCAGACCGATCGGATCGGACGCCGCGCCCGTTTTCGCCCTGAATTGGAGCTTCACTCGGCCTTCACCACACCGCCTTCGGCAACCCGGGTGAGATCGTTGTTGGCCGTGCCTGAGGGTGCAAACCCCATTCATCGAATGCAAAAGCCCGCCGCTGCATCCCCCGTCACTCAGCCTGATTGCCGAGTGGGGGGATACGAACGCATTTCAATAGGCAATACCGAGACCAAACGTCACATATGCCGGTGCGGTGAGTGACTCTCCACCCTGCGAACGCGGGATACCAGCGCGCAGTACCAATTCCGTTCGGCCAACGGAAACACCGCCCACCAACCCGAGCCGTTTGATGGCGCCGTTGTCGAGATACCACCCATCTTTGGCGTCGGCGTAGTGGTGATCGCGATACTCTTTCGTGTGCGTCATGCGCGTGAGAATGGATTTGTCATAACCAAACTCACCACCGGCAAACCACCCTTTCCGGTAAAGGCCAATGGTGCCGCCCGCGTCGGCACCAATTCCCCACGCGTTGAAATTCGAATTGCTGGTACCACGTGTGACAAAAGCCAGGTTGGCGGTTGCTCGTAAATCACGCCAGCGAAACAGTGCACCTTGCGCGCCCGCCCGGGCCCGGAAATCGCGCAGATCGAGTGAGCCCCACGCGACACTTGCTTCGATGTACGGCATTACCAGCAGACCGCCCGCCCTCATGGCACGGCCATACCCAACGGTGCTGTTGACGGCGGGGTCCAGACCGAAGTTGGTGTACACGAGGTCACGAGCCGGTTCAAAGCGTGCAACATTCCACTGGGCATTGATTGGCGACGCGTAGGCCCATGCAACGAATGCGGTCATCATCATGAAGCGGCTCATTGTTGCGCCGCCGCGGCGGAGGCACTGAAAAACGCTTGCACCAACGCCATGACTTCGGTGGAGTGCGTCCAGTGCACGTCGTGCCCACCACCAGGCACAACTTTTAGAGTGGCGTTGCCGTACAACGAGCGTTGTTCCGTTTGCAACGGTTCACCAAGCACTTCGCTGCGGCCTCCAGCAATGAGCAACACGGGCTTCGTAAAGCGGCTCAAGTTCGTGGTGAAGTCATAGTTGAACTTTCCGTGTTTGTCTTGTCCATTTTCCTGAAGATATTTGTTGACCATGGCACCAATGCGCCAACTCGGCTCGGCACCGGGACCACGACGCACGTTGTTGCGCGGTTGTGCGTCGTTTTCGCCCATCGCCATTTGGTAGTCCATACGAATGTGATCATCCGTGCTGAAGAATTGCGCACTCCAGGCATAATCGTTTAGCCATTCACGCCAGATATTGATGTCAAACAAGTCGTTTAGAATTCGCTCATATGTGGCGCCTTTCAGTGGACCGGCTTCAATAAATACCGCCTGCTTGACGCGAGTCGGGTGACGATTTATAAACGACGTCCCGTACATACCGCCCCACGATTGGCCAATGAGCGTGACCTGACCGCCCGGTGCGAACCGATCAACAAGGGCCAGCATGTCGGCATCATATTGGTCAAGCGTCAACATCGCTTTCTCGTGGCGCTGGGAAAGACCGGCACCACGCTGGTCCCAGAATACGAGAAGGAAGTCGTCCGTCAGAGCGTAGCCGTTATACCGGTCGGCCAACTTGAGTAGTGAACGGTAATCACCACCTGGTCCGCCGTGAAGAAAAATGAGCACGGGTTTGGTCAGGTCCCCTTTGGTTTCCGCATGGAATCGGGACCCGTTCAAAGTGATCGCCGGTAGTGACGAATCCTCAGTCACAGTGCGCGGAACCAGGTTGCCCGGGTCCGACATGGTCACCGTTTGGCACGCCGTCGCCAGGCATAAACCCACGACCGCGGAAAATCGCATCTGCATCAACTGCTCCTCAAAAAGAAGGTCGCCCGCACACCGTTCGGCGTGCCACGTGGGAGCAAGTTCTGTTGTCAGGCAGTGCGATTCGACCGAATTGGCCGACCGGGACGTCCTATCCGATATATCCGGACCTCACGCAAGTCCGCTATTGCGATATTCGGACGGTGTCTGCCCGGTAACCTTCTTGAACACAGCATTAAATGTCGATTTGGACGCAAAACCGGCGTCAAGCGCCAATGCCAGATAGGTAAGCCGAGCGCCGTCGGGACTGCGAAGTCGTTGTTGTAGCTCACGCACCCGGTAGGCGTTGACAAAATCGTAGAAGCTCTGATTGAGCTGGGTGTTGAGCAATTCGGAGAGCTTGTGAGGCGTAAGTGTCAGCTGAGCGGCGAGGTCGGACAGTGTGAGCTCGGCGTTCCGGTACGGCCGTTCTGATCCCATTAGCGCAAGCAACTTCGCCTTGTACCGTTCGGCCTCACGATCGGTTAAACCCGGGCGCACCACGCGAGTGGTGATTGGCGCTTCGTCTATCGGCGTTTCGTCTATCGGGGTTTCGTCAATCGTAGCGGTCGGTTCAACCGTTTGGGCGGGCTTCACTACACGATACTCGGCCGTGTTATAGCGAAATATTTCCGGCTGCCGAATGCCCTTGAAACCAATGCCGTAAATGAGCGCGGTGAGGGCAAGAGCTATCAGATGATCGCTTTGCATGGCCGTCCCCATTCCCAGTCGCTCGGCCACGTCCAAGGCGGTTGCCATTGTCCACACCGCGCCCGCGCCAACCGTCAGCCAAAACAACCAACTCAAATTCACCCGTTCCAGCGACGAGTAGTTTTCGGCGATCACGCGCTGGTGGCGTCGCAAAAAGAGCAGGGTAGCCACCGCGTACGCCACGCCCAAAATCAGCTGGAGCGGTCCCGCAATTTGCGCCTGAATGGGTAAATCACCGGCAGTGATGGCCTGGAACAGCGCAACTTTTTGAGCGCCGGCCAAGGCGTACGTGGGCGAGATGCTCAGTGCCGCCAACGCAAACGGGACACCATGCCACAGGTCACGACGTGTTAGCCGACGGGCTCGATCACTGACTGACACCGCATAGAGGTAGATGAGCGGCCCAAACAGAAATGTCACCGGAAACGACACCGCAACAAAGTGCGGAAACCACGCGACCAGAGTTGGCGTGTAATACGCCACCGACGCCAAATACAGCGCGAAGCTCAGCATGGCAGCGGCCAGCAGGGCATGCGGGACTTTGCTATCGGGTTTGGACAGCAATGCCACTGCCAGCCCGACACCTTGGAGTGCGCCGAGCAGTGCCACCACTTGCCACCACTGAAGAGTGCCTTCGCTCACCAGACGTCGATTTGGACGAACCAATGGGAGCGACATGCCACCTGTGGTCACCGTCGTGCGAGTAGAACTTTAGCAGCCCATTGACGCTGGGGATACCGGGCGTCCAATGCAGGCCCCCCCACGCTTGCGCCCGACCCACCCCCCGCAATATTCGCCCTTTGGCATCCGGGGATGCCTAAGGCCTGCGGAAAGGGCAGCGCCCACCCCTGCAGTTGCAGCATTCCCTACGCCCTCTTCGGGCCGATGGTGCGGATGCCGGCTACTGCGAAGGAGGCGCGGGACTGGGCGCTGCTTGACGCTTAGACAGGACGCGGACGCTACGGCGAAGTTCTGCCGAGCAGTTTTCATATCTACTTCTGGACCTTTGGTGGGCATCGCGGGCCGCTCAGATTCCGCACTTTGAAAATGTGACCGGCGGATCGCCGGCTGGACTAATCGGCACGTTTGGTTGCGTGCTCAACTCGGAGTTCGGGTACAAGAGCCAGCAGCGCTTCGCATATGCTGACGTCGCAGATACCAGACCCTGTCGTCGTACATCTTCCCAGCGCAGTCCCGTAGCAAACAGTTCCACCTGCCGCTGCGCGTAAATCTCGGCGATCACTTGTGCCTGAGTGGCGAGTGACGAAGCGGGCAGCGCGGCGAGACAGGCTTTGGGTTGATTGGCGACACCGCCGCACCGCGCTCGCACGTAATTCACCTGAGCCGCAGCCAAAGGAATTTGGCCGGTGTTCGCATAGGCTTCGGCTTTGATAAGCATAATTTCGCCAGGCCAGTACAGTGCGACAGGCGCCGTGCGAGTAGCGAATTGTGTAAAACTTCGGAGTGGCCGAATTGTGCCGGCCACGGTGGCGCCTGAGATGTGAAACGGTACGCGCGCATCACCGGCGGCCGCAATCAGTCGCAACGTGTCGCGAGGCCGCACCTGCGTGACGCTGATATCAAACATTGGATTAACGGCTTGGTCGCTGAAGGGCATGATTGATACGACCGACGTATCCACCGCATTGGCCGCTGCGAGCGCGGCGGTCCAGTTGTTCGCCATGCGCTGGTATCGGGCCTGCATTGCGTAAATCGTATTCTTCAGGTTCAAACCCCTGGCAATGATTGACGCGTCGAATTCGGCACGCGCCGGAACCGCATTGGCTTGAGCGAGCGCCGTATCGAGGAGCGCGACCACGTAGGTGAGCGCCGGGGAGCGATCGACAAAAACAGGGGAGGGACTTTGTGGATCGATAACGATCTTCTGGTACAGCTGCAACAGTTCGCCGAGTGATGCTGCCTTGAATAAGTATGCGAGACTCCGAATGCCGCTCTGCGTCTCGGGGCCGAGCGGTACATTCGCGACATTTCCTATGAGGTCGTTCGCCGTCTTGATTGTTTGATAGTGCGACGCCCACGGTACTTCGACGGCCGCGTACGTGGCGGCGAGCGCACCGATTTCTGCGTCCTTATACGACTGCAACGCACCACTTGGGGTTCCCATCTCGTCGGAGATGAGACCACCGGGATATGCAAAGGCGCTCAGTCCGGCGCCATAACGGGCCTGCAGCCCAACTGCGAGTGATACCATCCCCTCGCGGCTGTTAAAGATCACGCCTTGCGTAGGCGCGTTGGGATTGATTTCGTCGAGGCTGCAGGCCGCGGTCATTGCCGCGAATGCACTGAGCGCACAGAGTCGGATGTGTTTTCTGGTCACTGGTTAATTCTCAGAAAGAGGCCTGAATGCCCATCGTGAACATGCGCGGAATCGGGTACGTACCGAAATCGTTGCCGCGTTCGACGGTGAGCTGTCCAAAGAGATTCATTTCCGGATCGAATCCTGTGTAGTTCGTCCACGTGTACAGGTTTCTTCCTGAAAGCGTCAGCGCGAGAGTCTGTGCGCGAAGGGCGCGGGACAACGAACGCGGCAGAGTGAACGAGACCGCAACTTCTCGCAGTTTCAGATAGCTCCCGTCCTCGGTGTATTCGCCGAAGAAGAATCGTTTCGAACGCGCGTACCCTGGTGCGACGCGATTTGGATCGCCTACAGGCAGCAGTTCTCTTTCGACATCGACACTGGTGCCAAATGTATCCATGGTGCGCTTCGTGAAATTGAGCACTTCGCCTCCGAAGCTGCCATCAAGCAACACACGCAGATGCAGATGTTGTCCGAGATCAACTTCGTTGAGCAGCGAACCAAGCCAGGATGGGTTGGGGTTACCAACTTTGCCTGATTTGCGCAACGGGTCGCGCACGATGAGACCGGCTGCGTCGAGTGAATCCGCTCCCGCGGTATTCTTGAGTGGCAACTCCGCATAGAAATACCCGAGCGGCTGCCCTTGCTCCACTCGATTGGCGTAACCGAGCGTGAATGGCGCGCCAGCGAGTTTCTCCACCCTGTTGCGATTGCGCGAGTACGTAACGGTACTGCCCCAGCGGAGCGACGGTCGGTCAATATTGCGAGTCCGTACCAGCAGTTCGACGCCCTCATTCGAAATCTCGCCGATGTTGTCGAGAATGGACGTGTATCCGCTGCTTGTCGGAAGCGGTCGGGAGAGCAGTGCATCTTGCACGCGCTTCCGATAGGCGGTCGCTTCGAAGTTGACCCGATCGCCCAGGAATCCGACGTCGGCGCCAACCTCGAATTCACGCTGCCGCTCGGGGCGCAGCGAATCGTTGCCCAGTGCCAGACTGTTCACGACACCCACGCGATCGTTGTTCACGACCTTCACATACGAATCGAAACTCGAATAGGCATTTGCAATGGAAGGCTGATTGCCCGCAAACCCCAGCGCGCCCCGCAAACGGAATGAAGTGAAAGGGCGACCAATCGCACTCCGGCTAAACCACGGTTCGTCCGACAACACGTACGAGACCGATAGTTTTGGAAAAAGCTGCCAGCGATCATTCCGGCCGAATGTCGAGGACGCATCGCGGCGCAGCGCGCCATTCAGAAACAAACGGTCGCGCCATGCGACTGTCTGCTGTGCGTAAAAGCCGAGTGTTGCGAGAGCAAAGCGGCTTTGCCCGGCACTCGGCACCGCACCCGCGCTGACGAGTTCGCCGGTAGCGAGCAGATCGCGAGCGGTGGCCGTCGTGGTGCTGATTGACTGCCGGGTGTGATTAAATCCGACTGACGTTCCCGCTGCGATTGTTGTGAAAGGACGTGCGCTATACGTGACAACGCCATCACTGTTGACAATGCGCGAGTCCCGAATGACCGCCGTTGAATACCCTGACGGTTCTGATGCGATGGTGTTGCGCGGGATGAATTGATCGGCTTCCATTGAGTAGCCGTCGTATCCTATGGTGTACTGTGCCACAACATTCGCGAGTGGCGTGTACACGACATTTGCGCTGCCGATAAAACGATTGACCGTTTGTGGAGCTTTCCACCGATCAATGACCGCGAGCGGATTGCTGAAGCCCGATCCTGTTGGCGCCTGCGGATAGATTCCGTTGACCGGATAGAAGCTGAAAGTGGTCGGTGTAAACAACACAGCGGTCAGTACTCCCTGTCCTGACTCACCATTCGGTTGAAATTCGTTGCGCGAGTTGACGTAGTTTGCGCCAACATTGATTCGCAGCGGTGCGGCCAGTGTCTGTGAAACATTCACGCGTGCGCTCGATCGGCGCGCCGAACTGGCTTTGATGATACCTTCTTCATCGGTGAAGCTGCCGCCGACGTAATAGGTGGTCTTGTCGCTCCCACCTTCGGCAGACATGTGCACTTCTTTCAGATTACCCAGGCGGAAAATGTCATTCTGGTAATCGTAGCGTGTGACCGGTTTTCCCGTGGCGTCAGTCGGTGCGAGGTTCAACGCCAGGCGTTTTGCCAGGCGTGCGCTGCTATACCGCGTGCTGACATTGACGCGGGACTGGCCGGCGGTTCCGCGCTTCGTAAAAATCTGCACCACGCCATTGTTCGCGCGTGACCCGTATAAGGCGGCGGCAGCGGCGCCGCGAACAATTTCAATACGTTCAATATCGTTCGGATCGAGGTCAGCGAGTCGGTTCTGCACATTACTGCGCGCGCCAAAGTTGACCAGCTGGTCAGAACTGTTGTCGACAATCACACCATCGACGATGTACAACGGCTCCGAACCCGACGTGATGGATCCTGTGCCCCGCAATCGGACGGAGAGTCCGCCGCCGCCGGGATTGCCTGAATTTTGTGTGATTTGGGCGCCGGCCACCTTACCCTGCAACGCCTGATCGACCGTCACGCTGCGCGCCTGGGCGATTTCGGACGCCCCGACAATTGCAACACTGGTACCAAGGGCGCGCACGCTTGTAGCCGTGGCACTGCCCGTCACCACGACGCGTTCGAGCGAACTGGGTAGCGCTTGCAACGTAATTGCGATTGGTCCCATGTCAGCACGGACCACGATTGACCGCGCTTCGGCCGCATATCCAATGCGCCGGACGCGCACTTCGCGATTTCCCTCCGGTACGCCGCTGATGGAAAAGCCACCATCGGCGGTCGTGCCCGCGGCGAGGGTCGTGCCTGCGATGGAAACCTGTGCTTCGGGAACAGCGGCTCCGGTGGCGGCGTCCGTGACGCGTCCGCGTACGGTTTGCACTTGTTGTGCTGCGGCAGGAGTGGAGCACAGTAGCAGCAAACTGAATACTTTCGTGAACCAACGACCGGAACTGCATCGCATTTGGACCTCCAGGAAGTTCTGTGAAGAACGGCGCAAATCAGCATGTGATGGTACATATCGAGATGCGCACAAATTGCGCGCGCCAGGCCATCGCTGCGCGCTTCTGGGCGTACCGTTACGGATATTTTACTTGACGGTCTCCGCCCCCGCGAATGCCGTCGGACTTCGCGACAGGATCGGTATAACCAGGCGGCGGGACTAACGCCTGACGAATGTCGCTTGGGAGAGAGCCTTTCCCCCATTCGAATCGGTCACGCGCGCGCGCACATATCCCTCAGTGCCGAGTATGGTGTAGGTTGCCTCCAGTCCATTGACGGTGGCGAGCACTTTGCCGTTTGCGCCGATAAACTCCGTCTTGTAACGCGAGTCCGCCACCGGTTGGATGGTGATGCGAATCACTTTTGAGGTCGCTGTGAGTTCTTTTAAGGTGACGCCCGTTGATGCATAGAAATCACCGCGTCGGATGCCCGCGAGTATGGACGCCGCGGTCAGGGTATCGGCGCGCACCACAATCCAGGCACGCCCCGGACGCGTCAGTTCATAGGCATCCGCATTTGCTGCGCGAAAGCTGTGTGCGTCATCGTCGCCCACGGCGAACACAATTTTGCCGCGTGTCAACAACGAGTCCCACAACGCTTCGGTGCTGGGCGTCTGCACGCCGTCGCCCTCGTTGTTCACGCCGGTGTGCGCATTCATGACTTCGAGCAGGGTGGAATCCGGGATGGCCAGCAAATCTGCGAGCCGCACGGACCAGCGAAAGTTCGGATGATTGACTTGTGCAATGCCACCAGCGCCTCGAATACCGGCAATGTTTGTGGCGTAACCTTCTTTCATGGTGATGCCCTTGGCGAGGCCCTTGTCCCCCTGCGGCATGACCACGTGCGACGCTCCCAGTGCGTTGAGATGCGCCTGGCGTATTTTGTCTGCGTGCGTCGAGTCAACGAGGCGTTGCGTGACTTCCTGCCCCGGAATGAGCAGAAACTTGCCGGGCAACGCGTAGCGAGCGTTGAGCGGCGCGGGATCGGTCAGTTTTTCATGATCGGTGATAAACAGGAAGTTGTATCCCCGGTCGCGATACCAGCGGGCGACGCTATCCGGCGGACTATCGCCGTCTGACTGCAGCGTGTGTGTATGTGTGTTGCCGCGAAACCATTGACTGGTTTGTGCGGCCGCGGCCTGCGTTGGCAAAGTTGGCGCAACGGCCGAGAGCAGGGCAAAAGCGAGGGCGGTTGGTACAATTGGAAGTTTTTTCATCCATGGAGGTTGGTGCATTTGCGGATGGGCGCAATAGCTGGAGTGTCACGACCGTGTTCGCCGTGGGGGGGAGGTGGTGTTGGTCTCGCGGCCGGGGTGGTGATGGGGTCGCGAGTGGCGCAGCTGTTTTTGGAGCGTATGCAGCAAAACGCGGCGCAAGCGAGACGCAAGACTGGCCTCCGTTCGCGGGTGGAAGTCGCCGGTGTTGCCGTCGGGCCGAATTCGGCCTAGCCTTCGTCCATGAATGCCACGGACCGCATTACCATCGAGCCCGGCAAGCGCAGCGGCAAACCCTGCATCCGGGGCCTTCGGATTACCGTCGACGACGTGCCGTCCAACCCTGCCGCAGGCATGAGCGAGGCGGAAATTCTGGCGGACTTTCCTGACTTGAAGCACGAAGATTTCCTGGCGGTCTTTGCGTTTGCGGCGGACCGCGAACGCGGATTGATGGCAAACGCGGTGGTGTAGATCCCGCCGACCATGCCGGTGCGGCGGCTTTTTGACGAAAATCTGAGCCCTGCTCTCGTCCGCGGCGCGCGCCGATTAGTGGACTTATTGGGTAGCGAATACGGTGTGATTTGGTGGCGACATTGCGTCGCGAAACGGGCGTCACGTTTCCGCAACTGTTGATCGGCGATCAACGCCGGGGACCTGGTGTTGCGCGAGCAGTGCGGGATTCGCTATCGCTATGATAGCCCGCGACGGCGTGAGCAGCGTGCGCGGGGGCAACTGCTCGCGCAGCGGTGTGACCACCGGCAGGAGCAATTCGGTTTCCGATCCGCTCCCCGGCGGCCACCCAAAATCCCCCACCTGTGGCCACCCCAGATTCCATAGACGGACATGAATCAGAATTTCCCAACGATCCAGCGTCCGAGGCCAAGCGATTACTCACACGCGGTCGGACACATCGGCTTACAATTCCGTTCCGTCGCATCGCACGGGCTAACCACGATTCAAACCCGTGAGAGAGTTGAGGCAGAGTTTTCGGTATGATGGCGCGTCGATCCTCGCCGCACCGCGCGGGGAGGATCGAATCGCTCACCGATAGGTCGTACGACTCTTCTTGGACTCTACAACAGTGGAGCTTGAAGCGATGACGTCAGGAGGCGCTATCATACCGCTGTCGAGAATGTCATTGGCTATGCCGAGGCCAAGCGGCACACCGCCGATCGGAAGATCTTCTCCGTCCGTTCGCGGCCAGACGTGACTGTAGGTAATGTCGGCCGGATTCTTGTTGTTGCTCGTACCGGCTTCCTTGATGTCGCTCGCGGCCGCCGCGTCAAACCGCCAGTGGACGCCAAGGTAGATACGACTGAAAGCGTTCTCGAAAATCGCTGCCCACAGTGACGGAAAACTGCGCTCAATCTTTGTACGGATATTCCCAGGCTGATCTTCAATCGGTTCAGATGAATCGTGCGGTTCGTACAGATCTCTGCTCACCCCAGTTGATTGGATCACTTGTCGCCACAGGCGCGGACGTACTGTTCGCGGCAGGAAACTGCGGAGCCAACTGTCCCGACGGTCGTTGTCAGGGAAGAACGGGAGGCACAATCATGGGAGCGAGCGCACACCCTGATGTACTCTGTGTCGCGGGATGCGATACGGGTGGGTTGCGAGTTGGTTTTTCGTCGCAAGGACCGTCGATCGCTGGGATGTTTCAGAACAAACCAGACCTTACGGCGTACACCCATTTCCTCGGCTCACTGGCCCTTGGGTTAGGATCAGCGGACAGCGGTACATCGGCGGCTTGTCCGGTCGTCGCTGGATGCGTTGCAGCCCTTCGAACAAGGTTGCCTTTCGGCACCAACCCGCCGTCGGCGCTCAATGATCAACTGCGAGCAGCAGCAGTGCAGCCTTCAGGCCTGCCGGCGGGCTGGAACGGAGATTATGGATTCGGTATCATCGACCCGCTCGCCGCCGCATTGTCGCTCGGACTCTGAGGTATCTAGATGTCAGAACCGGAGAGATCTCCGATGGCACTGGTGACAATCGAAGGAACTGGCGGTACTCCTCCCAGCTTGGCGGATGCTGCTGCCCAACTGGGAGTTGGAGCTGAGGCGCTGGACCAGGACTTCGGAGTAATTCCATTGGATATCCGACACGCATTGTTCAGTGTTCGCGTGCGAGCCGACGCCCTGCCAGTTGAGTTCCATCGGCGTGAGCCATTTCGCGGGCCATTTGCTGACCCGGAAATAGCGCCGTAATCGGACCGGGATCTGCGTCCCACTTGTCGGATGGAGCTGTGCGGGTAGCATGCTCCCCGTCTGTTGTTGTGCGAAGGTCGCCGCACCTGCATATTCCGCGTCGGACTCATCGCTCTCGCGGTCGATGAAAGCCGAATCGATGTCGGAATTTGCATCGCAGTTCTGTGCTGCCACCTTTGGCCAGCGGTCCTGCCTCGCCGCATTCCGCACAGCATTTTCCGGAATGTCGCGATCGGAACTCGAAGCCTTATTCGTCCAGAATCTTCCGATACTCGAGAGAATCCTCGCCACAATCGGGCGCCTGCATTTCATGCAGCAGGCCGATTGCGAGGAGTTTGGCAGTTGGGCAAAGCTTCGATTTGTGGAGAACGACTACGCAATTCTCGCCAAATTCCGGGGAGAATCGACACTCAAGACCTATCTAAGTGTTGTGCTGTCGACGCTGTACCGAGAGTATAGGGTATCTGAACGCGGCAGGTGGCGGCCTTCGGCGCAAGCGCGTCGCGGTGGAGATTTAGCGATCCGGCTGGAGACATTGGTCGTTCGGGATGGACTGTCACTTGCTGAAGCTGCGGAGGTGCTGCGTAGCGCGAGGCTGACCACGTTCAGCGACCGACGGCTGTCCGCCCTGGCCGTATGTTTTCCGCGACGGGCACCGTTGCGCCCTGTCTCCTTCACGGAGTTCGTGCCGGATGCAGCTGGTCAAGCTCTTACGGACGAGCTCGTGCGCCGGGAGGAGTCTGCGCGTAGTTTGGAGGCTGCGACTGATGCGCTCACCGAAGCGATGAACTCTCTTCCGGAGGAAGACCGTCTTATCATTCGACTTCTGTGTCAGGACGGCCTCAAGGTCGCAGACGTTGCGCGTGGGCTGGCGCTACCACAGAAACCGCTATATCGCCGTTTCGAACGGCTGCGGAAACTGTTGAAGAAGCAGCTCGAACGCGCGGGTGTGTCTCGTGAGTTCGTACAGGACTTGTCTATGGGCTCTCAATAGCGGTCAGATGAAATCCGAAAGCTCGATCGACCCCGAGACCCTGGCGGCATTGCTGGACGGACGCCTGAGCGAGCAGCGGGCGGCTGAGGTGCGAACGCAACTCGCCCGTGCCGATCGCTCCACCGTTGAGGCATTCATGGACGCTGCGGCCATTGCGGACGAATTTTCTGCAGCCGAGACTGGCGAAGTCTCTACATCAAAACTGCCTGTATTACGGCGCAGAAACATTCAAACCGGGCGCCGTCTTTGGCTCGTGGGCGCGACAACAGCCCTACTGGCGGCCGCCGCTGCGGCTGTCGTGATGATTCGCACGCATCTATCCGACGTAGAGTACGCACCTGCCGCCTATGTCGCCGCGATATCTACCAGCACGATACGGCCCGCGGCTTCGCTCATTGGGGCAAATCGCGGCGTTGAGAACAATCCCGCCGGTCGCACGCGCGCCGTACGTTTGGGAATGTTGCTGACAGCAGTAGAAGTTGGGGTGAGGACCGGGAACGATGTTAGACGGGAACTGGCTGCCATTAGCGCGTTGTTGGGAACTGTCGCGGGTGCAAACGCACTTGCGCAGACCTATGAATCTTTTGAAGCTGATTCCCACTCCCTCGCTGACGTTGACAAACGCCAGTTGTCCGGTCGATCGGCGATGACATTGGTCGGGTTGCTATTCGCGCGCACTGGTGCCTACCTGGAATCCGCCAGGGTCGCGAGCGAGGCAGGGGATGAGAGCTTCTTTGATCACGTCTCAACGGACGACCTGCGAGCGGCCGCAACATCGAACACCATTGACGCATCACAGCGAACAGATTTGTTGCGATTGGTCAGCGAAGTCACAAGTCAACCCCGCGACTTGCTCGCAATTCAGTTGACGGCCGAGTCACTATTGCGTGGTCTGGCAAACTAGCAACAACACCTTTCCGCGGGCCACGATTTGTGATGTCGATTGTCACGCAGCACCTTCAGTTCAAGTCGGGTTTCCTGATGCTTTGCCTGCTGCTGTCCGGTTGCAACTCGCTGTCCGCCATTGATGCGGACGAATTCAGCCAACCGACCCCTGCGGTTTTGGAGACGCTGTATAAAGGGCGACCGTTTCGGGCACTGCTGAGTACCAACACAACCTGGATTCGATGCTCGAGCGAGGGTCGCCTCGGCACGCTCCTGCGCAAGTGCGCAGAGTACCGCGCCGATCTCGCTGCGCTCACGAAAGCCGCCGCATTGTCAACAACCGAGCGCAACCGACATCGCAGGGATTGGTCTACTGCGCTTCTCGACCTCGCGGCCGTTCCTGATGAAGTTCGTTTGGAGGCCATCATTCAGGCTCTGCGAAGCGTCGCCGATTCGACCGGCATCGCGGCGGTGAGAAACGACCTGGCAGTTGCGTATTTACTGAGCTTCGAGCGAAACAATGAAGGGATAAGACTGCTCGCCGCCCTGGACGAAATTGAGCGAGCATACCAGAAGGATTCGGCTTCGATTCCGATACGTTTCAACCGTGCGCTTATTCTCAATACAGCCCACCTCTACGAAGAGGCAGAGGTAGCGCTCGCGGATGTTGTCGGTAGCAAGTTGGATTCGAATTTTTCAGCCGAGCTTCGCAGGACTGGCGCTGTCGCAGGAGGCACAGGCATGATATTGCGCTTCGACACGGCGGCTAAAAGTCTCACCGTTGCCGCTCGTGGTGACCCGCAAGGCGCGCGTGACAGAATCCTCGACTACTACTTGGGAACGTGGTCTCGGGCGACGGTCACGACAGCTGACTCTACTGCGAGCTTCGTTGCAGCACAAATCATGGAGATTGGGCAAGCGATCGCGCAACAGTCACGCGACTCTTCGATCGTGCATATTGCGCGAGATCTGTCGACGAACAACGAAGGCGTTGCGCCGAGTATCGATGCCTACCTTCGCGGTTTAGGCGAGTTTCGAAAAGGCAACTATTCGGAAGCAATCACGCCACTGGCCGAGGCCAGTGCGCGGCTGCGTCAGGCGGGTGCCATGTCGCTGGTCGATTGGAATGACCTGATTCTCGCAGCCGCATTCATGCTGTCTGGAGACTACGATTCCGGTGATCGGCGTTACCATTCGATTCGAGCTCACGCGATTCGGCGCCACGAAACGGCGCTTGAGGCCCGAGCATCATGGGGTTTGGCATTATCCGCAGCAAGACGTGACCATTCCGCATCCGCGTTAACCGAATACTCGCGGGCGGGTCGTCTATTTGAATCAATAGGTGAATGGGGCAATAGCGGAGCGATGTTGTCGCAGGCATCGGACGTGGCATTTGCTATCGGGCGGGACGATTCCGCAGTAACAGATAAACTGCAATCGCTTGGTGCGCTGAAGCGGCGGCGAGATGCATCCTTGCGAGCTGGTCCTGTTCTCGCTCTCGCAGACCAGGCTGCGGAACTGCAATTCGCGCACGCACAGATTGCCGTGCTGAAGGAGGCCGCACGTTCTGCACAAAAGTCCGAGAGGGTCACTGATCTTGCGGAAGCGGTAACACGTTTGGCGCGAGCTCAAGCCGCTGCAGGTCAACTTTCAGCAGCAAAGGTTTCGTTAACACGTGCGCACCACATCAGGGAGCAGTCGAAGGATACCGTTGTTCACGCGCGGCTTTCCGCCGAACTCGCGAATCTGGAGGCCTCACTCGCGGAAACTGACAACCCCCATGAGGCTGTGGCACTGCTGAAAACGGTAGCGAGTTACTATCGCGATCGAAAACTCTACTTCAGCCTCCCGCAACCCCTGATTCATGCTGCGGGACTGCGACTGCGGATTGGCGATACCGTCGGAGCGATTGACAACTTGAATGAGGCACTGAACGTTGTCGAAGCGCAAATCGACGCGAGGGTGGATGCGGCCCAACTTCGCGACCTGTCGCTATCGCGCGCGAAGACATTCAATCAATTGGCGGAACTGCGCCTGTCGCGAGGTGACACCGTCGGGGCCTTCCTGCTTGCCGAGCGTGCCCGAGGCAATCGGCTGCGAGAGGTTCCGCGCCTGGCAGACGGCGAAATTCATCTGGCGTATTCTGTGTTGCCGGACGCGGTGCTCGCATGGGTTGTGCGCTCGAAAGAAGTCAAACTGGTTCGGGTTGTCGTGCGTTCAGATTCCCTGACCAAACTCGTCCGGGACTTTGAAGTGCAGATCAGAACTGAAGGCGCGGGATTGCGATGGGAAGCGATATCCCGAGCTCTTTATCACTTGTTGCTTGAGCGCGTGATCGGTCACTTGGGCACAGCACGCGACGTCAGCATTAGTGTCGATCCCGTTTTGGGTCGGCTGCCGTTTGCTGGCCTTCGGGACTCAACCGCGTTCGTGGCCGAACGTTTTGCGATCACGTACACTCGGGCTATTCACTTGCGTCGCCAAGGTGCAGTTAGGAGGGGCAACACCCTTCTGGTCGGCAACCCCGCATTCAATTCGGCACTGTTCCCCCGAATGCGCGAAATTGCCGAATCCCGCCGCGAGGTTGATTCGATTGCCGTCGGCTATGCGCGGCCGATGGTTCTAATTGGTGCTTCCGCCTCCAAAGACGTGGTGCTCAAGGCATTACCAGGCGCCAGCCTTTTCCACTTTGCTGGCCACGCACAGTTGATGGAGCGTGCACCTGCGCGATCTCATCTGGTGCTGGCGGGCCAATCTGGCGATGTGGGAGAAAATACCATTACAGCAGCTGAGGTCGCCAAGTTACGATTGTCGAGAATGGAGTTGGTGGTTTTGTCCTCGTGCGGAACTACTCAGCAGAGCGGAAGCGGGCGCGCCTCTGTACAGAATGGTTTGGCCGACGCATTCTTGTCGGCTGGCGCGAAGGGCGTTGTGAGCAGTGGGTGGGAAGTGGACGATGCGGCGACAGCGCGCCTGATGCAGGTTCTACATCGGGAATTGAGGACGGAAGCGAACCCCGCAGTTGCGTTGCAGCGGGCTCAGATAAACGCGTTGCGGACTGATGGGATGGACGGGGTGAAACATTGGAGTGCGTTTCGGTTCGATGTTCGGTGAGAAATTTGACTGTCGTGGTCATCTAGTGTTATCCAGACCCTTAACTTGAAAATCGATGCCTATCAACGTTTCGTTCCGGGGCCCTATGCTTATCTGCAAGAATGTGGCCGACAAGACAATTGATCGCATTCTTGTGCCCGAAACGCAGGGTGCAACCAGACCTGGCGATGAGCCCGAGGTTCCAAGTCCACGCGTGCATTTCGCGGGTATTCTGATAAACAAGATGCTGATACCGTCGATCCATGGGTTCGACGTTCATGTCACGGACGGTACCGGAAAGCACCCAACTTACGAGCAGACGAATTTCGACCAGCTTATCGCACTTAACAAATTGATTGCGGGGAAAACACCACCGTTGGCGCTCCTTCCCGACAACAGTCCGTGCATTACATCGGCGATACGCATGACTGGCGGAAGTTTTGTCGCCTCAGATCACTCACAGTTGACGTACAAGTTTCCGCCGCCGGCAGACGGGAGTGCGTTCCCTGACCAGACTGTTCCAGTCTTTGCCCGCTGGTCTACGACTTCAAACGTCGCAGAGCTGGTGTTGACACAACGTGTCGCCGGCGCCAAACCGATGAAGTTCACGCTTGGGACTGGAGACGACGTTTATATCTTCAACTTCGATGTCTTGCCGGCGAGCCCGGCCGAATTTGAGGCCACGCCACTCCTTTGTAGTGGCACCACACCAATCCAGAAGGTCGATGAGGATTTCAAGTGGCTGTACTGGCTTTTAGAAACTCCGAACGGCGGATGGCTGGCCTGGAATGCGGGAAACCCCAATCGAAAGCTGCCGGCGCCATACTACGATTGTTTCGCCGATGAATTTGCGATACTGAGCCCAGGCAATGCTGACTGCTTCTGTGCAGCGTGGGAGCTTTGATGCGCGTGATCGCTTAGCCACAACAGACCGACCGTCCGACCCAGCCGGCTCAGCTCAACTTAAAACACAAGCGTCCGCTCACGGACACGGATGAAGCAGTGACTATTCCGACTGCTATATGGAGTAGTCCCGGGAAAACTCTGCCTGCTGTTCCACTTCGTATCCCTCTCGCGTTGTCGAGCCGAGGAGGATTCTGTGCGACGCCCGGACGACGCTGAAATTTTGCGGTCAACAACCCCGGAAAACTTCCAACTCGGCCTCTCTACTATATCGAGGCGGATGGCTCATCAAATCGAGAGTCGATGCCGCCGATACACTAGAGAGACTCCCATGAAAAACGTTGTACGAACTGCCTTCGCGATCGGCATCGTCGCCGTGGCCAATTCCGCATCTGCACAACAATCGTGCGCCGTGCCAACGCCGATCCTATTGTCCATCGATGAGATTGTTTCGGTCAGCGAAATTTCCTCCCGCAGCAAAGAATTTCTCCTCTTTGGCACCTCGTCCCGAATGGATCCACCCAAACCTGACTCCAAGCGGACCACGAGGGGTGCAGAGAACTACGTACAAAGACGACAGGAGATCGATCCTCGTTCAACGCTCATCGTGCGCTTCGGTGATGTCCCCAATGCCTGTATCCCGCCATTTACAGTTCGACTTAGCGGGAGCGTCCTGTCACAGAACTCGAAACGTACGCTGGAGATACCGAAATACTTCGAGGCCGGGGTCGAGCAGGCCTCTCCAGAACCGCGAAGCATGCTGGTGAACCGTGGCCGCATCATCTTTCGCCAGGCCAGCAAAGACATTCGGCAGCGGCTCGACAAGGCTGCAAACGAAGTCGCAAACGCCAGTGACGCTGCTCCGAACGGTCAAAACATCGGTGGCGTTACACAGCGCCTGAGCGAGTTGCGTTTTGCTCGTGAGCAGCTGCTGGCAAAGAAGGCGTCGCAAGTGAGCACGCTGTCGACAGCACGCCTGGCCAATGATTCCACCGTCGTAAAATCTGCGATGGACTTTGTGAAGCTGACAGATGACTCACTCGCCGCCTCCGAAAAGCAGATTTTTGAAGCCAGCCATACGGTAAATGAACTTCGATTGGCCAATGAGAAGAAGGTTGCGGCGGCGACGGAGGCAGCATATAGGTCGGCGTTGCGGACTTTGGCCGAGCCTTCGATGTACCTCAGGGGTTTCAAGGCACTGATCAGTGATGCGTCAAAGGGAATGATCAGGGAGCTCGCAGCATTGGGAGATCTCGATCCAATTCTGTTTCGTCAGCAGTTGGTCGACATCGAACGCCGAATGCAGCGCCTGGATTCGTTGCTGAATGTCAACAAGTTGGATTCAGCAACCTTTGGCGCGGAGTACGGGAACGCAGCGAAAGTACTCGAAGAATCTGCAGGCGATATCTATTTCGCTTTGCGCACTGACGTAGCGCGGTTCGCGTCTCTTCAACTTCCTGACGCGATGATCCCTCTAACTTCCTCGTCAGTCAGGGAAGGTGAGCGCGTCATTCTGAGCATCGAATTCATAGCCGATGATGAGTCAGTGCTCGCGTCTGCCTACCTTTCGTTCGAGGCTTTGCGGTTAGGTTCCGCCGTGCGTAACGTGCGTGATGTAGCATACTTCGTTGACAGATGCAGCAACTCCTGCTTCGACCGGAGCAATCAGTCACCCTCAGCCCTGGAAGTCGCAGCAAGACTCCGCAATCGGCTGCTTGCCATCGCCACTAACGACCGCCTGGCGTACGAGAATCTTCCACGGTCAGCCGAAATTCCATCCGAAGCGCGCGCAGTACCCGCCCCAGGAGTGGTACTGGAAGCCTTATTTCGGCCCCGATTGATTGACGGCTCAAGGATTTACAAACTGAATACGGTGGTCCGGGCGCTTGGGGTCAGTGGCGGAATGAGTGCAAGCTTTCTGCAGTTCACAAACAGGAAGGTCGAAATTGAGACTCCAGGTTGGGATGATTTTCAGAAGCTTCGTCCGACTTTTCCAGACAGTGCATTTCGGCTGAGAGCTGCAACCGATAATCCCACGAATCTCGGAATCTCCGCTGCGCTACATCTTGGATTCTTTGAAGGTGCAATTTCTCTGGCTTACGGCTACAACTTCGGAGTGCGGGAAGCGCCGAGATTCAAGGCAATTGGAATAAGCTTCATGGCACTGACTGAAGCGGGCCAGAAGCTGATGGCGGGCCTTTCTTCAAATGGAGAAAATAGGTGAGATCGCCAACGCCGTAATAGCAATGGTTGGTGACAGCAAGGCTTGGAACAGCGTTGACCGAGGCAGAA
>Ga0105046_10004212_pt1 | contig 22918 bp, 19 predicted proteins | sample MAT03_FD_78385 | JGI IMG/M metagenome (GOLD analysis project Ga0105046, IMG submission 78385) | Freshwater microbial communities from Lake Fryxell liftoff mats and glacier meltwater in Antarctica - MAT-03 (megahit assembly) | ecosystem: Environmental > Aquatic > Freshwater > Ice > Liftoff...
CCCCCCTCGTGATCCCCATGCAAAGAACCGTCGCCACGCTCCTGGCCGCGTCGCTCCTCGCGTCGAGCGCGGACGCGCAGGCCGCAACGTCCCCGGTCCCGCGGATGTATCTCGCTCCCACCGAGGCGCCGGCTGCCGCGGCCGACGTCACGGCCTCGGGTGAGACCGAGACCTTCGACGCGCTGGTCGAGCAAGCCGGCGTCAAGTTCAAGGCCAAGGACTACGCCAGCGCCGTCGCCCTGTTCGAGCGCGCGTACGCGGTCCAGCCCGAGCCGGCGATCCTCTTCAACATCGGCCGCATCTACGAGCAGGCGCAGAACGCCGAGGCCGCGATCGGCTACTACGAGAAGTTCATCGCCGACGAGAGCGTCGAGCTCAAGGACCGCGAGAAGGCCGTGCAGCGCCTCCAGGTGCTGCGCACCATCGTCGAGATCCGGGAGAAGGAGAAGGCGCGCACCAACCCCAAGCCGGTGCCCGAGACCAAGCCGGCCGACACTCAGGTCGTCGGCCCCGATTTGGGCCCCAAGCCCGACCCGAACGCCGACAAGGCGCCGGCCTCGGGGCGCCTGCTCCGCCCGATCGGCGGCGTGATGGTCGGCGCCGGAGCGGCGCTGCTGATCGGCGGCGCGATCGCGGGCGGCCTGGCCCGCGGTCAACAAAAGGAATTCACGAACGCCAAGACTCTCGACGAGCGCGAGGCCGCGGCCAGCAAGGGCAGCTCGCAGGCCGCCGTCGCGGACGGTCTGTTCATCGCTGGCGGCGTGGTCGCGGCGGTCGGCATCGTCCTCCTCATCGTGCCCGCCGTCCGCAAGTCGCGGGCCGCCCAGGCGCTGTCGCCCCAGGTGTCCCCGACGCATGTCGGCCTGGGCTTCACCCATCGCTTTTAATTTCCGCCCGGAGCTCGCCTCGCATGTCGCCTTCTTCTTCGTTCCTGCGGATCTCGTCCTCGACCCGACTCCTCCTCTCCCGGTCGCGTGTGCTGGCGATGGCGCTGGTCGGCGGCGTCGGGGTCATCGCCGGTGCCTGCTCGGCGGTCCTCGACTTCACCGAGTGCCGCGAGGACACCGACTGCGCCGCGTTCTTCACGGAGGATCAGAAGCCGATGCGCTGCGCCGATTCGCAGTGCATCCCACGGACCAAGTGCGGCTCGAACTCGCAGTGCACCGGGCTCGGCGACGGCTTCATCTGTAGTCTGACTGGCGCCTGCTCGGCGACTTCGAACGATCAGTGCGGCGCGCCCATTTATCCCGGCGGCGAGCCGAGCGACGAGGTCGTGTTCATCGGCTCGATCGTCGACAAGAGCGGGCCGGACGCGGCGCTCGGCATGGCGGCCGAGGCGGCCTTCATCCAGGCGCTCGAGGACTTCGACGCCGGCGGCGGCGTGCTGCAAAGCGGCAAGCGGGTCGCCCTGATCCCCTGTGACTCGGCCGGCTCGGTGACCAACGCGGAGGCGGCTGCCAAGCACCTCGGCTTCGCGCTCAATGTCCCGGCGATCCTCGGCCCGCTCGACGACGACGAGCTGGTCCGCGTCGGTCAAAAGGTCAGCGTCGTCAGCGGCGCGCTGGCCTACACCAACAGCCCGACCGCGACCGCCGAGCTCGGCTTCGACGACCTGAGCCTGGTCTGGCTCACCAACGTCAACTCCGTGATCCAGGGCCGCAGCTTCGGCTACCACCTGAGCTACGAGATCGCCAAGAACACCACCTTCGAGACGACGGACCCGAAGGCCACGCTGCTGTTCGCCGAGGACGACTACGGGTACAGCATGTACCACGCGCTGGCCACCGAGAAGCCCGAGGGTGAGCTCAACCGGATCCCGGAGATCGGCAGCCAGGTCATCTCGTCGTACCGCGACGTCGCGGCCGGCAAGACCACCCTCGACACCTTCGGCGAGACCGACATCCTGATCATCTTCGGTGGCAGCGAGGTCGCCGATCTGCTCGCGTACTACAAGGCCAGCGGCAAGAAGTGGCCCAAGCGCGTCTATGTGGCCCAGCGGTCGTTCGCGGCGATCCAGAAGCTCGGCGACGCCACCCTGGTCGAGAACCTCCGGGCGATCGGGCCCGACCTCGAGACCGAGAATTTCGCGGCCGTGCGCACCCGCATCGGCGACCCGAAGGCACCGGGCGAGGCCGGCCTGGCCTACGACGCCGCGATGGCGACGATGCTGGCGATGAGCGTGCACGCCGGCACCGCGCCGATCACTGGCGTTGCCATTCGCAGCGCGATGGACCGCCTCAACGACCCCATGGGTGTGCCCGTGTCGTTCGGCGATGCCCCGGCGACCTTCGTCAAGGCCGCGATCGCGGCGATCAAGGAGGGCAAGAAGATCAACATCGAGGGCGCCAGCGGGCCGCTCGATTACCGCACGGATGGCACGATCTGCGGCGACATGGTCGCGTTCACGCTGTCGGCCGACACCAAAGAGTGGGTTCCGGTCGACCGCTTCGCCACGATCTGCCCCGACGCCGTCACCGGCACGTGGGCCCCCGCGGGCTGAGCGGACACCAGCGCACATGCGCTGGCAGTCCGGCGACCACTTGATCCACTTTGATCAGGGGATCAAGTGAACAGCGCGGGGTCGAGGCAGCTCTCGTCGCCCGACTGGATCCCCTTACCGAGCGCGATCGCCTGGGGAAGCAGCGAGCTGACGTAGAAGTCGAGGTTACGCAGCTTGCCGGTGAACAGCGACGACTCGCCGCGCTCGCTTGCGAGGCGGCGAGCGACCACGGCCTGGTCGAGCGCCTCCATGCCGAGCAACACGGTGCCGAACATGCGCAGGAAGGGCGTCGCTTGCAGCATCGCGGCGTCGACCTTGCGCGCCTTGCCGAGCCCGGCGATGTGCATCGCCGAACCCGCGAGCGTCTGCACCGCCTTGCGAAGCTGCTCGGTCTGGGTCTGGAAGCCCGCGGCGGCGGCCGAATCGAGGTCCGCGTTGGCGGCGTTCATCCACTCGATGAACAGCGCGCCGCCCCCCTGTCGCAGCTTGCGACCGACGAGGTCCATCGCCTGGATGCCGTTGGTACCCTCGTAGATCGACGTGATCTTGGCGTCGCGCACGAGCTGCTCGACCGGAAACTCACCGATGTAGCCGTAGCCGCCGTAGGTCTGCACCGCCAGCGTGGCGACCTCGAAGCCGAGGTCCGTGCAGGTCGCCTTGACGATCGGTGTCCACAGGTCGACGCGACCCTTGAGTCGCTCGCGCTCGACGGGGTCCTCCGACTCGTGCATCAGGTCGAAGTACAGCGCCAGCTTGCACAGCAGCGATCGCATGGTCTCGCTGTAGACCTTTTGCAGCATCAACATCCGGCGCACGTCCGGGTGCTGCACGATCGCCACCGGGGCCGCGTCGGGGGACTTGGCGTCACGCAGCGCCTGACCCTGGACCCGCTCGTTCGCGTACGCCCGCGCGAAGCCGTAGGCCGCCGCGGCGATCGCCTGGCCCTGCGCGGCCACGCCGATGCGCGCCTCGTTCATCATCAGGAACATCAGCTCGATGCCCTGGTGCTCCTGACCCACGAGCCAGCCCTTGCACGGCCCGCGGGCGCCGAGCCCGAGCGTGCAGGTCGCGTTGCCGTTGATGCCCATCTTGTGTTCGATGCCGAGGACATGGGCGCCGTTGCGGGCGCCGAGCGTGCCCTCGGCGTCGACCAGGAACTTGGGCACGACGAACAGGCTCAGGCCCTTGGTACCGCTCGGCGCCCCCGATGTACGGGCCAGGACCAGGTGGACGATGTTCTCCGTGAGGTCCTGGTCGCCGCCGCTGATGAAGATCTTCTCGCCCTCGAGCAAGTACGTGCCGGGCTCGGCGGGGTCTTCGGTCGGGGTCGCCTTGCAGCGGTTGTCGCCGACCGAGCTGCCCGCGCCGGCCTCCGTCAGGCACATCGTGCCGCCCCACTTGCCGCTAAACATGTTGCGCGCGAAGGACTCGGCCAGGTGGTCCGGCGCGTGCTCGAGGATCACGCGCGCGGCCCCGGCGGTCAGCCCGGGGTACATCATGAAGGCCATCGAGGCGCCGCACAGGATCTCGTTGACGATCATCGCCATCGTGAACGGCATGCCGCCCCCGCCGAGCTCGCTCGGCGCCGAGACTGCGACCCATCCGCCGTCCGCGAGGGTCTTCCACGCCGCCTTGTAGCCGGGTGGGGTGGTCACGTTGCCGTCGGCGTCGAGCTTGCAACCGACGCGGTCGCCGGTCTTGTTGATCGGGCCCAGCACCTCCTCGGCGAGCCGCTTGCTCTCGGTGAGCGTGGCCTCGTACACGTCGCGGTCGAGGTCGGCGTACTTGCCGTGGCGACCCAGCTTTCGGTCCATCTCGAGCTGGTCGAACAAGACGAAGTGGATATCCTGCAGATCGACGACGAAGCTGGTGCTGCTCACACCTTGTGCATACTTCCTCGCGCCTGAAGCGTCCAGTGGCGGCCCGCCGTGCCGACACGCACGCTTGCGTTTTGCCGACAACCAATGAAGATCCGTGCGCGACGCTCGTGGCCACGCTCGTTCTCTTCAACAAGCCCTTCGGGGTCCAGACCCGCTTCACGGATCCACGCGGCCGCGCGACGCTCGCCGATTACGTACCCGTGCCTGACGTGTACCCCTGCGGTCGCCTCGACGCCGACAGCGAGGGTCTGCTGGTGCTCACCGATGACGGGCGCCTGCAACATCGCCTCAGCGACCCGCGACACAAACAACCGAAGACCTACTGGGCGCAGGTCGAAGGGATCCCCGACGGCGAGGCGATCGCGCGGCTGCAGCGCGGCGTCTCACTCAAGGACGGACCCACCGCCCCCGCGCAGGCCCGCGTGATGGCGGCCCCGGCGCTGTGGGATCGAGAGCCCCCGATCCGCTATCGCGCCGCGATCCCGACCGCGTGGATCGAGCTCACGATCACCGAGGGACGCAACCGGCAGGTGCGTCGCATGACCGCCGCGGTCGGGTTTCCGACGCTACGACTGGTTCGCTGGTCCGTGGGCCCGTGGACCCTTGAGGGGGTCGCGCCGGGCGCATGGAGATCGCTGCATTTATAAGTCGACGCCAGGCGACTGGCGCGATGGCTCGCCGCGGCGGCCCCCACGGGTGCCCGGGCGGTCCCGTCCGTGCACACCGGGCTCCGCGCGGGCGCGGCGGCTGGATCGTCGGCGCAAAACCCCGCCAAACTGGGCCAGAGCTTGCGGACAACGAGGAAGTGTTCAGCTTTTCCGCCCGCAGACACCGTGATAGCGTGCTCCGAGTCCGATGGGCACAACTCCGGAAGGCAGCCGCGACTTGAGCCGCAAAAGCGACGACGCGCCATCGCGGCCACTGACCGCGGTGCGACCGGAGACCCCGGAGACGGCGGACGGTCGACCGATCACCCAGCCGGGCGACCCACGGCATGCATCGGACGCCGAAGCGACCGACGCGGAACTGATGGACGCCGACGATCCGATGGACGGGGTCGACGCGGACGATCGAGATGACCGGGATGATCCGGAGCACGCCGTCGACGAGGTGGACACGCTGCGACCCGGCACCCAGCCTGGCACGGAGCCCGCATATGGACCGACGGGCACAGTGGCCGGTGACATCTTGCTGCCCGAGATCGCCAGCCAGATCGCCAGCTATCTCGCCAGCCAGATCGCCAGCCAGTCGGCCAGCCCGATCGCCAGTGAGTCCGGCAGCCAACTCGAGCCCCCGGCGCGCACCGGCATGACCCTGCCCGGTGATCCGTCGGCACCCGGCGGGCTCAGCATCTCGGACCTGCTCCCACCCCCGGCCGCGGACGTGGCCCATCCGGACCCGCTTGCATCGACGGTCCCCGCGGTGCCGGGGCCACCCGTGGGCGTGCCCATGGTCCCACCCGCGCCGCGCCTCGGTGCGACCCGTCTGCCGCCCACGCCGCGCCTCGGCGCGCCGGTCATCCGTCCTTTGCCTCGCATTGGTCCGCGCATCGGCCCGTCCGCCGGCACTTCACCCGCGGGGATCCCCTCGCCGGTATTGCCACCCGGTTCACCGCTGGTGGCGACGCCCGGACCCGCAGCTCTGCTTCCGCCTGGCACGCAGCCCGGCACGGTACCGGCCCCTCACGCGCGCAGGGGCGGCACGCAGCCGGGCACAGTGCCAGCGCCGACGACGAGCACGCAGCCCGGCGTCGTGACTCCCGCGCCGAGCACCGGTACGCAGCCGGGCACGGTGCCGGCGCCGACGACCACGCAGCACGGCGACGCGTTGAGGCCCCTCGGCGAGGGCCGCACCAACACCATGGCCGTCATGCCGTCGTCGCGTGACCCGCAGAGCCTCGGACCCGACTCACTCAACTGGACCGGCGTCAGCGGCCTGATGGACAGCGCCGAGCTCGACGACGCCGACATCGACCTCGGCGACCCCGGCGACCCCGATATTGGCGACCCGGACGTCAACATCAGCGAGGCCGACGACGATCAGGCCGACGAGCGCGACGACGAGGACCGCGAGGGTGAGCCGGACGAGCGCGCGGACTGGGGCTACGATCGCGGCCGCTCGATGCCCGCCGCGCGCGACGTGCTCGTGCATCAGCCGCCTGAGGAGGACGAGGAGTTCTCGACCAGTCGCTTCGCCGATCCCTCGGAAGGCTCGGACGACGGCACCCGCGTGGAGCCCTCGCCCAGCGCGGACGGTGAGATCGAGATCCAACTGGACGCCAGCCCCTCCGAGAGCGGCACGATCTCGCACAGCGGTCTGGTGCCGGAGAGTATCGGTGGCGCGCAGGCCGGGACCTCGAACTCCGGCGCGCGCGCGGGCCCGATCTCGCACTCCGGCGGCTCGGGCTCGCTGGCGCCGCGCCGCGACGCGCTGTTCGGACAGGTCCTCGCGGACAGGTACCGCGTGCTCGACCTGATCGGCAAGGGCGGCATGGGCAAGGTCTACCTCGCCGAGCACGTCGCGCTCGGCAAGCGCGTCGCCGTCAAGGTGCTCAACCCCGCGTACACGCACCGCCCCGACCAGGTGAAGCGGTTCCTGCGAGAGGCCCAGGCGGCCTCCAAGATCGGCCACGAGAACGTCATCGACGTGATCGACTTCGGCGAGATGCCGAACGGCTCGGTGTTCTTCGCGATGGAGCACCTGCAAGGCGAGGATCTCGGCAAGCTGCTGCGCCGCAGCGGCGCCCTGCCGTGGTCACGCGCTCGCCGGATCCTGCTGCAGATCTGTCGCGCGCTCCAGGCTGCGCACGCCAAGGGCATCTTGCACCGCGACATGAAGCCGGAGAACATCTTCATCATCCACCGCAACGGCATGCGGGACTTCGTCAAGGTGCTCGACTTCGGCATCGCCAAGGTCCTCGAGGAGAACCGTCAGGTCAGCCACACCTTGACGCAGGCCGGCGCCTTGATCGGCACGCCCGAGTACATGGCGCCGGAGCAGGTTCAGGGCGAGGTCGGCGACGTGCGCATGGATATCTATGCGCTCGGCTGCATCATGTACCAGTTGCTCACGGGTCAGCTCCCGTTTAGCGACAAGACCATGTTCGGCGTGCTGTCGCAGCAGGTCAACGTGCGTCCGGTGCCGCCGCGCCAGCTCATGCCGAGCGCCGACATCCCGCCCGAGGTCGAGACGATCATCCTCAAGGCGATGGAGAAGGAACGCGCGATGCGCTTCCAGACCATGGCGGAGCTGATCGAGGGCATCGTCGCGGCGCCGCGTGGCACCCCGGACGGCCGCGCCGGCACGACCAGCAACCTCGACGCCGCCGCCTCGGCCGCGCGCATCGCCGCGGCCATGAACGCCGCGAGCATGCAGGCCCTGGCCGGCTCGAACGCCTCGGGCACGCCACCCGAGGTCTCCTTCAACAACATGAGCCTGCCCAACGCGAGCCTCGGCTCGGGCATGGGCTCCGGCAGCGGCTCGGGTAGCGCCGCGGTCTCACCGACCAACGTCTCGGCCGGTCAATGGCCCGGCGTCGCCCGCGACCCGCAACTGTTGACCAAGCTGGTCATCGGCCTCTGCGCCGCGGTCTTCATGCTGCTGATCGGCCTGGTGTGTGCGCTCAACCGTGGGGGCGACGAGGCCGTGACCACCAGCGTCGCCGCCGTCACCCCGCCATCCGACGAGCCGCCATCCGACGAGCCGCCGGTCGAGACGCCTGTGAAGGCGATCGAGACACCCGTGCTGAACCCAGACGTGCCCGTGACTGTGCCCGTGCCCGTGCCCCCGCCGGACCCGGTCGTGCCGACGCCGAGGGATGACGGCGGCGACATCGTCGTCGACGATGACCCTGCGGTGCCGAAGAAGGTCACGCCGGTGACCAAGAAGAACCCGGTCAGCAAAGTGCCGAAGGCCGACCCGGGCCCCGCGCCGACCCTCGAGCGCCTCGAGCCCTTCGATCAGAAGCGCGCGCTGGCCGGCGTCACCAAGGATGTCGAGTCATGTCGGGCCGCGAGCTCGGCCCCGCGTGGCTCGGTGGCGATCGTCAAGATCAAGGTCGACGGCGCCACCGGCCGGGTCCTCGAGTCCACGCCCGCCGACACCACGCCCGCGGCGCGCTGCATCGCCAAGATCGTCAAGAGCAAGGTCAAGTTCCCGCGCTTCAAGAAGTCGCCGCAGGAGTTCAACTTCCGGTTCCAGATGTGACGGTGCGCGTCGCCTTCGCCACGCTCGGTTGCCGGCTCAACCAGTTCGAGACCGACGCGCTCGAGCGCAGCGCCCGGGAGGCCGGCCACGAGGTGGTCGACTTCGCCGGCGCGGCCGATGTCTACGTCGTCAATAGTTGCACGATCACCCACGACGCCGACGCCGACACCCGCCAGCTCGCGCGACGGGCCGCGCGGCGCAGCCCCGGCGCCCGCGTGATCGTCACCGGCTGCATGGCCACCGCTGACCCGGACAGCCTCGCCGCGATGCCCGAGGTCACCCGCGTGATCGGCAACCGCGAGAAGGAGCGCTTCCTCGATCTGGCTCTCGGGACAGGCGACGATCGCGTCCACGTCGCCGCCGTCGACCTGACCCGCCGGCTCCGGATCACCCGCCTGCGACCGGCCGCCGACCCGCGCCGCAGCCGGGCTTATTTGAAGATCCAGGACGGCTGCGACTATCGCTGCAGCTTCTGCATCGTCCCCCAGGTGCGCGGGCGCAGCAGCAGCCTGGCGCCCGCCGATGCGCAGCAGCAACTGCGGGAGCTCGTCGCCGCCGGGGTGCCTGAGGTCGTGCTGACTGGCGTACACCTCGGCACCTACGGACGCGACCTCCAGCCGCGCAGCGACCTCGTGGCGCTGCTGGAGGGGCTGCTACCGGCGCTCGGCCCGGCGCGCCTGCGGCTCGGCTCGGTCGACCCGCACGAGGTCGACGCCCGGCTCATCGCCTTGCTCGCGGGCGATCGCCGGCTGTGTCGCCACCTGCACCTGCCGGTCCAGAGCGGCGACGACGGCGTGCTGCGGGCGATGCGTCGCGCACACACCTCGGCCGACCTGCGCGCGCTGGTCCCGGCGCTCGCCGCCGCGGTCCCGGGTATCCACCTCGGCACCGACGTGATCGCCGGCTTCCCGGGCGAGACCCCCGCGGCCTTCGACGCGACCGTCGCCCTGCTCGAGAGCCTCCCGCTCGCCAGCCTGCACGTGTTCTCCTACTCCGAGCGCGCCGGCACCGTCGCCGCCACGCTGCCCGGCAGCGTCCCACCGGCGGAGCGCCTGGCCAGGACCCGGGTCCTGCGCGCGCTGTCGCAGCGCATGGACCTCCGCTTTCGTGCCGCGCAGGTCGGCACCGACGCGCCCGCGGTCGTCTACCGCGCGCGTGACCGTCGCAGCGGCCGTCTGGTCGCGTTGACCGACAACTACATCAAGGTTGCGCTCGACGGTCCGGACGCGCTGCTCGGCCGCGGCGTGTACGTACACATCGTCGACGTCGATGCGATCGCGACGCGCGCCCGCCTGCTGGAATGATCTAGACCGCGAAGCCGAGCGAGCGGGCCAGCGCGCGCATGTGCGGCGCCGCCTCGGCCAGCTCCTCGCGGGTCTTGATCGGCAGGAAGCGGCCGCGGTCGACCTCGAGACACGCGGTCGGCACGAACTCACTGAGCTGCCCGATCAACTGCTCGAACTGGACGACCTCGATCGCGGCGCCACCGGGCCCCGTGATCGACTTGTGGACCGGGAACCAGGTCAGCGGGTGGCGCTCGCGCAGCGCCTCGACGGTCACCCACAGCGTGTTCGTGTTGAAGTGCGGGTAGTCCCCGAGCGCGACGCCGGCGGGCAAGCGAAAGCCCTCGATGATCGCCGGCTTGCCCGCGACGCGCGCGACGCACCCGCCGGCGTCACCCGCCGCGCGCGCCACCACCTCGACGCTGAGCGCGTTGCCGCGATCGACCGCCTCGAGGTGTGCTCCGAGCACCGCCGGGTCGAGGGTCGCGCCGAGGTTGTCGACGTTGGAGACCAGCACATGCCGCACCCCACCGGCCTCGAGCAGCGCCAGCGTGCCGCTGTCACGTACGCGGCGCAGCGTGTCGCCGTGGCCCGGCGCCGCGTAGATGTGGGTGTCCGCGAGTTGCTCCGCGTCAGGCAGCGAGGGCAGGGGCGTGCCGTCGCCCAGCACCCGCGGCAGCAACGACTGCTCGAAGCTCACGCGCTCGGCCGCGCCGACGCCCGCCCAGTCGATCGCCCGCAGGTGCTCCGTGGTGGCCGCTGTGGTCGCGAAGCTGTTCATCAACACGACCGGCACCCGGCCGCCGAGCGCCGCGGCGACCGCCCGCAGCCCCGCGAGCTTGATCGCCAGGAACGACAGCTCGTCGCGGCCGTCCACCACCGGCACCACGCCCTTGACCACGCCGCCGAAGCGCGTCGCCATCCCGCCGTTGAGCACCAGCGCCGCGACCTCGCCGGCGGCGATCGCCGCCTCGCCCCGCGCCTGGAGGCGTCGCCGCGTCGCCGCGTCCAGCGTCGTCAGCGAGCTCAGATCCCCGGGCTCGAGCTGCCCCGGCGCCTCGGTCAAGCGCGCGAGCTCCGTGCTGAGCGCGCCGCGCACCAGATCCTGACGCAGCGCGGAGAACTGGTCGGCGTCGAAGGCGATGTGAGCGACGGAGGGGCGTAGCATCGCGGCCAGCATAACCGAGCCCGCGCCCTGGCAGCCTCATAACCACCGGGCGTCGCGCAGCCACCGGACCGTGTGCTCGAGGCCCAGCTCGAGCGGATACGCCGGCTGATAGCCGAGCGTCTGCACCGCCTTGCTGTCGTCGCACCACCAGCCCGGCGACAGGCTGCCGCGCGCCTTGTCGAGCGACAGCGCCGGCGCCTTGCCGCGGAGTTTTCCCAGCCATGTGTTGAAGGCCGCGACCGTCAGCACCGCCGGCCCGGGGAAGCGCAGCGCCATCGCCTTGCGGCCGAGCGCCGTCGCGGCGACGCGGCCGAAGCTGGTCACCGTGTGCTGGCCGCCGTCGCTGAAGTAGTAGATGCCGCGCCCGGCCGGCTCATCGGGCTGCTCGGACACGTGGTGGTGCGGCGCGCCGTGGCCAGCGAGCACATGTTCGCCGCGCGGGTCCTCGGTGGCCGAGGGCAGGGCAGCCCCGCGCTCGCCGGCCAGCGCGATGCCCGTCACCAGGTCGAGCGCGTGGATCGCCGACAGCCACGCGGGGCGCCCCAGACCCGGCTGGGCGATGATCCCGGCGTTGGCCGACTTGATCATCTGCAGGACATCCGTGTCGCGCGGCCCGTACACCAGCGGTGGCCGGACGATGACCGCCTCGATCGCCCCGCTGCGCCCCTGCTCCCACGCGATCTTCTCGCCGCCCAATTTACTATCGCCGTACGCGGTGAATCCGGTGCGGTGCGCGTGGTGCTCGCGGCGCGCGACGTCGGCGTGCGAGGGCCCGGCTGCCATGAGCGACGACACGTACACGACGCGGCGCACGCCGGCGCGGCGCGCCGCCGCGAACACATTGGCGGTGCCGGCCGCGTTGGCGCGCTCGAACTCCCGCAGGCTAAAGGCCGCTGTCAGACCGGCCACGTGATAGACGATCTCCACGCCCGCCATCGCCGCCGCCATCGCGTCGACGTCGTCGAGCGCGGCGTGTACACGATGCGCCCCGCAGGCCTCGAGGTGCGTCAGCTTCGAGCTGCTGCGCACCATGGCTCGCACCTCCTGACCGCGCTCGTGCAACGCCTCGACGAGGTGACTGCCGATGAAGCCGTTGGCGCCGGTGACGAGGACTCGAGTGCTCACGAGGGCCCGAGATAGCCGCAGCGAACGAGCCGCGCAAGCCCTCGCGGTGCGCAGCAGCATGCACGGTCTTGACAGTGCGACGACGCATTGAACGCGCGTGTAAATAGCGGTGACTCGCTGAATTTCCGTGACACCCACGCCACTTTCACTGTAACTACCCCTCATTCACCCCTGGGAACGCGCATGGGCCGCGAAGCCGAATCTAGCCTCGCAGACTTCTATTTCTCGGACAGCGACGATCCGCTGATCCCCCCGGAGAGCTTCACCCGCTGGGCCGAGGAGGGCGCGTGGGCGATGGCGATGTACGAGCCGCAGATGCTCGGCGGCGTCGCTCCCCGGATGGACATCATGCGGGCCGGCGTCACCAGCCGCGTCGTCAACCTGAGCTCGTACAACTACCTCGGCCTGGCGATGCACCCCGAGGTCATCGAGGCCGCGACCAGGGCCCTGCGTGACTACGGCTCCGGCGCCTGCGGCTCGCCGCTGCTGTCGGGCATGAGCGACCTGCACAAGGAGCTCGAGCACAAGCTGGCCGCGTTCACCGGGCGCGAAGATTGCATTATCTTCAACAGCGGTTTCGCGGGCGGCATGGGCACGATCACCGGCCTGCTGCGCAAGGGCGACATCGCGATCCTCGACAGCAAGAGTCACCTCTGCTCGATCGACGGCGCCAAGCTCTCGCGCGCCCGCCTGATGTTCTTCGATCACAACGACCCGAACTCGCTGCGCGAGGTGCTCGAGCAGACCACGGGTCAGCGCCGCCTGATCGTGCTCGAGGGCGTGTACTCGATGGACGGCGACACCGCCGACCTGCCCGCGCTGCTCCCGGTCGCCGAGGAGCACGGCGTCGGCGTCCTCATCGATGAGGCCCACTCGATCCTCGTGTACGGCGCGCACGGCCGCGGCGTCATCGAGCACTTCGGCGCCGAGTCGCGCGTCGCGCTCCAGTTCGCCACCTTCTCCAAGGCCTTCGCCGGCGCCGGCAGCTTCACCGTCGGCCCGCGCAAGCTGCTCCAGTACATTCGCTACTACATCAACCCCTACGGCTTTAGCTGCGCCCTGCCGCCGTCGGTCATCGCGGGCGTCAGCAAGGCCCTCGACATCGCCACCCGCGACAATTCCCTGCGCGAGAAGTGCTGGGCCAACACCCGCTACTTCCGCGAACAGGCGCTCGGCCTCGGCCTCGACCTCGGCCACTCGACCAGCCAGGTCGTCCCGATCATCATCGGCTCGGACCGCCGCCGGCTCTACGAGCTCGCCCGCGACATGCACGTCAAGGGCCTGTTCCTGGCGCCCGTCGACTACCCCTCGGTGCCCGAGGACGGCCTGCGCTTTCGCGTCGCGATCACGGCCGCGCACTCGCGTGAAGACCTCGACCTCGCGCTACAGATCCTCGAGGACACCGTGGTGCGTACTGCGGGGCAGGCATGACGATCGTCTTCATGTTCCCCGGGCAGAGCTCCCGCTACCCCGGGATGTTGGACAAGCTCCGGCGCCTGCACCCGCGCGCGGAGGAGGTCCTGGCGATCGCCTGCGATACCCTGGGCCGCGACCTGCGTAGCCACTACAGCGAGGACAACGCCGCGGCCTTCGACCGCAACGTCGACGTCCAGATCGGCGTGTTCGTCGCCAACCACATGACCCTCTCCGTGCTGCAGGCCGAGGGCATCGACGCCGAGCTGTCGCTCGGCCTGAGCCTCGGCGAGTACAACCACCTCACGCACATCGGCGCGCTCGACTTCGTCGACGCGCTGCGCGTCGTCAAGGCCCGCGGGGACGCCTACGACGCCGGCCCGCGCGGCTGGATGGCCTCGGTGCAGCCGCTCGAGCTTGATACCCTCGAAGAGGTGGTCGAGGCCGTGCGCACCCGCGGCCTCGGCGTGCTCGAGATCGTCAACCTCAACTCACCGCGTCAGCACGTGCTCTCGGGCGACCAGGACGCCATCGAGGCCGCGGTCGCGATCCTCGAGGACGAACATTACGTGGTCCCGACGATCATCGAGCGCCAGGTGCCGATGCACTCGTCGCGGTTCGCACCGGTCGGCGAGGCCCTGCTGCCGCACCTGCGCCGCGCCCGCTTCCGGGCCACACGTCGGCCCTACCTGCCGAACCGCCTCGGCTCACCTGTCCCTTCGGCCAGCCACGACGAGTACGTCAAGATGCTCGCCGACCACGTTCACACCCCCGTGCTGTGGCGCCGGTCGATCGACCACGTCGTCGCCGCCTACCCGGACGCGGTGCTCGTCGAGGTCGGTCCGCGCCAGGTGCTGTTCAACCTGCTCGACCGCAAGTGGATCAAGCGGCCGCGCTTCTGCACGGACTCCCGCGAGGAGCCCGCGGCCCACCTCGCCGGCCTCATCGAGGTCCTGCGCGCGCACATGCCACTGGCCGCGTCCGGCTCCGCGTCGGGCTCGTTGCCCGAGACCGGCTCGCTCGAGGTCCGCGAATGGCCGTCGGCGTGACCCCGCAGCGAGGGACCATCGAGGCGCTCGCCGGCAGCTTCGATCCTTCGAGCGACCTCGAGGCGCTGGTCAAGACCTACCGCCGGCGCCCGGTGTTCGTGCCCGCTGAGACCACCACCACGGTGGAGTTTCAGCGCCCGCAGATCGAGCGCATGCTCCCGCACCGCGACCCCTTCCTGCTGGTCGACGGCGTGCAGCAGATCGACTTGCAGCAGGCCGCGATCGCCGGCCATCGCACCATCGACCCGCGCGACCCGGTGTTCGCGGGGCACTTCCCGGGCGACCCGGTCTATCCCGGCGTGTTGCTGGTCGAGGCCATCGGTCAACTCGGCATCATCCTCCAGCACCTCGTCGCGCGCAGCGCCACCACCGTCGCCGAAGACGACCGCCCGCGCGCGCTTCGCCTCCTCAAGGTCCACCACGCCCTGTTCCAGGGGGCCGTCCGTCCCGGCGAGCGCATCACGCTGCTCGCTCGCTCGCTCGACCAGAGCGACTACGTCTCGACATGCATGGGTCAGGTGGTCCACGGCGACGAGGTGAAGGCCCTCGCCGTGTTCGAGGTTTACCTCCTGGACTGACCGGAGAGCGCATCACCATGAACAACGAACGACGCGTCGTCATCACCGGCCTCGGCATCAACACGCCGATCGGCGACGATCTCGAGACCTTTTATCAGAACCTCCTCGCCGGCAAGTCCGCGATCACCCGCTGGAAGTGGATGAAGAACGAGAACGTCTACTCCAAGGTCGGCGGCGACCTCTCGGAGTACGACGTCAAGGCCAAGCTCGGGCGCCTGCGCGACCGACTGCCCGCCGACATGCACAAGCGGGCCCGCGTGCTGTGCAACAAGGCGCCGTTCTCGACCTCGCTGTCGGTGCTGTGCGCCGCCGATGCCTGGCTCGACGCCGGCCTCCCCGAGGGCGGCGACCCGACCCGGCGCGCCGTGCTGGTCGGCGGCCACAACCTCAACGAGCGCTACTTCGCCAGCAACTACGAGACCTTCCTGCTCGAGGAGCCCGACTACATCGACTCGATGGCCGCGCTGCACATGCTCGACACCGACCACGCCGGCTCGGTGTGCGAGATGCTCGGCTGGCAGGGCTCGGCGTACACGCTCGGCGGCGCGTGTGCCAGCGCCAACGTGGCGCTGCGCAGCGGCATCGACGAGATCCGCCACCACGACCACGACATCGCCATGGTCGTCGGCCCGGTGCTCGACTTCTCGCAGATGGGCGTCCACGCGATGGCGCTGCTCGGCGCGATCACCTACGAGAGCTTCAACGACGACCCGGCCCGCGCGAGCCGCCCCTACGACGCCAAGCGCGAGGGCTTCGTGCCCTCGCACGGGGCCGGCGTGCTCGTGCTCGAGGAGCTCGGCCACGCGCTTGGGCGCGGCGCCCGGATCTACGCCGAGGTGCTCGGCTGCACCTCGACCTCCGATGGCAGCCACCTGCCGTCGCCCTCGACCGACGGCCAGGCCCGCACGATCGAGCGCCTGCTGCGGCGCGCCGGCGTGCGCCCCGACCAGATCGACTACGTCAGCGCCCACGCGACCTCGACCCCGCTCGGCGACATCTCCGAGGTCAACGCGATCAAGCGGGTGTTCGGCGACCACGCCAAGCGCCTCAAGATCAACGCCCCGAAGTCCATGCTCGGCCACACCTGCTGGTCCGCCCCCGCGGTCGAGACCGTCGCCGCGATGTTGCAGATGCAGGGCCGAAAGCTCCACCCGTCGATCAACATCGACGAGATGGACCCCGAGGTCGACCTCGAGGTCTGCGCCAACGTGCCCGTCGACCACGAGATCCAACTGATGGTGAAGAACTCGTTCGGCTTCGGCGGCCTCAACTGCTGCGCGCTCTACCGCCGCTTCGACGCGAGCAAGCTATGAACGGCGACGCCCCCAACTACTTCGTCACCGGCGGTGCGCGTGGCATCGGCGCCGGCATCGTGCTGCAAGCCGTCCGCGAGGGCCACGACGTCGCCTTCGCCTACAAGGGCAACCGCGAGGCGGCCGCCGCGGTCGAGCGGCAGGCCCAGGCGCTGCGCCCCGGCTGCAAGTGCCGCGGCTACGTGATGGACGTCAGCGACTCCGCGCAGGTCACCGCCATCGGCGACGAGATCATCGACGAGTTCGAGAGCATCGGCGTCGTCGTCAATTGCGCCGGCATCAACCGCGCCAACCTGGTGGTCTCGATGTCTGACGACGAGTGGCACTCGGTGCTCGCCACCAACCTCCACGGGCCGTTCTACGTGATCCGCCAGTTCCTCTCGAGCATGCTCGCCGGGCGCTTCGGTCGCATCATCAACGTCTCGTCGATCCAGCACAGCGGCGCCGCCGGGCAGGCCAACTACGCCGCCAGCAAGGCCGGCCTGCACGGCCTCACCGCCTCGCTGGCCAAGGAGTACGGGCGCAAGGGCATCACCGCCAACGTCGTCGTGCCGGGCTTCTTCGACACTGACATGACCCGCGAGACCATGCCGCCGCAGGCCAAGGAGTACTGGGCCCAGTACTGCCCGATGCCCAAGGGCCGCATGGGTCGCATCGACGAGCTGGCGACCGTGGTCACCTTCCTCGCCGGTCCGGGCGGCAGCTACATCAACGGTCAGGTCATCCCGGTGACCGGCGGCCTCGACTGGACCTACTGATCCGATGGCGACGCTGACCAGACCCGAGCGCGTCGGCATCGAGCGGATCGCCGCGTACCCCTGCACGCTCGCGCTCGACATGCGCGAGCTGGCCGAGGCGCGTGACCACGACCCGCGCCACCCGATCGACGAGCTGTGGGTCAACGCGCGCTCGGTCAATCCGCCCTGGGAGGACCCGGTGACGATGGCCGTCAACGCGGCGCTGCGGGTGGTCACCCCGCAAGACCGCGAGGACATCGAGCTGATCATCGTCGGCACCGAGTCCTCGCCCGACTACGGCAAGCCGATGTCGACCTACGTACACCGCTGGTGTCAGATCCAGCCCAACTGCCGCAACTTCGAGGCCAAGCACGCCTGCTACGGCGGCACCTCGGGCCTGATGATGGCCGCGCACTGGGTCGCCTCCGGGGCCTCGCCCGGCAAGAAGGCGCTCGTGGTCACCAGCGACCAGAGCCGCACCCACCTCGGGCAGCCGTGGGAGTACGTGCTCGGCGCGGCCGCGACGGCGATGATCGTCAGCGCCGAGCCCGACGTGCTGGAGATCGAGCTCGACAAGACCGGCTACTGGACCAGCGAGATCTTCGACACCTACCGCCCGACCTCGCAGAAAGAGGTCGGCCACGCGGACATCAGCCTGTACGGCTACCTCGAGGCGCTCGAGGGCGCGTACGACCACTTCCTGCGCAAGGTCGGCCCGATCGACTACGACAGCTTCTTCAAGAAGCACGTCTATCACGTGCCCTTCGGCGGCATGACCTTCCGGGCCCACCGGGCCCTGCTGCGCCGCTGGACCGCGCACATGGGCAGCGCCGACCTCGGCGTCAAGGCGGCGCGCGAGCACTTCGAGCGCAAGTCGAAGCCGGCCCTCAAGTACAACGCGCAGTTCGGCGGCACCTACACATCGGCGACCTTCATCGCGCTGATGGGCCTGATCGACAGCTTCGACGACCTCGATCCCGGCGACCGCGTGTCGATGTTCTCGTACGGCTCGGGGTCCTGCGCCGAATTCTACTCGGGGAAGATCGGCCCGCACGCGCGCGAGCGGGTCGCCGCGGCCGCGTTGCAGGCCGGCCTCGACGCCCGCCAGCGCCTCACGGTCGCCGACTACGAGGCCGTCGAGCGCGCCCGCAGCGAGCAGATCGATCGCAGCGACTTCAGCGTCGACCACACCGGCGCCGAGATCGGGCTCGCCGGGCTCTACGATCGCGTCTACGCCGGCACGGGCCGCCTCGTGCTCGACGGCGTCAGCGAGTACCAGCGCAACTATCGTATGAGTTAGCGTCTCAGTTACTTCCTCATGCACCTGCGTTGCGAAGACCTCGACTCTCCGGTGTGGCGGGCCTGGCTGATGCCCGACGAGCACGGCGAGGTGTCGATCGGCGGGCCCGGGACGATCGACCTCGAGCGACTGTTGGAACGGGCGAAGGACGATCCAAACTGTCGGGTGCTCGTGATCGCCAGCGAGGGTGGGGCGGAGTTTTGTCGTGGCATGGACCTGCGCGGGCTGGCGAGCGGTGACGCGGCCTCGCGTACGCAGGGCGTCGCCCGCTTCGCCCGCTGCCTCGGCCTCATGCGCCGGCTCAAGGCCGCGGTGGTGTGCGTGGTCGATGGGGTCGTCTCCGGCGGCGGAGTCGGGCTGGTGGCCGCCTGCGACCTGACGATCGCCGGACCCGCGGCGAGCTTCGTGTTGACCGAGCTGTACTTCGGCCTGGTGCCCGCGGTGATCTTGCCGGTGCTCGGCGAGCGCATGGGCCCGGCGCGCGCCCGCTGGCTCGCCCTGTCCGGCGCCACCCTCGACGCCGACGCCGCGCTGCGCTGCGGCCTCGTCGACGAGCGCAGCGACGGTCTCTCGGCCACGCTGAGCGCCCGCCTCAAGCACCTGCTGCGCCTCAACCCCGAGGCCGTCGGTCGCCTCAAGCGATTGTCGGCGGAGATCGCCGGGCAGCCGCTCGAGGTCGCGCTCGCGGCCGGCGTCGTGCGTACGAGCGAGGACATCGAGGGTCCCGAGGTCGCGGTCGCGGTCGCCAGTTTCCTGGCCGGCGAGCTGCCCCCGTGGGCGGTCCGCCGGCGCCCCGCAGGTGCGCCATGAATCCCGTTGAACTCGGGGTCAGCGTCGAGGTCAGCGCCGAGGGCCTGGCGATCTTGCGGATGCGCGACGTGGCCGGCAAGAACGCGTTTAGCCAGCCCTTCGTCGCCGCGCTGGTCCAGACCCTCACGACCCTCGGCGCCCGCGTGGACGTCAAGGTCGTGGTGCTGTGCGGTCTCCCGGACGTGTTTAGCGCCGGTGGTGACCGCAGCGTGCTGCTCGGGCTCGCCGAGGGTCGCATCGCCCCGTACGAGCTCCTGCTGACGCGGACCCTGCTCGAGCTCCCGCAGCCGAGCATCGCCGCGATCGCCGGCGCCGCGGTCGGTGGCGGCCTGATCTTCGGGCTCGCCTGCGACCTCGTGTTCATGGCCCGCGAGAGCCGCTACGGCTGCAACTTCATGGATCTCGGCTTCACCCCCGGGATGGGCACGACGCGGCTCCTACAGGCCGCAGTGGGCCCCTACGTGGCCGCCGAAATGATGCTCGGGGCGCAGTACTTTCGCGGCGCCGATCTCGCGACCCGCGGGGCCCAGGTCAACGGTGTGTTGCCCCGCGTCGAGGTCGAGGCGCGGGCGCTGGACGTCGCCGGTCGCCTGTGCGAAAAGCCCCGCGCGGCGCTGGTGCTGCTCAAGCGGGCGCTGGGTCTGCCGCGCCGCCTGGCCTTCGAGGAGGCCCGCACCGTCGAATCGATGATGCACGAGATCTGCTTCGCGGACCCCCAGACCCAGGCCACGATCCGCGAGAATTACCTGCCCGTCTCCCCCGACAAGCCATGACCGCGAACTTCAACGACTTCACCGGCCACGCCGGCAAGGCGGTGCTCATCACCGGCGGCACCCGCGGCATCGGCCTCGCGTGCGGCCTCGCGTTCGCCCGTCACGGCGCCAGAGTGATCCTCACCCATCGCTGGGGCAGCGCCGACGAGGGCGAGCTGCGGGCCAAGTTCGCCGAGCTCAACGCGCCCGAGCCCATGATCGTCGAGGCCGACGTCTCGCGCGACGAGGACACCAAGGCGCTGCTCGAGCGCATCAAGGCCGAGCACGCGCGCATCGACGTGTTCATCTCCAACGTGTGCGTGGTGATGCGCGGCGACGGCCCGCTCAAGCACAGCCGCCGGGCCCTCTATAAATCGCTCGAGTACAGCGCTTGGCCGTTCGTCGGCTACCTCCACGCGATCCACCGCACCTTCGGCACCTACCCGGCGCACGCGGTGGCGATGTCCTCCGACGGCCCCGACACCCACTACCCCGCGTACGACTACGTCGCCGTCGCCAAGGCGGTGCTCGAGACCTTCGTGCGCTACATGGCCACGCACCTGCGCGACGACGGCTGCAAGGTCCTGGCGCTGCGCTCGCGGCAGGTGATGACCGAGAGCTTCAAGGACATGTTCGGCCCGGAGCAGGTCGAGCTCGGCCGCCGCTTCGCCGAGTTCGCCTGCACCCCGGAGGAGATCGCCGACACCACGCTCGCGCTGTGTAGTGGTCTTTTCGACGCGATGTCCGGCCAGGTGGTCACCCTCGATCGCGGCGCCGCCTTCGTCGACAACATCGCCACCCTCGGCCCGCGACTGCTGCGACCGGAGACCTGAGATCGCCATGGCCCAGCTCCTCAAGAACAAGCTCGACGGCAAGGCCGTCGTCATCACCGGCGGCACCGACGGCATCGGTCGCGCATGCGGCCTGCTGTTCGCCCGCCACGGCGCCCACGTGTACCTCACGCACCGCTGGGGCTCGGCCGACGAGGACGCGCTGCGGGCCGAGTTTCGCGCCGTCGGCGGCCGCGAGCCCGTCATCATCGAGGCCGACGCCTCGCTCGACGACGACACCGACGCCCTGATGCAGGCGATCCGCAAGGACCACGACACGCTCGAGGCGATCATCAGCAACGTCTCGTTCGCCCACGTCAGCAAGGGCCACGAGGACCTCGATAAAAAGAGCTTCCTGCGCAGCCTCGGCTACAGCGCGTGGCCCTTCATCGGCTACCTGCAGCGCGCCCACGCGGCCTTCGGTCGCTACCCGCGCTACGCGATCGGCATGTCGTCACGCGGGCCCGAGTACTTCCTGCCCGGCTACGACTTCGTGGCCGCGAGCAAGACCGTCATGGAGACCTTTTGCCGCTACCTCACTGCCGATCTGCTCAGTGAGGATATTCGCATCAACGTCGTGCGTGCCAACCCGGTCGAGACGCGCTCGCTGGAAGCCACCTTCGGCCCGGAATTCGCCCCGTTTTGTAAGCAATACTACGGCGAGGGCTTCTTCGTGACGCCCGAGGAGGTCGCAGCGTCCGCGCTGGGCCTGTGCAGCGGACTCATGGACGCGGTCAAAGGACAGGTCCTACTACTGGACAGGGGCTTCGGTTTCGCGGACAACGTCGTCCGCCTGTTCTCGGAACGAGCGCAGCACGGCCTCACGGTCTTGACCCCCCCAGGCCGCCTGGTGAAGGAGAACACATGATCAGCACACGCGAAGAAGTCCTTACCGTCGTCAGGCGCCACCTTGCTGACACCGTCGAGGGGATCGAAGGCAAGGAGATCGATCCTTCGAAGTCGATGAAAGAGCTCGGCGCCAACAGCCTCGACATCGTCGAAGTCGTGTCGTGCAGCATGCGCGAGCTCAAGGTCAAGGTGCCCCGCGCCGAGCTCAACAAGCTCACCAACATCGACGAGCTGGTCGACCTCCTGCACCGCAGCGTGCAGGAGAAGGCCAGCGCCGCCAGCTAGGCCGCCACGCAAGACGTGCTCACGGCGCCTTCGCGGCGCCGGAGCGCCGCGGACGTGACCGCACGATCGCGTAAACGCGCAGCGATCGCCCGCACTTGCCACGAACGCCCCGGCTGTGGCACGAACTCGTGGGTGACCGAGAGCGCTTATTGGGACGAGTATTACAGCCATGGTCGCCCGGATATCGAGGAACCATCGAGCTTCGCCCGGCACTGTAGGGCCCGCGTGGCGAGCGACCAACTGCTGTTCGAGCTCGGCTGCGGCAACGGTCGCGACGCGCTGTTCTTCGCCCATCAGGGCCTCAATGTCATCGCCTGCGATCAGTCGGCGGTGGCGATAGCGAAGCTCGATGCGCGCCCGGACCTGAGTCGCTTTCGCCACCGGCCGAGCTTCATCACCGCTGACTTCGCCGCGTTGCCGCAGCAACACCGGGGCGAGGTCGACTTCGTGTACTCCCGCTTCTCGATGCACGCGACCACGGCCGCGACCGCCAGCGCGGCGCTGGCGTGGACGGCGGCGAGCCTGCGGCCCGGCGGCGCCCTGCTGCTCGAGGCCCGCTCGGTGCGCGGGAGCCTCTACGGCTGCGGCCTCGCGGTGGCAGGGGAGCGCGACGCCTTCATCCAGGACGGCCACTACCGCAGGTTTTTGCGCAGCGAGGAGCTGAGCGCGGAGCTCACGTCGCTGGGCTTGACGATCGACGAGCTGGTCGAGGCCGACGGCCTGGCGATGTTTCGGGACGACGACCCCGTGGTCATCCGCGTGGTCGCCACGCGCGGGCAGTGACTTCACCTTTGCTGAGCATCGCCGCATCGCCGCATCGCCGCATCGCCGATCTGCGCA
>Ga0105046_10004213_pt1 | contig 22914 bp, 22 predicted proteins | sample MAT03_FD_78385 | JGI IMG/M metagenome (GOLD analysis project Ga0105046, IMG submission 78385) | Freshwater microbial communities from Lake Fryxell liftoff mats and glacier meltwater in Antarctica - MAT-03 (megahit assembly) | ecosystem: Environmental > Aquatic > Freshwater > Ice > Liftoff...
GGCCGTTTTTAAAGATAAAAGCGGCCATAAATGGCCTTATACCGGCGGCGTAAACGCCGCGCTACCGGGCCACGTAAGCTTCGCGAATGCAGATGAACGGGCGCCCCATCCAGCAGTCGTACGTCTTAGCCTCCACGGGGTTTTGTATGGTAGCGTGGCCTTCAGGACGCCGGTACAAGGCCATTTATGGCCGTTTCATCATAAAAAAATGACGCATTTTGAACGATCAGGTAGCAGGCATACCCGGAGAGTCGGAAGCTTTCAATTTCCCTTTGACCCGATATAGATCATTTCGTATATATCCACGAAATGATCGCCAAGGTTTTGGTGGCTGTTTTGGCAGGCTATCCACATTTTAGTGGCCATAAGTTGCCGAATTTATATCCAGCAGGACTGCCGTGCGCGCATAACAAGCCAAAATTATGAAGATTTAAAAAACGTTTTCTCGTAATATTGCCCCACATGAAACACAGCACCCTAAAGTTCGGCCTGGCCGCCCTCCTCGCCCTCCTCCTCGCGCTGTCCACCATTTTCTACACCCGCACGATCACCCGTCCGCCTGCCTACAGCCATGCCTGGAGCATGTCCGACTACTACGCCATGGCGCTCAATTTCCAAACCAACGGCCTCGACCTCCTGCACCCCCAAACTTATAACCTGACGACCCGGGATGGCATCACTGCCGTTGATTTTCCATTGCCGGCGTGGTTGAGCGCCCTGATTATGAACCTGTTGGGTACGGATAGTCCGGCGGTATTCCGGATATTAACCTGGTTGGCCAGCACCCTTGGTTTTGTGTTTTTATACCGAACCCTGCGGGATAGAAACCTGCCGGTAGCCCGAGCCGTTGTGATCACCCTGCTCTGCTGGAGCCTGCCGACCCTGGTGTATTTTCACGATGGATTTATCCCTTCCAGTTGGGCTTTAAGCGCGTTTTTGATCGGCTTTTGGGCTTTTTCGCGGTACCGGCAGCAGGGGCTTTCACAATACTGGCTGGCCGCAGTTGCGGGCCTGACTTTGGCCGCACTCCTGCGAAAACCCTGCGTCTTGTTTCTGGGTGGCCTGGCCGTGTACCTTTTGTTCGAAAAAGGCAATCGCCGGATGTGGGGAATCTGGGCCGGCGGTTTTGCGCTTTTTTGCGTTTGGCAATTAGTCGATTGGCATTTGATGCAGACGTACGGTACCCTGTTTCTCCGGCAGTTCCGACCTGCGGATAACTTCCGGGCGTTTTGGACGCTCGGCCTGGATGTCTGGAAAAAATGGGGCCTTACCTGGTTTTCGGCGGGGCAACTGGGTTGGCTGGGATTGATGGCGCTTGCGCTGGTATGGTATCGAAAAAAACTGCTTCAGCCGGCCCCCCGCGAACTACCGGTCGTTGCCGCCGTACTGGCCCTGGCTGTTGTTTATTTTTTTGGCATGATCCGGCAGTTTTGGGACCACGATTACTATGTGCTGGACAGTTTTTACCCGGCTTTTTTTGTGCTGGCCGTGGCCCTGGCGCGCAGGACGGCCGCCATCCGGTGGCTGGTTTATCCGGAAACAGCACTTTTGGTCCTGGCGCTTTTTTCGGCGGAACAGAAACTGAACGGGTATCTGGACGAGTCGAATTATTACATCCCGGAAAAGACCAACAGGGTCTACTATGCCAGCCGGCCTTTGCTGGATAGTCTGGAGGTTCCAGCCACAGCCCGCATGCTTGTGTTCGAAGCGTATTCGTTCAACCAGCCCCTCATTGGAATGCGCCGGAAAGGGTACTGCCTGCTGAGTTCCAGCCCGGAGGCGCAGGAACGATGGCTTGCCGAACAACCCGATTATGCCGTTTGTTTGGATACGTTTTTCGTTTCAGACGTGGTTCAGGATAATCCGGATATCGTGCAACAGTTTGACTATGTGGGTGGTAACCGTGATTTGCTGGTGTTCCGGCCGGGGCATTTTCCACAAAACAGCCTGGAAAGCCTGCTCGCCAAAACATGGCGGATGCTGGCGGATACAACGACTTTACCCGGAACGGCTGAATATTGTCTGGCCGGGACATACAAGCCTGCCCCCGGGCATAAAATATTATTTCATGGGCAAATAGCCATGAACGAACCCGGAGAGATCAAGGCGACCGTTTCCCAGTATAAATCGGGACATCTGGTTTATTTTCAGGATAAACCGATGAAAATCAAGGTTCCCGGGCAGTTCATTTACCGAAGCCTTGCGCTTGAAACCGGCAATGCCGATGCGGATGAAATGAGGGTTTATATTTGGAACCCGGAACGAAAGGAAGTCCGGTTTCAGCAGTTTAAGATTTCTATACTCATCGCTAAAGAGTGAATATCTATACTATTGAACAATTTGCTTTCCTGCCGTAAGTGGCTGTCGGATGACGTTTAATATTTCACCACAAAGTTCACACAAGACACAAAGTGACGGTATTAAACTTTGTGTGACTTTGTGAACTTTGTGGTAATTTTATTTTTCCAAAGCAGGATGTTCCTTACCAATGAACACAGCCCATGAATTTCCTACCTTTGCATCATGGACTTTTTCTTTGCCACCTTATTTTCACTTTTTTCGATCGTCGATCCGCCCGGGGCCATCCCGGTGTATGTGGCGCTTACGAGCAACCGGCCGCAGAAAGAGCGCAACCGGATTGCGTTGAACACCAGTTTGTATTTCCTGCTGATATTAATCAGTTTTTTCCTAGCCGGCACGTATATTTTAAGTTTTTTCGGTTTGACGATTCATGCATTCCGGATTGCCGGAGGGATTGCATTGCTGAGCAGCGGGTTCGGATTGATGTCTGGAAAATTCGCCCGGTTGCGGGGTTATGATAAAGAGGTCGAAAAGCAGTCGCAGGAACGCGCGGACGTCGCTTTTTCCCCCATGGCCATGCCCCTGCTCTCGGGGCCCGGTTCCATTTCTTACCTGATCACGCAGTACAAACAGCATCCGGAATGGAACGACCGACTGACGATTTTTGCCGCTATTCTGGCGGTCGGAGCGTTGGTCTGGGCCTCTTTGCGTGTTGCCCCTTTCCTGTTTAAGGTGTTCGGTACGGGCGGCCTCAATGCCATTGCCCGAATCATGGGTTTTATCGTGATTGCTATCGGAGTACAGTTTATCGTGGACGGGGTGGTGCATTTGGTACTGGAAATGAGGTGAGTATTGCTAACGAAAAACTGCGATTGACCATAGCATAGTCATCAATGCCTTGATCATAAACCGTCTAAACCCTCTAAACCTTTTCTAAACCCCCTCTAAACCCTCTAAACTTTCTAAACCACCCTAACTATGAAAATAGCAATCGGCTGCGATCACGCAGGGTTCCCGTATAAAGAAAACCTCCTGGCAATGTTACAGGGGCAGGGGCACATGGTGCTCGATTTCGGCACGCATTCCCTTGATTCTGTGGATTATCCGGATTTTGCCCATGCCGTAGCGAGCGCCGTGGAAGAGGGTCGGGCCGACTTCGGCGTATTGCTCTGTGGAAGCGGCAACGGGGTGGCCATGACGGCCAACAAACACCAGCATATCCGCTGCGCTTTATGCTGGACGGAAGAAATTGCCTTGCTCGCCCGGCAGCACAACAACGCCAATGTGATCGCTTTGCCCGCTCGGTTTGTGCCTGAAATCCTGGCAAAGGCGATGGTTCGTATTTTCCTCAGTACCGAGTTCGAAGGCGGCCGGCACGGTCGCCGGGTAGATAAGATCTCCTGCGCCTGATGAGAAGAAGCATCTTTTTTTCACCCATTCTATGGGTAATGCTGTGCCTGCTGTCAGGCTGCGGCGAACGCCTGACGATTCAGCCTGCAACCGATGTGGAGGCACAATACGCTTATTTTCCTTTACAAATGGGCAAATACGTGGTGTACACACTCGACAGCATCGTATACGACTTTGCACCGGGGGGCGGTACCCTGCGCGATTCTTCCCGGACCTGGGTGCGGGAATTGGTCGCCGATACCCTTCGCGACAACACCGGACAACTGTTGTATACCATCGAACGTTCCGAACGCGCCAGTACGGATGATGTCTGGCAATTGAAAAGCATCGGTACGGCCTCCAGGACGACCACCCAGGCCATCCGCACAGATGACAACCTGCGGTTTTTAAAACTCGTGTTCCCGATGGACCGCCGCAGCGAGTGGGATGGCAACATCTGGATCGACGAAAACCGGGAAATTGAAATTGCCGGAGAACGTATGCGCCCTTTTATCAACTGGCGTTATGAGGTCGATTCTATTGATACCGAGGCGTCCGTAGGCGCTTTCGTTTTTGACTCCACCTTGCTGGTGACCGAGGCCGATGACAACAACGTTATCGAGCGGCGTTATTCCCGGGTCCGCTATGCCAAACACGTGGGGCTCGTTTGGCGCGAACAATGGATCTTAGACTCGCAATATTGCAACCAAACGCCTCCTCCCGCCGATTGTACGACCAAGCCCTGGGAAGACAAGGCGGAAAAAGGCTATATTTTACGACAAACGGTTCTGGAATTCAATTAAGATGACTAACAACCCTCCTGCGCGCTGCGCGCTTCGGCGGGTAAACGGGTTCGGGTCCTGCAATTCAATTATAATGGCGAACAACGATTACATCAATATCGGATACACCAAAAAAACGCACGGGGTGGGCGGCGAATTGAAAGTGTTCATCGAAGCGCGATACCTGGAGGATTTTTTTAAAAATGAGCGCATTTTCATCGATATAAAAGGAGTGAAAGTGCCATATTTCATCACCAACGTGCGTGGAAGCCTGGATTTGATCTTTCAACTGGAAGACGTCAAAAACAAAGAAGCAGCTTTTTCCCTTCAATCCCGGGAGATTTTTCTGCGCCCGCAGGACCTGATCCCAGAGCATCGGCGGGAGATCGAAGTAATCGAGGATTCACTGGAATACGAGCATTTGAACGGCTTTATGCTGGTCGATCAAACGGCGGGCGAAATCGGCGTCATCGACGAGATACTTGACATGCCCCAGCAGGAAATGGCATTTTTACGGCATAAAGGACGCGAGGTGCTGGTGCCGTTGAATAAAAATTATATCGTGTCGGTGGATACCAAACAGCGCCGGGTGCTGATGGATTTGCCGGAAGGATTGCTGGATGTTTAGCGCGGTGTCCGGTAAAGAACACATATTATCTTTTCTAAACACATAGTTCATAGTAGGACACATAGGCGTAGCGTACACAAATAACAGATAGTTTTTGTGTACGCTACGCTAATGTGTCTATGTGTTTAAAAAAGAAGATATGTGTTATTCCTTGGACGCGGCACTGGTAGTTACCAGTATGGATTTCGCGGCAACTTTACGATTTTATAACCGCCTCGTTTAAGCGTTTCCAAACAATCGGGCGCAGGTTCTTCTTTCAAAAAAACAACTGCGAGGAGCTCCGGGTTTGTAATCCGGAGGGCACTCAACAGATTCAACACCCCCGTCATCAGCTGCACGACTAATTTTGGCCTGGAAAAACGGTTCGCCGGCGCATTGTTCGCGCTGTCCTTGTGGTAAATATTGACGCCTTTGAACGCTACGTACGGATAATTCAAGCCAATTGCCACCTTTTCCATTTCCCTTCGGGAAATTTTATACACATAATTACCCACCGATTCATACGTGTGTTTTTTGACTTCTCGCCCCAGCAATAACTTGAAAATACCCAGGGCATTTCCGGCGGCCAGCAAACCGCGAAACAAGGCCTGCATAAAATTTGCGTAGATATACGGATCAACGGGTTCCAAGAGCACTACGCCCCGCCGGCTCACCCGAAGCATTTCATACAGGGCTTTCATGGGGCGGGGAAAATGGTGATAGGCCTCCTTGCAAAGCGCAAAGTCGAAGGAATTATCTTCAAATGTCAGCGCCTCCGCGTTTTGCTTGCTGTAATGCGTGATGTAACCTTTTTCGGCGCCTTCGCGCAAAAGGGTATCCGCTATATCGGTGGCAACGGCCTGCGCGCCTTTTGAAGCGAGGTAATGCGCGTCGCTGCCGAAGCGGCCGTCGCCCACAGTTACCCACGAAGCCCCCGGGTAAGCGGCCAGCAAGGGATCGGAGATGGCGTCGCGTTGTCGGGCCTGTTCGTAGCCGACGGTGCCTTCTCGGAACCAACTTTGCGCGATATCCTCGCGGTCGCCGCCTTTGCTGTATAAATCAAAATGCCGTTCGTGCAGCTGGTAACTCTTTGCGTGATCGCTCATAAGGAGAGGATGGGAATATTGCTTTCGCCCAGCGGCAAAGGTATCGCCTTCTGAATGATGAATGATAACTGATGAATGACAAATTGTTCCTTACAATTTTAACAAATATTTTAGATCGTATGGAAACTATTTTTTATGTCACAGGCGTTATGGCATGGTTATTTTCTCCGTTAACCATAAACAATCATCCTATGTATTACATCACAGAAAAAAATGAACGTCGCAGCCGCCAACACGCCCTTTGGCTTGCTGTAGCCCTCCACCTTGCGCTTGGGGCTGTGTTGTACCTGAACACCAGCGATCAGCCGGCGGCTTCTCAAAAATCAAACGTTGTCAGCGTGGAAAAAAACAGCCCCGCGCACGCCAAACCGAAATTAGTGAACTTACCATAGACTGTACATAAACGAATAACACATTAGTCAACCCCAGAGATAGCGGCTCCGCAATCCCAACCCGGATGCGGTGCTTTTTTTTGGGGTTTGCCGATGGGCGCATTTATGTATTTTCGCAGCCGCTGAAAAGTCATTCCATTGGGTACGCGCTACTATTCACGTTGCTAAATTACTATGAAAGCACTCGTTCTCAATGCTTTACACCAAGCGCTTGAATATCAGGATGTTCCAACCCCGGAGCCGGCTAAGGGTGAGGTGCTGGTTCATTTACATACCGCTGCGCTCAATCACCGCGATTTTTACATCACGCAGGGCCAATATGCCGGTATCAAATTTCCGGTCATTCCCGGTAGCGACGGGGCCGGGGAGTACGAGGGGAAATCCGTGGTCATTTTCCCGTCGCTGGACTGGGGCAAGGCCCCCCGTGCCCAAAGCAGGGCTTTTCGCGTATTGGGCATGCCCGACAACGGCACTTTTGCCGAGTACATCCGAATACCGAAACGCAACGTTTACCCCAAGCCGGAGCACCTGTCCTGGGAGCAGGCCGCCGCCTTGCCATTGGGGGGACTGACCGCATTTCGGGCACTTTTTACCCGTTGCCAGTTAAAAAAAGGAGAAAAAGTGTTGATTTCCGGCATTGGGGGTGGGGTAGCGCTGTTTGCTTTACAATTCGCCGTGGCGGCCGGCTCGGAGGTATTTGTAACGTCGGGTTCTACTGAAAAAATTGAAAAAGCAATGCGTTTAGGGGCAAAAAGCGGGGCTAATTACCGGACAGCGGGATGGGACAAACAGATTAAGCAAGAAGCCGACGGTTTCGACGTGGTGATCGATTCGGCGGCAGGTGATGGTTTTGCGGCCCTGGCAGGTTTGTGCAACCCAGGCGCCCGAATCGGGTTGTATGGCGGATCACTCGGAAAGATCAATGGTTTGAGCCCGCAAATCGTTTTCTGGAAACAAATTAGCATATTGGGCTCTACCATGGGTACGGACTCGGATTTCCAGAAAATGTTGACATTTGTAACGAAACACAACATTATTCCCGTGGTTGATAGCGTTTTTCCACTCGCAGATGGGAATGAAGCCTTGCAACGGATGGGAAAAGGAGAACAGTTTGGGAAAATCGTGCTAAATATTATGCCATATTGATGAAGACATTCAATCACATACCTGGACTTTCTTTCCTTTTTTTATTACTTTTTGTGTCTGCCTGTTACAAAAACGACGGCCCGGCATACCTGGATTTGTTGACAAAAGCGCCTTGGATCATGCGTTCAGACCAGTTCATAAATGCCAGCGGGCAATATTCCGAAGAAATCCAGGATTGCCAGCGAGACGATACCTGGACCTTTAAAACAGACGATACTTACGATTTTATGGATAATGCGGACAAATGCGATCCGCTCCATTCGCTGGATTATTCCAGTGGCTGGGCTTTAGTGGAAAAAGAGGCCGTGCTGGTATTCAAGTTTGTTTTCGATGAATATCGGTACAGAATTATTACCATAAATGAAACGACCCTGGTGTTGCATAAAATCAATATTTACAACCCGAATAAGCCAACCGTTCAAAAGATTACATTTAACAGGTAATTTGATGAAATATAGTTTATAACGTATTATTTTAATTTAAATAAGTTCCGGAATGCCTTTGCGCCCCAAATCAATATCAAGGCCGGCACTCCGATCCATATCGCCTCGCTGACCAGCACAGCCAGCCCCCATTCGCTGAAAAAATTACTTGCGCCCAGCGGCGATACCTGAATCGGTCGAAAGGGGAAGGCAAATGTAGGAAACCCCGGCTCCCTTAATGGCATATTCTGTCTCTCCATCTAAATCCACGATTGATTTTGCCATCTTTGCCGACCTTAGGAACGGTGTCAAAATAATTGGCCTGAAATTGGAAACTTATTTTGACACCGTTCCTTATGCGCTAAAATTAAATACCCGTCATGCAGCAGTTTTTCATCCTTTCTTTCCTTAGCCTTTCTCTTTTATTCCTCCAACACACCGTATCCGGGCAATCCCTGAATCCTGAACACCTGAAAAGAATAAACATCCGCAGCATCGGCCCCGGGGCTATGTCGGGCCGTATCACCGCCCTTACCTGCGATCCGGAACACCCCGATGTCATCTATGCCGGTGCGGCGTCCGGCGGCGTATGGCGTTCCCAAAGCAGTGGTACCAACTGGGAGCCGATCTTTGACAAAGCGCCCACCCAAAGCATTGGCGCCTTAGCCGTTAACCCGCAAAATCCCGATGAAATATGGGTGGGAACCGGCGAGGGCAACCCGCGCAACTCCCAGAATTTCGGCCTTGGAATTTATAAAAGTATAGACGGCGGGAAAAACTGGGTCTGTATGGGCCTGCAAAACAGCCGATCCATCCACAGCATTATTCTGGATCGTTACAACCCGAAAACCGTGTACGTAGCTTCCATGGGCTCGGCCACCGGACCAAATGAAGATCGCGGCGTATTCAAAAGCACCGACGGCGGATTAAGCTGGCGTAAAGTATTGTACGTAAATGATTTAACCGGCTGTGCCGACCTGGCGACAGATCCCGAAAACCCCAACAAACTCTACGCTGCCATGTGGGAATACCGCCGCTGGCCCTGGTTTTTCAAGTCGGGCGGCAAAGGCTCCGGCCTGTATGTTTCGGTCGACGGCGGGGAACACTGGGAACGCCGGACGGAGAAAGACGGCCTCCCGGAGGGCGAATTGGGCCGGATCGGCCTGGCGGTGGCAAAAAGTAAACCTGAGATCGTGTATGCTTTGGTGGAAGCCAAAGAAAATGCCCTGTACAAAAGCACCGACAGTGGCAAAACCTGGGCGCAAATGGCCAACAAAAATCAGGGCGACCGCCCGTTTTATTACGGGGAAATCCACGTCGACCCAAAAGATGCCAATACGTTGTATTCTGTGCATTCGCAGATTACCCGCAGCATCGACGGCGGCAGAACCTTCGATAATTGGGTGGGCTTTTGGGACATTCACCCCGATCACCACGCTTTCTGGATACACCCCGACAACCCGGATTACATCATCGATGGCAATGACGGCGGCATTAACATCACACACGACGGCGGAAAAACCTGGCGATATGCCGAAAATATCCCGGTCGGGCAGTTTTACCACGTCAACGTGGACAATGAAATGCCCTATAATATTTACGGTGGCTTGCAGGACAATGGTTCCTGGGTGGGCCCATCCGCCGTTTGGAAATCGGGTGGTATCAGAAACAGTGACTGGCAGGAAGTACTGTTTGGCGATGGCTTCGACGTGATGCCGCGCCAGGACGACACCCGATATTGTTTCGCCATGTCGCAAGGCGGTGAACTCAACCTGATCGACCGCAAAACGGGAGCCGATCGCTACCTGAAACCTATGCACCCGGATGGCACAGAACTCCGTTTTAACTGGAATGCCGCCTTGGCTCAGGATCCATTTCGTCCCCACGGCCTTTATTTCGGAAGCCAATTCCTGCATTATTCCCCCGATTTGGGCCAAAATTGGCAAATCTTATCGCCCGACCTCAGCACTTCCGACACCTCCAAACTCCACCAGGATAAATCCGGCGGCCTCACGCTCGATGCCACGAATGCCGAAAACCACTGCACCATTATCGCCATCACCCCAAGCCCGGTCCAGCAGGGTGTAGTGTGGGTGGGCACCGACGACGGCAACCTACAGCTCACCCGCGACGGCGGTAAAAGCTGGGAAAACCTGGCCGAGCGCCTGCCCGACTGCCCTAAAAACGCATGGATTCCCCAAATCGAAGTATCGGCTAAAAATGCTGGCGAGGCCTTTGTGGTTGTCAACGACTACCGCCGGAACGACTGGCAACCCTATCTTTACCATACCACCGATTTCGGGAAAAAATGGAAGCGCCTGGCCAATGAGAAAAACGTGAGCGGTTTTTGCCTGTCGGTCGTACAGGATCCAGAAGTACCACAACTGTTGTTTCTCGGCACCGACCAGGGCCTGTTTTTCAGCATCGATTATGGAGAGAACTGGACGCATTGGCCGAATGAAACCTTCCCCAGCGTTCCGGTGCAAGATATGAAAATTCAGGCTCGCGACGCCGACCTGGTGATCGGAACCTTTGGCCGGGCAATCTGGGTAATGGACGATATCCGGCCGCTGCGCGAACTGGCGAAAGCCGGCGCCGGTATGGTCAGGCAGGATTTCAAAGTGTTTCCCGCCGGGGATGCGGTTATGGCTCAAATGCGTTCATTCGACGGGCCGCGTTTCGCAGCGAACGCAACCTACCAGGGGGAAAACGAATGGCCAAGTGCGCGTTTAACCGTTTGGGTTAAACCGGAAATCGTTACGGCTGTAAAAGAAAAGAAGCGTAAAAAAGATGAAGACGAGGACAAAAAGAAGAATAAAGAAGATAAAAATAAACCCGCAGCCGGTAATGGCAAACCGAAACCGGAAAAAGCCATCGTACTGATTATGTCTATGCAGGGCGACACGATCCGGCGTTTTAAAACAGATATGGATACCTGCTTCAACTACATCTGGTGGGGTTTCGATACAAAAGGCATTCGTTTTCCATCCAACAGCGAACCCAACCGCGAACAATTGGAGCCGGGCGGCGGTCCGCGGGTATTGCCCGGTATATACAAAATTATGGTATTGTACGGCGATCTGAAAGATTCCACCACCGTTCGTGTGTTAAGCGACCCAAGGCTGAACGAGCAACCCGCCGATCTGCAGGCCCGGGCCGACGCGGTGCGCGACCTGCACAAGACCATCGAGCGCGCCACCAAAGCCTACGACCGCCTGAAAGAGGCGGAACGGACGATGAAATTGGTGGAAGACCAGTTTGTCAATGTGCCGGACAGCACCAAAAAGGAGGTGATGGCATCGAGTAAAACCATTCGCGACAGCATGAGCGTGATACGGGATGGGTTTATGTCGCAAAAAGAAGGGAAGGGTATTCAACGAAATCCCGAGAACCTGCAAAGCCGTTTATACCGCGCGCTCGGCTATATTAACGCCGGGGCCGGTGCGCCGAATGCCGCCACCCAAATTGCCATTGAACGCGCCAAACGCGATGCTTTGCAACTCATCGACCGCATCAATGCCCTATTCGATCAGCCCTGGACCAATTATCGGGCCAAAGCGGAAGCTTTGAAATATTCACTTTTTAAACCCTACGACAAGTTGTAAGACCGGGAAAGATCGCGATTTTTGCGGCTGGTAAATTCCGGTATCACTATGTTTAAGATAATCGCATCATTTTTTGCCATTTCGGTAGTCACATCGTTTTTGAACTGGGAACCACCGTCATCGTCCATCTTTTTTCGCTTCAAGGGAACAGATTATTCCCTCGGGCATAAAATGCAATCGGGCGCCAGGGCTTTCAGCCAACGCATGCAATGCAATAACCGCTGCCTCGACACGCTCAGCAACCGGTATTTGACGACAAAACAGTATGTCGAGATCATCCGGCAGGACGATCCGATACGCCCGCATTGGGGCATCGCGCTGGGCTTTGAGTTTGATGAAAACAATGGTGATTACCCTTACTCGCCCGAATTTGCAGTGGTGCAACTCAAAGATTTCGGCTGGGGTGGCGTCGAGTTCAGCCGGCGCGACACCAGTAATTACACTGGCGTGTCCAATGCCGTCAGCGATGATGTGACCATAGAAGTCGATAGCTTTTACAACGATACCATTTACGGGCGTTTCTCCGGCCTGCTCCTCAGCGGCGCCGGCCCGATGGCTGCGGTGGATAGTGGCGCGTTCAAGGTGTTCTTATACAGGGTACAGTAGCCCAAAGCCTACTGCATCTGTTCGTTGGCTATTTTCGTCTGAAACGCCTCCACTTTTTTCGTGCGTTTCCAGCCTTCTGCGGCGGCTAAATCGGATATTTCTTTGACTGATTTGGCTAATTCCGTACCGGGGTATTTTTGCAAAACGTAGGCCCACATTTTTTTGAAATCCTCCGAAATGGCGTTGGTTTCGGTGTCGTAGGTGGGCGTGTTGCTGTCGCCGTTCAGCGTTACCAGGCGCATCCAGCGCTCGGATTCGCGGGTGGTTTGGTGCATGGGGAAATATGGGTTTTCCCGGTTGAATTTTTCCCAAAATACGCCCCGGTCGGCAATTTGTTCGAATGGAATGATAATGCCTCCGTCGCTCCAGGCCTGCGCTTTGTCTTCCAGCAAAGTTTGATTGATAAAGGCCTTCATCGGAGGCGTTACTTTGGAGGCGAAAAAATCGTTCAGTTTTTGCCAATCAACCATAGGGAACACCATGCCTTCTCCAACAGCCAGGCTGAACCCGTTGTCTGCGATCGATTTGGTGGCGGGATACTTATTCACGTCGAACTTATTGGCGTCTATCAGGTTGTAATCTTCTTCAGCCCATTGGATTTTTTCGGTCATGGTATAAAATTCACCCTCGGCGATCATCTGGCGCAGGAAAAACTCCATCATGATAAATGAGGCGTCGGCTAAGCTGCCATTGGCGTTGGCAAAATTTGATTTTACATAGTCCCAGGCCTTTTTTCCACTATCTAACTTTTTGGGATTCAACGATTTGAGAAACAAGGCGAATTGCGACAGCTTGCCCATGTCCGGGCTGTTCCGGCGATCTCCGGCGTAAACTGGAAGCAAAGCGCCACCAAAAGCCCAGCCTTTGAACTGCTCGGGCGTGGTGGAGACCACCCGGTAGTAAGGCTCCGTCATGGGGATCTCCCGGATAATCGCTTCTTCTTTTTTATCGGAGACTTCACCGGTACCTTCCACGAAGTCGCCCGACTGGAATTTGGATACCACTTTTGAGCCTGTTTTTGTCGGTTGATCCCGGAGCAGCAGGTTATTAACGGTCACCAAATACAGGTATATGTCCGGTTTCGCGTTCGGTACAGGTTGCACTGGCGGAAGAGCGTCCTGGGCAACGCCGGATCGTTTCGATGCAGAGGTATCGCTATTACAGGCGATGAACAGGGTGGCGGTTAAAACGCACCCTAAAAACAGTTTAGTGGTTTTCATAATTGTGATGTTTTAAGTACAAATTAAATCAAACCATACACACTCCCCGGCGCCAATGTCAGCAATATAATAAGCGCCATCCCAGCCAACACCACCCAACGTACGCCGTTCGGTATAACCACGATATACGCGTTTTCTTCCCGGGTAAAGTACATGGCAATGATCACTTTGAAATAATAGTAAATTGAAATGGCCGAGTTTATGACGGCCAGTACTACCAACCCCGGATATTTTTCGAACGCAGCCATGAAAAGGAAATATTTACCAAAAAAGCCTGCCATCGGAGGAATGCCTGCCAGGGAGAGCATGGAAATAGCCATGACTGCGGCTAAAAAAGGTTGTTTTTTGCTTAGTCCGTTGAATGCGCTAAAGCTGCCGTCGCCGTTTTGCTCCGCTACCGCCACGTACACCGCAAAGGCACAAACCGTTGCGATGGAGTAGGTGAGGGTATAAAATAAGATGGCGCCGCCGCTGCCCGGAACTGCAATGGCCAGGATGGCCAGCAACAGGTACCCGGCATGGGAAATGGAAGAATAGGCCATCATTCGTTTGAAATCTGCCTGAAAAATGGCCGTTACATTGGCCAGCGTCATGGTCAGGCCAGCCATCAATGCCACCGGGATGCTCCAGAATGCCTCCGCTCCGGCAAAAGCTGTTGAAAAAAGACGAAAAAACGCAGCAAAAGCAGCCGTTTTTACTACCGTGGCCATAAAGGCTGTAATTAAGTTAGGGCTGCCCTGGTATACGTCGGGCGCCCAAAAATGGAAGGGTACGGCCGATACTTTGAAACCCAGACCAATGAGGATCATCATAATGCCGACATGGAGCATGCCGGCGGAATGCTGTCCGTCGCTCACGGCCGCAGCAATAGTGCGGAGGTCGAAGCTAGTGGTAGCGCCATACACGAGCGTCATACCGAACAACAAAATACCCGTGGCAAAGGCGCCCATCAGGAAATATTTCAGGGCCGCTTCGTTAGAGGCAGGGTCGTCGCGACGGCTGCCGGCCAGTACGTACAAGGGAATACTCAGTATCTCGATCCCGAGAAACAACATGACCATATTCGTAAAGGATAACATGCACAAGGCGCCGCATAAACTAAACAAAATCAAACCGTAATTATCACCGAGGGTATTGGTGAGGTTGCGAAAGCCATACCCGGTGAGCCCCATCAGCAACACAGTTGTAAGCAATATTATGGCTGAAAAGGCCAGCGCATAGTTGTCGAAGCGGAACATAGTCGCGTATTGGTCGTTCCAGCCGGTGGTGTCGCCGTACATTAAATCGAGCAATGTGGCCAACAACGCCAGGATGGCGCCGCCGATGGCAAGCGGTTGCAGCAGTTTGCGGTTAATTCTCAGACCGGCAAATAAAACGGCAATCGCAGTGACAAAAAGTATCAGTAAAGCTTTCATAATTTTCTTTCTTAAAATTGTACGGCGCCCAAAATCTTGTTCACACTGCCATCCGTCAGATGCAGGATCATCTGTGGGAAAAAGCCCAGCACTACTACTAATCCGGCGATAAAGCCGAGCACCACCCATTCCCGAAGGTTCAGGTCGGCAAAACGCGCAGTCTCGGCATTGCTGTCTCCGAACATAGCCAATCCATACGCCCGCAGCATGTACACGGCGCCGAAAATGATGGTTGAACCCGATACGGCGCCCATCCAGGCGTTGTAATTCCACACACCGTTCAGCAGGAGAAATTCACCTGCGAACCCGTTGGTCAGCGGGACAGCCACGGAGCCCAGGGTAACGATCATAAATAATGTGGCAAAACGCGGCGCCGATTTGGCAATCCCGCCCATCTCGCTGAGCGAACGTGTACCCAGCCGGCGTTCGATCAGGTCGGCGATAAAGAATAAACCTACCACGTTGATGCCGTGGTTCAGCATCTGGATCAAACTACCCTGAACACCGGTTTTATTCCAGGCAAACACGCCCGCCGCGATCAAACCCACGTGGGCGATGGATGAATAAGCGATCAGGCGTTTCAGGTCGGTTTGTTTTATGGCAATAATGCCGGCATAGACGATTCCGATCACGGCCAGCGTCATAAAAATCGGCGTCCAGGTCTGCAGGGCTTCCGGCGCCAGTGGTATCATCCAGCGGATCACGCCATAGATTCCCATTTTTAACATGATCCCCGCCAACAGCATTGTGCCGCCCGTGGGCGCCGTGGTATACGTATCGGGCTGCCAGGTATGGAAGGGGAAAAGCGGCATTTTTACGGCGAAAGCCAGGAAGAAACCGAGCATCACCCACCAGGCTGCTTCGGGCGCGAGTTGTACGGCCACCAGATCCTGCCAGGCAAAAGAGTGGCTGCCGGGTGTCTGTAAATACACGTACAGCAGCGACAACAACATGAACAAGGACCCGACGAAGGTATAAATGAAGAACTTCAGGGTTACCCGGATGCGATTCTGACCGCCCCAGATGGCGCAGATAAAGTAGATCGGGATCAGCGCCAGTTCATAAAAAATATAAAACAGAAGGCCATCCTGGGCCATAAACACGCCGTTTAACGCAGCGATCATCAACATTATCAGGCCGTAATAGCGATGCTCCTGCTCAAAATTGCGGTTAAAGCTGGTGTACACGATCAGGGGCGCCAGCAGGTTGGTCAGCAACACCAGCAGGAGGCTGATGCCGTCCATGCCCAGCGAAAAACTGATCCCGGAGCCCGGTACCCAGGGGATGGTAAATTCGTCGATCGCTTGTCCCGGAGCGGGATCGAAGGACAGCAGGGCAAAGACTGTGACCGCCAGGTTGGCCATCGTAAAGGCCAGCGCGGCATTGCGCACAGTGGCGCCCCGCAGCGCGAACGCGGCGAGGGAGCCTATAAATGGAATGAGTAGGAGTAAAAGAGACATCAGTCTTTCCTTATTTTAAAAAACAGGTACTTAAAAATGACCAACCTTTGAATCCGGTATTACAGAAACAAGGTCAAAAACAACACCACAGCGCCCACCACCATACCAAGCAAATAATACTCGATGTTTCCGTTCTGCAATTTTCGGACTTGTGCGCCCAGCGCTTCCACGCCTTTGCCTACACCGTTTACGAGCCCGTCAATGGCCCAGATATCGGCATAGTAGTGCAGCATTTTAGACAATTTTTCAAGCGGGCGCACAAACAGAAAATCATAGATTTCATCTATATAGAACTTATGCGCGACCACTTTGGCCAAACCGGTTTGAGCGCTGTCCGCTACAGGCAGGTTGCGCAAATTGGTATAAATAAAATACAAACCGGCGATGACGGCTACTGCGATGGAAGTGGTGAAAATCATCAGCGTCCATTCCGTACTTTCCTCCAGGCGAAACTCGGCCATCGGGATCACCGGAATGCCCGTGGCCCCGGCGCCGGCAAACCAATGGGCCAACCATTGCTCGTTGCCGAGGTGCAGGAAATGGGGCGTGTTCAGGAAACCGCCGGCTATGGCCAAAACGGCCAGCACGATCAGTGGAACGGTCATGATCTTCGGACTTTCATGCAGGTGGTGTTTCTGTGCTTCCGTGCCTCGGAACGTGCCGAAAAAAGTCACGTAAAGCAGACGGCACATATAAATAGCGGTCAGCATAGCGCTTAAGCTGGCAAAACCCCACCAGAGCATGCCGTTGTGGGCATACACGTGGGCAAAAATTTCATCTTTTGAAAAGAAGCCGGAGAAAAACGGGAACCCGCTGATGGCAAAAGTACCGATCAGGAAAACCCAAAATGTAATGGGCATGGCTTTGCGCAGGCCGCCCATGTTGCGGATATCCTGCTCGCCGCTCATGCCGTGAATGACGCTGCCAGCCGCCAGGAATAAGAGTGCTTTGAAAAAAGCGTGGGTTGTCACGTGAAAGATCGCCGTCGAATAGGCGCCCACGCCCAGGGCGAGGAACATCAGACCCAATTGTGACACCGTCGAATATGCCAGCACTTTTTTGATGTCATTTTGTCGCAGGCCGATAATGGCTGTAAAAATGGCTGTAACCAGGCCCACCGTCGCAACCACGTGCATGGCATCGGGCGACAGGCTGTACAAGCCGTTGCAACGGGCCACCAGGTAAATACCGGCCGTGACCATCGTTGCGGCATGGATCAGGGCGGATACCGGGGTAGGGCCGGCCATAGCATCGGGTAGCCAGGTGAACAATGGAATTTGGGCGCTTTTACCGATAGCGCCTATAAACAACAACAAACAGATGGCGGTAAACAAGGCCGGTTCGGCCCGGATAAGGTCCAGCTTGGAAAAAACTTCATTGTATTGAATACTTCCGAAGGTCTTGTAAATCAGGAAGATACCCAATAACAAGCCCAGGTCGCCGATACGGTTCATGATAAACGCTTTGCGGGCGGCTTTGCCATAATCGCGGTTGGTGTACCAAAAACCGATCAAGAGGTAGGAGCAAAGTCCCACCCCTTCCCAGCCGAAGAACAGCATCAGGAAGTTGTCGCCCATCACCAGCAACAGCATGGAGAAGATGAACAGGTTCAGGTAGGCGAAGAACTTGTAAAACCCTTCATCGTCATGCATATACCCTATGGAATACACATGAATGAGAAACCCGACCCCCGTAACGATCAACATCATCCACACCGACAACTGATCGACTAAAAAGCCGAAGTTGACCTGCAGACTGTCCACCGACATGAAATTGTACATGGTATACTGGATCGGCCCAGTATCGCCCACTTGGTTGAAACAAGCGACGGTCAACAGAAAGGACAGCAGCAAGGCGCCGGAACCGATGAGCCCGACGGCTGTTTTTGACAGATTTTTCCCGAACAGGCCGTTGATCAAAAAGCCGATGAAAGGCAGGAAGGGTATTAGTGGTACAAATGCATTCATTACGTTGTGATTAAGCGTTTTTGCTAAGGTTTAGAGGTAAACCACTCAAACTACATTTTTATCCACGACTCCGGCTTAGCGCCCGGTTTTCCCATGCGTATAAAATCAAGTTGATCTTTGGCGTAACTGATCACCCAAAAGCAGGTGTTTTCCGCCCCGGAAAGCGTCAGGCAACCTGCCGAGCCGGAACGGCCGTATCTTTTATCAATGTTCCCGCAGCCCATTGCGCAGCTGGTGGAAAAGCTGAGTTGCATCGTTTTTTCCAAAGTTCCGTTGACAATACGCTCTAATTGATCGCCTTGGATATGGTATACCACGCCTGGTTCGGTGGCAGATTTCCATTTTCCTTGCAGGCTGGTTTTCATTTCCGGCAAATCGGCGATGGTGGAGGGCGGTTTTGTCTGGACTTTGTTCTCTTTGGCTGTAGCCGGCGGAGCGTTGGAGTCTGCTTTTGAAGCCGTCTCTTGTTTGCAGGCCAGCGCCGCAAGGACGAATAGCGCGCTTAGAAGTAAAGTGCCTGAGTATTTCATAATATGGTATTTGAAGGTTAGGCCGGCTGAAAAGTTCCCCCGGTTCAACCTGCGTGTGTTTAGTTTTTCAAATTATCCAACAGGGAAATATCCGTTGATTTCGTATTGCGGTAAATCATGACGAGGATACCCAGGCCAACCGCAGCTTCCGCAGCAGCTACGACCATGATAAAGAAAACCATGATTTGACCCTGTGCGTCCGATAAATAGGTAGAAAAGGCGGCCAACAGGAGGTTCACTGCATTCAACATCAATTCCACGCACATCAGCACCACGATGGCATTGCGCCGGGTTAGTACGCCGAACACGCCGATGCAGAACAGGGTCGCACTGAGGTAGAGATAATATTCGATAGGGATGAATTTTATGACTTCTAACATCTTGAGTTTGGTTTATGCCTGTAAATCTTTTTTGCCAACCAATACGGCGCCTACCATGGCTGCCAGGAACAAAATCCCGGCAATTTCAAAAGGTACCACAAAGTCGGTGAACAATACCCTGCCGAGGTTCTGTACCAGCCCCACCTGTGCGTCGGGGTTGGCGGGAGTCGACAACTGAATGCTGCCTTTCAAAGCGCCGATCATGGTCAGCAACAACATTCCTGCGGCAATAGCGCCTGCAAAACGCCATCCAATAGATTTTTGCGGTTCCGTATCTTTATTGAGATTCAGCAACATCAATACGAACAGGAACAAAACCATAATGGCGCCGGCATACACGATGATATGCACAACGGCCAAAAACTGGGCGTTCAACAGGATGTAATGGCCGGCGATGGCGAAAAAGGTGAGGACCAGGAACAAGACGCTGTGGACAGGGTTTCGGGTAAACACCATCAACAGCGCGAAGATCACAGATAGGACCGACAAGGTCAGAAATATAGCAAGCGTCATAAGTCGGTTAGTCGTTTAAAAGGTTTCGGGGCGGCTAATCATGTAAAAAAGTGAACTGCCCGCCTACGCTAAAGCTTCGGCGGGTAAAACGGTCAACTGCTAGTGCCTGCTGCTACAGCCTCCTGGATATGCTTTTGCCGTACGCTCACGTCGATGCGTTTTTCCGGCTCCACGCCTTCAACCAGCATATCCTTACCGAAAATGAATTCCTGGCGCACGTAATCGGCCGGCACAATGCGGTCTGTCAGGAAGATTGCCTCTTTCGGGCAAGCCTCTTCGCACAGACCACAGAAAATGCAGCGGAGCATGTTGATCTCGTAGACCGCAGCGTACCTTTCTTCCCGGTACAGGTTTTCCTCTCCTTTCTCACGCTCCTCGGCCACCATGGTAATGGCTTCTGCCGGACAAGCTACAGCGCAGAGGCCGCACGCGGTGCAGCGTTCGGCTCCGTTTTCATCGCGTTTCAACACATGCCAGCCGCGGTACACAGGAGCAAAGGGGCGCTTTTCGTCGGGGTAATTGACCGTTACTTTTTTCTTAAAAAAGTGGCGCAACGTAATCGCCATGCCCTTTAAAATGGCCGGTAAATAAATGCGTTCCATAAAGGTCATCTTTCGGTCGACAACGAGTTTGGAGCGGTTGGTTAGCGATTGCATATTTTTCAAAAAATGATGGTGCGATTGAGTAAGTGATTTACTTTCCAAACAACAAGATACCGCCCCCCGTGAGGACCATGTTCAAAATGGCCAGTGGTATCAGGGATTTCCAGCCCAGGTGCATCAGTTGATCGTAGCGAAAACGAGGAAGCGTCCAGCGGATCCACATGAATACGAAAATAAAGAATATGATTTTGCTGAATAATACCATCGGCCCCATAAAGCCGCCCAGCCACCCTGGGTCGATGCCCGGGAAGTTGTAGCCGCCGAAATAAACCGTCGATATGACCGCGCAGGAGATAAACATGTTGATGTATTCTGCAAACAGGTAAAAGCCCAGTTTCATCGAACTGTATTCGGTATGGTATCCCCCAATCAGCTCCGTTTCACATTCCGCCATATCGAAAGGCGCGCGGTTGCACTCCGCGAGCGAGCAGGTGAAGAAAATGATGAAACCCAGGGGCTGGTACCAGATATTCCAGTTGATGCCCGCCTGTTGTTCTGCGATTTCTTTCAGACTCAAAGTGCCCGTCATCATGATGACCGCAATCAGAGAAAGACCGAGTGCCAGTTCATAGGAGATCATTTGCGAACTGGCCCGGATGGCGCCATACAACGAAAATTTATTGTTCGAGGACCAGCCACCCAGCATAATGCCATATACGCCCAGCGACGTAAAACCCAGGATGTACAGAATACCGATGTTCAGATCCGCTACCTGCAAACTAACCGGCTTGTCGAAGATGGTGAGTTGGGTGCCCCAGGGGATGACCGCACTGGTCATGCAAGCCACGAACATAAAAGCGCCAGGGGCCAGGATATACAACCAGCGCTCTGCCTGTTGGGGCACAAAATCTTCCTTGGTAAACATCTTTACCCCGTCGGCCAGCGGTTGTAACAAACCGCCCCAGCCGGCACGGTTCGGTCCTTCCCGGTCCTGCATAAAAGCCGCAACCTTGCGCTCGCCCCAGGTGGAATACGCCGCAACCCCCAGGGTGATGACGAACAACACGCTGATCAGGATTATTTTTTCCAGGACAACGCTTAAAGAAAATAGCAATAAAATGCTCATTGTGCTTGATTAGGTGGATGATTGGTTTAGAAAGGGGGTTTAGAAGGTTTAGGGGGTTTAGAAGGTTTAGAAGGTTTAGAGTTATATTGGCTAGAGCCTGGAGTAGATTTTTGAAAAAAGCCCCTCTAAACCTCCTAAACCCTCTAAACCTCCTAAACCGTTCTATAAATTACTCACCTGCACCGGCACTTCTCCTTCGTAGTGCCCCTGATGGATAACCGAGGTCCGCTCGATGTCGCGCGGGCCTTCGATGGTCCAGTCGTTCGGACCCTTCTTTTCAAAACGGCAGGTATTGCAGATAAACTCATGTACTTCTCCGTATTTGTCCTTGCGGCCCGTAACGCGGAAAATCTCCTTACCGTACATCCAGACCACGGCGCGGCCTTTACAGGTCGGGCAGTCGCGGTGTGCGTCCATGGCGTTGAGGAACCACACCCGGCTTTTGAAGCGGAAAGTGCGGTCGGTCAAGGCCCCAACCGGACACACGTCGATGACGTTGCCGGAGAAGTCGTTGTCGATAGCTTTTTCAATATAGGTGCTGATCTCGGCATGGTCGCCGCGGTTGATGATGCCGTGTACCCGCTTGTCGGTCAACTGGTTGGCTACGTACACACAGCGGAAGCACATGATGCAGCGCGTCATGTGCAACTTGATATACGGTCCAATGTCTATTTTTTCGAAGGTACGGCGCTCGAATTCGTAACGGGTGCCGGAGGCGCCGTGTTCGAAGGCCAGGTCCTGAAGGTCACATTCACCGGCCTGGTCGCAGATGGGGCAATCGAGCGGGTGATTGAGCAACAGAAATTCAACCACACCGGCGCGGGCTTTCAACACTTCTTCGCTTTTGAGGTTGGCTACTTCCATACCGTCCATGACCGTCGTCTGGCAGGAAGCCACGAGTTTGGGCATGGGACGGGGGTCTTTTTCCGACCCTTTGGTCACTTTTACCAGGCAGGTGCGGCATTTACCGCCCGAGCCTTGCAGCGTCGAGTAATAGCACATTGCCGGCGGCACGCTTGGGCCGCCGATCTGGCGGGCCGCATTGAGGATCGTGGTGCCGTCGGGCACTTCCGTTTCGATTCCGTCTATTGTTACTTTGGCCATGTTTTAGGCTAAGATGTTAATTTTCAAGTTCTTGTAAAAACTGTTCGCTCGTTTTGATCAAACTCTTTTACTTACCAAATGCGTTTTACGGGCGTGTCAATCAAATAATTATCAAATTCCTTGTCCACGCCTATAATGTCCATATTTTCGGAGATCGCTTGGGCGATTATCATGCGGTCGAAGGGGTCGCGATGGTGGAAAGGTAGTTTGTTGATGATTGAGATATGATTAAAATCAAAGA
>Ga0105046_10004216_pt1 | contig 22907 bp, 17 predicted proteins | sample MAT03_FD_78385 | JGI IMG/M metagenome (GOLD analysis project Ga0105046, IMG submission 78385) | Freshwater microbial communities from Lake Fryxell liftoff mats and glacier meltwater in Antarctica - MAT-03 (megahit assembly) | ecosystem: Environmental > Aquatic > Freshwater > Ice > Liftoff...
ATGTTTGTAGGGATTACCTTTTATAATTATGAGCTTTTTAAAATTTTTTGCGCTTGATAAGATAGGATAAAAGTGAAATTTAAAGAATTAATAAAAAAAGAACAACCATTTTTCGGTGTATCTTTGTCATTTGTGTGGCAAGGACTCTTTTTTTATTTGCCATTAATTTTTATTGTCCTGTTGAGTCTGATACAGCCTTCTGTTATTCAGGGTTATTATAAAATTGGTGTTGCCAATTTTATATACTTTTTTAACTTGTCCTATGTAATGATTATTTTAAAGTCGTTCGGTTTAGCGTTAATTAATTGTATTCTCTGTTTTGTTGTGGGATATCCGATAGCTTATTTTCTAGCATTTAGAGCTGGTCGTTTTAGAAATCTTTTTCTGTTTTTACTAATATTGCCATTTTGGACAAACTTTCTGTTGCATGTTTATGCATGGTTTTATGTTCTTGAAAAAGCAGGTTTTTTGAGTAATTTATTGCTTTTTTTAGGTTTGATTAAAGAGCCTATCGGTTTTCTCAATTCTTATTGGACGATCTTAGTGGTGATGATGTACTGTTATTTGCCATTTATGGTGCTACCAATCTATTCTGTTCTTGAGCGATTAAATAAAAATGTGTTAGAGGCTTCAGCGGATTTGGGTGCTTCATCGCTACAAACTTGGTTACGTATTACTTTGCCATTATCATTAAGCGGGCTGAAGTCAGGATTTTTTCTGGTATTTGTGCCTTCGTTTGGTGAATTTGCAATTCCTGGTTTAATCGGTGGTGACAAATATGTTTTTGTAGGAACGGTAATTAGTCAGTTCATATTATCTAACGGTTCTATGAACTTAGGTGCGGCTTTTACGTTGATCTCGAGTATCGCTTTGATTGGTTTAATTATGGCGATTTATATTATTGGCTATAACTATATAAAAAACTTTGGCAAGATTGATGATTAAGATAAAAAATTTTTTAGGCACTATTTCGTTGCCATTATTTGTTTCGTTGGTATTTCTATTCTTATATTTGCCATTGCTAATATTAATAGTCTTCTCATTTAATGGTGCTCCATTTCCAGCGCCATGGACCGGATTTTCATTAAAATGGTATCGTGAGTTAATGGAATCACCAGAGATATGGCGTTCGTTTTATACCTCGATTATTATTGGTGCTTCAGCAACTTTTTTAAGTATTATGATGACCTTAAGTTTGGTTTATTATAATTTAATGGGTGGCAAACTCAAAAAATCACTTTTATTGTTTTATGGTAATATCCTTGTTCCCGAAATTGTTTTAGCTGTAGCATTACTTTGTTTTTTAACATTTTTATCTATTCCGTTAGGTTTTCTGACGCTTATAATCTCGCATACCATATTATGTTCCGGCTATGTTTTCCCCATCGTATATGGACGATTTTTATCAATTGATAAATCGGTTATTGAAGCATCATTAGATTTAGGCGCAACGATGTCTAATACTTTTTTTAAGATTGTAGTTCCCTTACTTAAGCCATCTTTATTGGCAGCAGGCTTACTGGCCTTTATTATATCCTTTGATGACTTTGTACTATCATTTTTTTGTGCAGGCTCAAACACACAGACGTTATCACTATTTATTTACAGTATGATCAGATCTGGAGTATCGCCAATTGTTAATGCATTATCAACGATTTTACTGCTGTTAAGTAGTTTGCTTGTTATGGTGTTTTGTTATTTAAACATTAAAACCAAGATTTTTTAAGTATGAAAATGAGACAATTAATTTTGCGTAGCTTGATGGTGTTGTTTTGGGTGTCCTTTCTATTTATGGCACTTTATTCTCCGTATCTTTTTAATTTTGAAAAAGATAAAAGTATCAATGTTTTCATGTGGTCTGGCATGTTAGACTTACATTATATTTCCAAATTTGAAGAGCGGACTGGCATTAAAGTGAGATTTAGTCATTACGAAAGCAATGAAGAGCTGGTGGTAAAACTAAGAGCTACAAAAGGGGAAGGGTACGATCTTATTGCTCCTGGCGATTATGCAACTAACATCTTAAGGAAAGAAAACTTAATAAAAAAATTGGATAAAACAAAACTTAATTTCTTATCCAATCTAAATCCAATTTTAACCGGGCATTATTATGATCCTAACAATGATTATAGTATTCCTGCAGAATGGTCGGTATTCGGTATAGGGCTTGATAAAGATTATTTCCATGATTTTATGGTTGCCCATGCCAATGAAGAACCTTCATGGGATATTGTCTTAGATCCCAAGCTAATGCCGGGGATTACTCATAATTATCAAGTTATAATGTCGAATGATCCGCTGGTTTCTATACCTATTGCTGCATTGTATCTTTTCGGTTCACTTGATAATTTGGATGTACCTAAACTTGAGCAGGTCAAAAAACTATTGATTAACCAGAAAAAATTTGTAGAAGCATATGTTGATTTTAGGCCTGATTATTATTTGGCCACAAAGAACTGTCATATAGCACTCTCTTCAAGTTCTTATATTTGGCGTAGCATTTATGCTTATCCTCATGTAGATTTTTTTGTACCCAAAGAGGGCACCTTGGTGAATATCGAGAATTATGCTTTGCCTGTCTCGACCAAAAAAGATGATCTAGTGTATCAGTTCTTAAATTTTTTGATGGAACCAGAAACAGTTAAGCATCATTTTGAAAGCGAAAGTGCGGTGTTTCCGGTAACTACCGATGCGATTGCACGACTTGAGCTTAAAGAATCTATCAAGAAGCTTCTGACCATATCTCCCGATCAGTTCAAGAAATTTAATTTTTTACGATTAGATTTGCTAGCTAGCCCGGTAGATGAAAATTATCTTCAAGATTTATGGATTAAGATAAAATCTTAATCCGGATTAGATAATTACTTTTATTTTCATGGCTGGTAAAGCCGTATCATCGAATTTTATAAATTCTTTGGTATTGGTATCAAATTTGAATAGTTCAAATTTGGATTGAGTGCCTCCGAAGAGATTCCAAAATTCACGGAACATGGTAGTCCAATCCGTTGGTGGTAATGATAATTCAGTAATTTGATTTACTTTATTTGAAAGAGCAAATAATGGAATAGGACTTACATCTGATTTTTTGGTTATATCAACTATTTGTGCAAAATAAAATAATGCCAGAGTATCTTTTTGAGATCTATAATCGCTTATTTCTTTGGTATCAATGAGCTTATGAATATCAAATTCATCTTCTAAATAGTGATTGAACAATGACTGTCTTTCTTTATCAGGAATTGAGCTCGATACAATCGCAAGAGCCCGTTCTTGATCTCTGCAAAAAACAACTCTTTCTTGATCCTTATACATTATTGATACGTTTTTTTCATTTGCACGCAATGTAGTTACTTCATTAAACATATAAATATCAAATTTTTGTTTGCTAGCGAATAGCTCTTGTGGCGTTTTAAAGTGAGCAACATTAACGCCAATTCGTTTAAGAGTTTCTTTCAATTGATTTACATCGGCTTCGTCAAGTTTATTACTGAGAATTGTTAGATAAATAGTTTGGGTAATTGACTCTTGTTTCAATTTTGCCAATCTTAGTTTCTCTATTTTCAGGGCGGTGCTGAAAAAGCGATAAAATAGAGCATCAAAAGTATCGATTGATAAGATTGAAATATCTTGTGATTTTTTAGATGTTGTAATGAAATCTACTAATTTTGCAATGAGTAATAGTTGATCTACAACAGTATTCAAAGGAATGTTTATTTCTTTATAATCCGGGTAGGTCCAGACAAAATTATCTAGCTTGCCCAATGCCTCAATGATTGTATATCGTGCATCGAGTGCTTTAGGTTTAAAAAATTGATCTAATACATATTTTGCTGCTCTTACTGCAGGTCCTTCTTCTAATTTGTTAAAACCTAAAGAGTCTAGTTTATGATCTTTCAATGATCGTAAGATAGCTATTTTGAGGTCTCTATAAAATTTTTTATACTCAGATTCTTTGATTTTATTTATTTCTTCAGATTTAGATTCTAAGTTAGCTAAGGTAATTGATAAATTTCCTAATACATTTTGATCTGCTTCAAGATTATTTAAATACCCGATTGTTAAAGCTAAGATTATTGATTTTTTTATTTTCATTCTTTAATCTTTCATATCAGGTTTTTATAACTGAAGGAGCTAATCTTTTGTCTTCTCTCATAAAGACTTCGATATCTGCTTTAGTAGCATTTAAATTTTCATTTACCGAATCAAATTTTTGAGTGTTTCTATTATTTTTAAATAACTCTAGTTCTACAGCAAGTTGGTCAAAATTTTTATTTCTTAAAGCCAAGTCCGCTTTAAAGAGTGAAAAAAATAATTCTTCGTAATTATCAAATTTTAATAATGCTTTAATGATAGCAATCCGATCCACTATCCCGGTTCCGGTGTCTAGATTGGTTACACTAAGTTCGAGTAGTGGAATCTTTTTCGTGTCAGGCCGCCTTGTATAAAATATGACATCGGCTAGATAGGTACTTGCTTCTCTTGTGGGGGAACACGTATAGTCGCCACTATCAAATTTAGCTTTTTTTGTTGTATTGTCTAACGCTTTGATCAATTGACCGAATGCTACATTTCTATCTGCTTGCTCTTTTAATTGATCAGTTTTGGTTGAAATTAAATAATCGATATTTTCTTGATTGGAATGTTGAGCATAAATCGCAGATTTATTATTCTTCGTTGTGCACTTAAAGCCATCAGCTTGTAATCCTCTGCCATTAGATACATAGAGATCTATCTTTTTACCGGAGCTAATTAAATCCTGAACGCTCTTATGAACATTAATTTTAGCTGCTAAACCCTTTATATTTCCCAATAACTGTTCTACAGGTTGGAGATCAAATGGCTTTACTGTTAATAAGTTTATTTCTATAGATTTATAACCCACAAGATCTAACGAAGATATTAAAAGAAATACCATTAATTGATTGTTAAACATACCATGCATATAATCAGAAAAAATTGATAATGGTTTAGTTGGTTCAACAAGACCCATAATAGTTTCAACTGCTTTGGCGATAAAGATTATGTAAGTGACAAAAATATGTTTTGGGATAGTTATTAAATCTAAATTGTTGTAACGAATAGAAATATTATTTTCAGTTCTTCCAATGCCGTTTTTATTGGCCTGTAAAAGTTCAATTATATGTGTTGCCACTTGAGTTGCGGCTCGTTGGTTAAGTCCTTTTAGGGTTTCTAGTATTGCATTAGTTTCATCTTTATTTAATGCTTCATTTAATTCCGCATAAAAAGCCCGATCTCTCTCATTCAATGCTTCTTTAATTTGAGACTTGCTTTTATCCGGCGTAACTTTAGGTGTAATACTTGCGTTTATTGTTTCAAGATTAGTTAAGGTGCTAGATAGTTCCATCAAATGTGATGAAAGTTCGTTGCTCACTAGAGTATTTACGCATATAAGAGTTATTATTAAAACAAATAATTTTTTCATTTTTGAAATCTTGTTTATAAATTTGTACTTATTAAATTACATAATAGCAAATAATTGTTCGTAATTTGAATAGTTGATTGAATTTCTGAACAATAGTCAAAAGTGCTAGGTGCTGTTGAGTTTTTGAAAAACAATGGACTTCTTCCGAATTTATAAAATAGGGCATCAAGACATCAGCCAAATTGTTATAAAATTCTACAGACGATTTATCGAGTGCTTGATCGGTTTTTTTAATGAGATGTTTAAGCGGTGCAGATTCAAGTTGCTCTTCTGGTGAAAAAATCGCCCGTATGAGCGATAGATACAAACAAAAATGACAATGTTATTGTTATTCTTTTAATAGAGCATGGCTGAGTATGTTTCGCACATTAAGAAAGCAGCTTGTGTTGATTCAAGCAAGGTATTGCTCTTGAAGTTGTGCAGGCCAAAGCAGCTTTAGCTGTAGCATATGATGATTTAGGTAGTAAATTTAATTAACTATAGCATGAAGAAATTTATCTTCAAACGAATGGGTATTGTATCTATTAAATGTTATCGCTTAAGTTAATTGCGTTAATCGCGATGCTATTTATATCTTTATACTTCTTGAAGAGTTTATTTGTTGCATTATATTTATAAAATGTGATGTTGTTTTTTAACTCGCCGTTTATAACATTACCGGTATCTAGGTTAGAAGTTACTCTAGTTATGAGACCTAACAGGTTGATTTCATTTGCGATGTCTGATGAAGTTAGATCTACGGAAGCAACCTTATTATTGCTGGATAAGAACAGTTGCACTTTAGGCTGATTAGATTGTGCTGTTATTAGATCAGCTATTGTTTTAGGGCCATCTTGAGTACCTATGCAGGTAAATCCTTCAACGGATTCGGTTTTTAAACTATGCGCACCTTCTTTTGTGCGCTCTCTAAGTGTTCGGGCGAATTTGATGAGCTCTGGTTTGCTAATGCGTTGGTCTACTGCAAGAAAAGAATAGCTTAAAAAAGTTTCATTAAAATCTCTCGGAAAAATTTTAATTTGAGCTACTTTATCTGCTGTTGTTTTTTCGCAAAGTGAAACATTGTTTTTGATATGATCGATCTTTATCTCTGGATTCAATAGGTAAATATCAATTGGGTCTTTTGTTTTTCTTGCGGCGAACTCTATTGTATTTTTATAGAAGGTGATCGTAGCTTTTCCTTTGGTTTTGCTAAGTTTGGTTTTCAGGTTTTTCTGGATCTTTAGGGTATTCAACTTAGAAATATCACCAATAATTGATAAATTCACTGTGCGATCTTCTTCTGCTAGGACCGTATTTAAGAACAGATAAAGCACTGGACTTCTGAATACATTGGATACTATGTTAATTGGAGTTTTATTATTAACCGCAAGAGATGCTGCAAGATTGGCGATTAACAATAATTCGTTTGCGAATTGATCTAAAGAACCCTGAAATTTAAACCCTTCATATTCAAAAGAAATGATGCCATCTTTTATTTCATAGGGTTTGGTAATCAATAATCTTAAAAGAGAGTTGATAGTTTGGGATACTTTCGCTTGATCCTGTTGTACCTTATCCAATTTCTTCGTTTCAAGGGCTGAGAGGATTTGATTTAAACTATCAGATAAATCTGGATTTGTTTTAAAAGATGGGGTTTGTATAAGCAAACCAAGCTCATTAGCTCGATTTGTTAAACTGTGTAATGTTGGTGATAAAGTAACTAAGTCAGTATAAGCATTGATAGAACAGTCTGAAAGAGCTGCTAAAATTGCAAGAAGCCATAATTGTTTAATGTTAGCTTTTATCATCATTTTATCGCCCAAAATTTTTTATTTTTAAGATAACTAATAGATACATAAAAAATTAATATTATTGCTTTTTTCAGAACGTTCTATGCCAAATTGTTTATCATGCCACTCTTTGTTGAATAATTTAGAAATGCGAATAATATTAAATGTACTATTTTGATTCAATTAATTTGAAACAACATAGTATTACCAATAAGAACTATAAAATCATAAAAAAGATAAGGATATACAATGAATTTCATAAAAAAAGCTGTGATGTTCTCGTTTGCTCTAGCGCTGACACCGGCAACGCTTTATGGCAGAGAATTAAACCGTGATCTTAGGCGCCCAGATAGAGGATCGTCCTCTTCAGAGTATAGATTACAGATTGAGCATATGGATCGATATGAGGTTTTAAATGTTGCTGATTGTTTGATCCAAATTGGTTCAATCTATTCTATCGACAGCACCCAATCTGTGGCTGTAGATTTATTAGCAAAGATAAGGGCTTTAATTAATGGCTTATATGTGTTAAAGAATGGAGTCTTATTGTGGGAGTCTGGAAAAGCACTATTAGAAGCGGATCCTTATTTACTGACTGCCCTTGCTAATGTATGTTTGAGAAGTAAAAATATTGAAAAAGACTATAATATTTGGCAAGCTTCAGCTTCAGTTGCTGGTGCAAATGGTAGACACAATGGTGATAAAAACTTAGAGAACAAAAAGTATTGTCAGTATGCATGGTTAGCGGTTAATAAGCTTTTGCCAAAGGTTATGGGTCGACTTCTTCAAAGTAATATTGCTCATGACAATTATAGTCTTTTTGCAAGTATTTCTGAGCTTTATAGACAAAAGTTAATGTATGCAATGATAGCAAAGAAATAGATTTGGCTTAGAATATTTTTAAGCTAGACAAAATCCGCCAAATTCTTAAAAGCTGTGTAGATCTTTTATAGAATGCGTGATATTGATTTTTTTTAAATATAAAAAAAATAAGGACAAAGATGAATTTGATAAAAAAAATAGTACTGTTTGCATTAGCCTGCACTCTCTTTGGGATGAATCTTGAGGGAATGGGTAAAAGATCCGCTGGGTATAATAATTCCCTTTACCCCGATGCATACTCAAGTTCCCACTTTCAAGCAGAGTCTTCATATGAGCAAATTTTAGAGCTGAAAAAATCGGTTGCTCTAATTTCAATTTTGGGTAATTATGTAACTCAATTGCTTTCCATTTATTCTGTGGCTACCGTTAATGAAGGAACTGTGGATAAATTGGCAAAAGCGCGGACTATTTTTAATAGTATAGAGATACTACTAAAGGCTCATAATATTTTGAGCGGTAAAGATGCTACTATTACTAAGATGAACGCTCTTAATTCAGCGGAAATATATCTTCGACTAAAAAATATTCTAGCTGATAAGGAAAATGGAGAAAATGCTGCTAATATCGTTGCGGCGAATGGTGCAAGACAGGGTGATCAAAAATTAAGAAATAAAAAATTTCTACATTATGCATGGTTGAGTCTAAATTCGGCTTTGTCTCTACATTGCGGCCCTGAATTTAAGTTGACGATGTCTTGCTTGATAGGCATTTCTGAGTTTTATAGACAAAGGTTAATGTATGCAATGATAGCAAACAAGTAAAATCTGCTTAATACAAATTTGTAGTTGTTAAATAAAATCCACAAAGAGAATCGAAACCTTTGTGGATTTTTGCTAGTGATCTAGTACGCATCTTGATTCTCCAGGCACGAGTCGTATACAAATAATAAGTAATAACGAGTAACCCTAATCAGTCAGAGATTTTAATCAAGAAATAGAAAATGCTTAATCAATATCTGGATTTTTGAGCAATGAATAATTGATAATGAAGGTCAGTTGTTTAAAAATAAAATTAGAGGGGGCAAAATGAATGTAATGAAAAAAGCTGCAATCTTTTTGATGAGTATTACCTTGTTTTCCATGAAAATTGAAGGAATGGGTGAGAAATATTATAAATCCGATACAGATACTGCACGGCCAAATACGTTAACATACAAAAGAATGTCCACGGCATTCTCAAGAAGATGGTCGCAAGAAATAGCAGATGAGGATATGGACATTGACGATTATGTTCGCGTTGCTAAAGCTATTTGGGATGTTTCTGATTATTTGATACAACTTGGCTCAATACAATCAGTTGATAGCACTCAGGCAAATGTTATTAATGGATTAGCAAAAGCAAGAACCTTTTTTAATGCTACCTCAATACTTTCATGTTTGGACAGTTTAACTGGTAGTGATAAAGAAGCATTGAAACGTCATCTAATAGATATAGCTGGTACTTATTTACGAGGTAAGCATATTTCGATGGATGTTAAGAATTGGAAAGAGGCAACTTCGTTGGCTGCTAATAATGCTGGAAGAAAGGACGATAAGAACTTAAGAAATAAAAAGTTGTATCACTATGCCTGGCTTACCTTTAACAAAATCTTACCCGTAGCTGCAAAGTACTTTGAACTTACGAATCGTCATAATTATAAATTTATAGCACGTATATCAGAGCTTTGTAGGCAAAAATTCATGTATGGTATGATAACCAATGGACAGAAATTAGCTTAAGATAATTTCTAGATAAGATTAAGCAAAAATCCACGAGGCTATTACGCTTTGTGGATTTTTGCTTGTTAACTACAAAAATACTTTAGGCATGCTCTTATGAACAGCGATACTATTATTTTGTATGGCCAATAGAGAAACTTTAATAAGAGTATGTTGAATGATGCATTACCACACGTGCATAAATATGCTATGCTAAAACTTTGTAGAATTATACTATAAAATTAGTTACAAGAGCTTCTCAAAAATGAATAATTTTAAAAGGAGCTATGATGATATTAAGCTACAATAATTTTGTTCAAAATAATGTTAAAAACTAATCTATGTGTTATCAAAAAACATCGTAGATTTTTGAAGATAGTTACTCTTTAAATCTGTGCCAAAAAATGCTAACAAACGAACGTTTTAACAAATCAAAAAAATTTTATGTCACCACTCCTATATATTATGTTACAGCAAAACCTCATTTAGGCTCTTTATATTCGACCTTACTTGCGGATATTGCTGCTCGGTGGCATAAGCTTAAAGGTTGTAAAACTTTTTTTCTAACGGGGACTGATGAACATGGTCAAAAAGTGGCGGAAGCTGCTTTTAAAAATAATATGGCACCACAGGATTTTGTTGATAGTTTTATAAATGATTTTAAGCAAACTTGGTATGATTATGGTATCTCGTATGACTATTTTATAAGAACCACGGATGAAAATCATGTTAAGGCCGTTCAAGCATGGATTAAGCGCTTAAAAGAAAAAGGTGATATTTACAAATCCTATTACACCGGATTTTATTGTACGCCATGCGAAACATTTGTCACAGAAAAAGATCAAGAAGATTCAAAAACTCCTGATTGTTCATCCTGTAATCGGCAAACTTCTTTAGTTTCAGAAGAATCTTATTTTTTCAAATTATCGTCATATCAAGATAAGCTTTTAAAGTTTTATGAAGAAAATGCTGATTTTGTTGTTCCAAATGAAAGACTTAATGAAGTGATCAGTTTTGTGAAGCAAGGTCTTAAGGATTTAAGTATATCACGAACAACTGTTAAGTGGGGTATTCCATTTCCAGATGATTCCCAGCATGTAACCTATGTGTGGGCTGATGCATTAAACAATTATATAACAGCTATTGGTTATGGTAATCCTGCAAAAGAGGAAGAATTTAACTTTTGGTGGCCAGCTGATTTACAAATTTTAGGCAAAGATATTGTAAGATTTCACGCAATTTATTGGCCCGCTTTTTTAATGGCTTCTGATTTACAGATCCCTAAAAAATTACTTGTTCATGGTTGGATTAAGATTAATAATCAAAAAATGTCAAAATCATTAGGTAACGCTATTGATCCTAAAATATTGCTCGATAAATATGGTGCAGATGCCATTAGATATTATTTAGCGCGTTACATGGCTATTACGCAAGATTCTGAATTTAGTATTTCAGATCTTGAACATCGAATTAATGCTGATCTTGCTAATGATTTAGGCAATTTACTCAATCGCATGGTTACTTTAGCACAGAAAAAAGATTTGTTTGAAATTAAACCTCCACAAAATTGGGGTATTAAAGCATTAGCTCTACGTGACGCTTTTTGGGATTCGCTTGAGCTTTTTGAGTCAGAGATGGAAGAGGGCTATTTTTATAAAGCATTAGCCCATCTTGCTAAATTTATTAGCCAAGTAAATGCGTATTTTCATGCACAAGAACCATGGCGCGAAAAAGATCCATTAAAGTTTGAAGAGATTATCTCGGCAACATGTCACAGTTTATATAGCGTAGCCGTGCTTTTATGGCCAGTTATGCCCAATAAAATGGTCGAACTTTTAAAGAGCTTAGGAGTAAATTTTGAACTCAAAGAAGGTCAAGATCTTATTACTGAGTTAGATGATAATCCATGGAATAAAACTTTTATTTTGAACAAAATAGATAATCTGTTTCAGAAAATTGAAATACAGAAAGAAGAAATGGAACCGGCAATAAAACCGCAAAATGTAATTAATGAAGAAGTTAAACCTGAAGTTGCGAATATCACTATTCAAGATTTTACCAATGTTATGTTGCTTGTAGGCACAATTGAGTCCTGTGAAAGCATTAAGGGATCAGATAAACTTTACAAGTTAGGTGTTAATTTTGGTTCGTATGGTATTCGACAAGTTCTTTCAGGCATTAAACTGCAGTTTGCACCAGAGCAGTTAATCGCTCGACAAGCTGTTTTTGTTTATAATTTGGAACCAAGAAAGATGATGGGATTAGAATCTCAAGGCATGATCTTAACAGCAACAGGTTTTGATCAAGCCTTGCATTTAGTTTCACCAGGAACTTTGGTGCCAAATGGTACTCGCCTTAAATGATAAATGTTGGTAGATGACCGCTTTTTCAAATGCTTTTTCAAATTGAGAGCCCCTAAACCTATGCTAAATAATGAGATAAAATAAACTTTTCATCAAAACTCAACAGAACCTGGAGTTAATTAGTTTTTACAAAAAACATGATAATTGCTTTGCCTATGTTAGTGTTGATACTGTAGTGAGAATAATGGCGACATATGGTTCATTTTTTTTGAGTGGCAAGGCAGTAGGGTACTCGGGATTACTGGTAACGATAAATATTGCTAATAAGTATTTAGGGGGCATTTACAGCCCCCCAATATCTAAACTAAAGATTTTAAGCTAATGTTTTATTTCTTCTGATTTCACTTAATATTCGTTTTTCACTAGGTGTAGCGAAATGATCAACATTGTTACCGTTATTATTTATTGCATCAAGATCGACACCCATTTGTACCAATTGTTCTAGAATGTGTTTATATTTCATCAGTCTCATCTGGCCTCCATTTTTGCCGGGATAACTGGTCATCTTGATCAAGGCCGTAAAACCATTCTTATCTTGTAGATTAGGATCAGCATTATACTGTTGAAATAATGTTAATAATTCTAAATTCCAATTTACCTTTATTTGCATTAACGCAGTTTCACCTTCATTATTTTGTGCGTTAATATCAGCGCCGCGTTCTAATAATAATTTTATTATACCAAGCCATTGATTATGATCATCTAATCGATAACATTGAGCTGCTATTATTAATGGGGTATTTCCGGCATCGTCAGTAAGCTTTGTATCTGGATTGTATTTTAATAATTCCAATACTAGATCAAAGGATTTTGAACGTATGGCTTTAGTTAAATAAGTATCACCCTTAGAATCTTGAGCATTTAAATTTTTAATTTTGGAAATTACGATCGGAGCAATTTTGGTATATCGTTTACCAAAATTTATTAACAGGGCATCCCCTGCTGAAATGTCGCGGTAAACCCAAGTATCTAGATTGGCTCCAGCCTTTAATAACCCAACCACTTTCAATAAAGTTTCTAGGGGAGCTGGCCAATCTTTTGAGCCTTCTTGTCCGATGTCTAATCTGAGAGTTAGTGCTAGGTTGATATCTAGAATTTTTGGAAATTTTTTTTCAATTTTAACTATTAATTCAGGCATCAAAGTACCAAATTTTTTACAAGTTAATCTTAGGCTATTGAGATTTATACGCTCTTTTTTATATAAATCTAATAATTTTTCATTGCTTAAGTTAAGAACGGGCGTTGAAATAACCCATTTAAAAATTTTTAATACTAGGTGATTAGGAAGTGCCAATAAAGTTAGTTCCCGTGGCTTTGGTTCATATCTAATGATTTTTCGTATATTATTTAGCTGAGCAAGTGATTCCTTTTTCGCTCCTCTTTCTAATAAAGATCCTTTGTTTTGTAGTGCTGCTTGCAAGTATTCTTTTAACTCCTTTTTTTTCTTAGGTTCACAGACGAGGTGTTTGAAAGATTTAGGTAATGCTAAAATAATATTGATCATAAAATCATCAAAATTAACATACGCTTTAGTTATAGTATTACTTTGAACATAATCATCGATTGAAAAATTTAAGATGCTAATAAGGCAATCTGCAGGTAAATCTTCAAATGGAAAAGCATATTCAGCCTTTAATCTCTTTGTTGATCTGTTATTACTTGGTGCCAAATTTTTGCGTTTAAGTATTTCTGCTTTATGTATTTCTAGAGCATTATTGCATGAGGTCATTATAGATTGAATTGTAGATCCTAATTGATCAAATTCTAAAGACTCATCGTCGATCTCTCTATCTGTGGTATCAATTGGATAGTCATTGCTAAAGAAATCTAATTGCATTGACTGTATCCAATCATCAGTGTCTTTAGGAATACTCTCTTCCATTGATTGAATAAAATTGAATATACAAAAAAATGTTAAAGAAATTAGTATAATTTTTAAATTTTTCATAATAGTTTCCTTCAAAAAATTTGAGCACAATAATAGTGCGCAGAGTGACAAGGTATTCCGATTTTGTATTATCTAGTATAAATTAATGCGAAAAAAACTCAAGCTGCTAATTTGTGCCACAGGGCTTTTAGCTACAGTATTTTTATAATGCTTAATATTTGATAAAACCTAATACTAATTTTGAGTATTAAAGAATGAGCATCTTAAGTATATTTTGTCTGGAATAGTTAGAAGCGAGAAAAGAACCTCTATTTTGTCAGAGGTTCTTTTATTATTTTAATTGCGGTTCATTTAGAGCTCGAAGAGCCTGCTTTTTTGTTTGACTAGACCAAAAATAGCTTCGCTATTCTTTGGCTTTAGATTTATTTGATTTACAACTTTTGTTTAGACAACTTAAAATTGTTTTTTTATCAGCACCCGTTTTTGGAGCTAAGAATGGCCAATCGCATTTTTTGCAAGGCGTTTTCTCAACATTTTCAGGTGCGGTAAACTTACATTTAGGATAATTTGAGCAAGCAAAAAATTTCGTTTTTTTGTAACTTTTTACAACCACATCATTATCTTTGCATTCAGGACAAGAGAATCCAGCACTTATAGCTCGAGTAAATTTACAATTTGGGTAACCAGTACAGGCGATAAATGGACCGTATTTCCCGACAGTCTGCTTTAATGTCGCTGCACATTTAGGACATTTCTCTTCAAGCATTTTAGTTTCTGATTCTGTTAACTTGATTGAACCATCTTCATTTCGTTCAAAATTGCTGGTAAACGAACATTCAGGATATTTATCACAGCTTGCAAAATGGCCCGCTTTTCCGAATCGTATAAGAACTTTACCAGGCTCACACTGAGTACATTCGAGTCCGGTTTCTTCTACCATTGTTTTAGCAGATTTGCCTTCTCTAAAAACTTCTAACTCTTTTTCAAAATTTTCATAAAAAGTCTTAATTAATTTATCTCTATCTAAAGAACCATTCGCTATTTCATCAAGCTTCTCTTCCATGGTTGCAGTAAATCCTATATCCATGATATTAGGTAAATTTTGATTCAACATTTTAGTAACCAAAGTTCCTAAATCGGTAGGCACAAATCGTTTTTTAGGATCGAGTTCCGTATAAGCCCGAGCTTGTATAGTTTTTAAGATCGTAGCATAAGTACTTGGTCGACCTACGCCATCTTTTTCGAGCTCCTTTACTAATGAAGCTTCGTTAAATCGTGGAGGTGGCTGGGTAAAATGCTGTTTTGGTTGTACCGATTTGAGATCCACAGCACTGTTTTCGGCGATGCCCGCTGGAATAGATGTCTTCTTTTCTTCTTCATCCTCTTTCTCTTTTTCTTGATAAACTTTTAAAAAGCCATCAAAGAGTAAAGTAGATCCAGTAACCTTAAAGGTGTAAACACCACCTGTTATAGTGACCTGTCTTTGTGCATAAAGTGCAGGTTTCATTTGGCATGCAACAAATCGTTTCCAGATGAGCTCATATAATGCAGCTGCTTCTGGAGTTAAATATCTTTTTATTTTATCGGGAGTAAGATCAACATCAATGGGTCTGATAGCCTCATGAGCATCTTGTGCTTTTCCTTTGGCATACACAAGCTCTTTAGGTGGCAAATAATCTTTGCCATGTTTATTGAGTATATATTCCCTTGTTTGCTTGATCGCTACATCGGAAACTCTTAAAGAGTCAGTTCTCATGTAAGTGATTAATGCGGTAGGGCCTGATTGATCATCTACCGGAACACCTTCATATAACTTTTGAGCGATTTCCATCGTTCTTTGAACAGAAAAACCAAGTTGATTGTACGAACTTTGTTGAAGTGTACTCGTCATAAATGGTGGTAACGGATTTCTAGAACGTTTGGTATCTTTAATCGATTGGATTATATAATTTTCTTTTTTTATACCATCAACAACACTTGTTGCGTCTTTTTCATTGGTAATTTCAACTTTTTTGTTTTTGACTAAGGCAAGCTCTGCAACGATAGTACCGGATTCGGACTTAAAAGTTCCCTCTATAGTCCAGTATTCTTCAGTAACGAAGCTTTTAATTTTTTCTTCTCTGTCTACTATTAGTTTTAATGTAACAGATTGAACACGACCGGCAGACAATCCTTTAGATACTTTTCGCCACAAAATGGGTGACACTTCATAGCCTACTAAACGATCAAGAATTCTTCGTGCTTGTTGAGCTGCAACTTTATTTAAATCAACTTCTCGTGGCTCAGAAATTGCTTTTTCGATAGCTTGTTTTGTAATCTCGTTAAAAGCAATACGATAAATCTTAGCATTCTTTTTCATAAGAGGCAGTACTTCTTGTTCGACATGCCAAGCTATAATCTCACCTTCTCGGTCAGGATCGGGTGCTAGATATATTTCATCTGCTGTCGCCGCTTCTTTTTTTAGCTCATTTATTGTTTTATCTTTATTCTTGAGCACGACGTACTTAACTTTAACGGTATCATCAATTGAAACACCAAGTTCTTTTTCGGGCAAGTCCATTATATGTCCTACCGTAGAGAGAACTTTAAACTTCTTGTCTAAAAACTTAGAGATTGTTTTTACTTTTGCAGGTGATTCAACTATTAATATTTTTTTCATTATACACGTTAAAGAATGTTGATTTTTTTGAAAAATTTAAATCTTTTATAACTAATTGTAAAAATTATAGCCTATAAAAGTCAAATGTCTAATCATTATTTGATTAGGGTAACCAATTTAGCTTGAATTAACTACTCTTTTTTGCCAATAATATTTGAAAAATAAGCCATTTCCTCTTCGGGATTTGCGGCATTCGTTACCACGCGGCCTAACACAATGCCTGAAGCTCCGATAGATAAAAACTCGGCAACATTATCTTTATTTATGTTTGCGGTTATGAATATTGGTACTTGGGTATTTCCCTTAACCATTTCCCATTGCTCAGCAAAGATATTTTGGCCATCTTCTGTGGTTGATCTATGAAATAGAATGGCATCAACACCAAGACTTTTAGCTTCTAAAGCTAATTGTCCAGGAGAATGTGCGTCTATCAAATCAAGCATTATTTTTTTGCCTAATTCATGAGCGACGGAACACGCATTATGAATTGTGTTTTTGTTGGTACCGCCCAGTACGGTTATCCAATCGGCTCCGGCATTTGCAAATATCTCAACTGCATCTTTGCTTAAGTCGGCTATTTTTGCATCAGCAAGTATGGTTTTCTGGGGAAATCTTTCTTTAAATTTTTTGATTACATCTTCGCCATGCTTGTAAATTAGCACCGTGCCTATCTCGATGATATCTGCAAATTTCTCTACCTCATCAGCAATTTTAAGCGCCTTATCAAGATCTGTTATATCTAATGCTAACTGTAATTTCATACACCATATCCTTATAATTTGGAAATTGTGACTATAACTATTATACAAAGTTTTTGCTTAACTGGAAGATTATGAGCCCCAGGAGTTCTGTTACATCAACGATATCACTGTTCCTGGTTAATGATAATTTCCATCTAACTCATACTATTCTTTCTTGATATAATCCAGGCTTAAACTCATATTTCTTTTTTACTCGGCTGAAGTATTGCCTAATTTTCAAAAAACTTATCGCTGTTAATTGTAAATCAGAATTAGGTTTAATATAAACATCAGGTAATAAAAGGTTGCCATCCATTTTTACGGTTTTCTTTACGGTTGAAATAGACGCGTTGTTAGGGTCGGCAAATAAGATTATCGTATTATAAGGTATTTTTTTACTTTTTGATATGATTTCTTCTTCAACGATCCATTCATAATTTTTATTTACTGGGTTTTCGCGTAATTCTAAATGATAAAGTTTATGCTTTACCTGAGGATCTATAACAAATCCTTCAATGGTATTTTTTTTTAGAGGATTGATTAGAAGTGGTTCAATTTTTTTGGTGATAAGTATATCAAGTTTTGGTTCGATGACTTTTCGTAGAAAGGTTATTTGTCCATTCATATCTGAAACAGTAGCATTTCCATTATAGGTAACATAGATTCCTGCTTGTGGATGAGTATTGTGCATACTGTTTACTATTGATTTAATAGCAGTACCTACCGGATTTTTCAGGGTGCTTGTATCATTAGTATTTATGGGCGGCGTTTTTGTTTCTGCTGCTGATGAAGCCGGTGCACTTTGCTCCGTCTGCGGCTTTAAGAAAAATGTTATAACATATGGTGAAGATTTCATCGCCATGATGGCATTGTTAAAAAAAACGGGTAATATTAAAATTAAAATCTTGCTTTTTGTTGTCATTTTCTTTTGGGCTTAAAACAATAATGTAAACAATATCTAACTAGATTAATATCAAATAAATATAATGAAAGTCTATAGTTGTTATGAAAACCAATTTATTAAACGATGATGCTCTTTGGTTAAAATTTGCCAAAAAAGCTGAATTAACCACAGATCAATTAGATCAATTCAAAACATTATATCAGATGTTAAAAGATGCAAATGAAATGCATAATTTAACATCTAAAACTGATTTGAATTTTGTCATCAATTATCATTTTTTAGATTCGCTCGCTTTAGGGAAGGCTATGAATGTAAAAGATCTAAGCTTTATTGCTGATATCGGAACTGGCGGAGGCTTTCCTGGCTTACCTTTGAAAATAAAGTATCCACATTTAAAAATGGTTTTAATTGAGGTTGTTAACAAAAAAATTTGGTTCTTAGAAACGGTTATAAAAGCCTTGAACTTGGCCGATGTGGAAATTTATGATCAAGATTGGCGTACTTTTATACGAAAGACCGAATATCCAATAGATTTGTTTTGCTGCAGAGCTTCATTGCAGCCGTCAGAATTGATCAGAGCATTTAAGCCATCATCTCCTTATAAAGATTCTAAGGTACTCTATTGGGCATCAGAATCATGGATTCCAGAGCCAGATGTCGTGCCTTTTATTGAAGCTAAAACTTCGTATTTTATTGATGGTAAAAAACGATTTCTTGTGCATCTGAAGAAGATTGCAGATATTGCTAAAAATTAAAAAAGTCTTAATAGGTTAATTAATTTAAATTTATCATATGGCTATTGAAAATATAATACAAATTCTAGAAGCTTTCAGTCAAAACTATAAAAATGATTCTTGTGTAACCTTGAAACGCTGCATAGAATACGTTAAAGAATGTCAAAAAGATATACCTGCTGTTCTATTTGCGATAAGCATAGGAAGCATAGACCTTGTAGAATCTCTATTGAGATATGTTGCAGATATAAACGCTTTCGACCTTACTCATGAAACTATTTTAATGAATGCTGTTAAAAAAGGTTGTGTAAAAATACTTAAGATACTCATTGAAAAAGGAGCTGATCTTAATGTAGGTAATCGTCGTGGCACAACAGCATTAGTGTATGCTTTCGAATATGAGCGTTTAGATATTGTAAAAATACTTATTGAGGCTGGCACTGCTCTAAATACGAGACCTAAAAATGGTAAAACGTTGCTCATGTATTCTGCAGAAAGAGGCTATGAAGATATCGTAAAAATTCTTATTGATGAGAATGTGCATAACATTAATGCTATTTCTAAACACGACAAAACAGCCCTAATGTATGCTGCTATAGGTGGTTATACGAATATCATAAAGATGCTTGTTAGCGTTGATGCTTTAGAAGTAAATACTGCAGATGATGAAGGCTTAACCGGACTGATGTATGCCGCCCGTAGTCGTTTTTCCGAAATTGTACAAATTTTGATTGAAGCAGGAGCTGAAGTAAATCTGGTGACAAACAAAGGGAAAACTGCCTTGTTATATGGTGCATCAGGGTTTCTAAATCACAAAACGATAAAAATACTTATTGAAAATGGAGCCAATGTTAATAGTATAGATTCTTTGAACCAAACAGCCTTACTGTGTGCTGTAGAGAGTGGCTGTCTAGAGAGCGTGAAAATGCTTATAAAATCGGGTATTGATGTGAATGCATATAATTGGGAATATGATACGCCCCTTATGATTGCTGCTAAAAAAGGATATCTAGATATTGCTAGAGCTCTGATAGACGTTGGTGCAGAGGTAAATATGTCTAATAGGTATGGGCAAGTGGCACTGCGGCTAGCCGTAAAACAAGGTGCCAATGATCTTGTTAATCTATTGCTTAATGCTGGCGCTAATATTGAATCTATCAAAAAAAATAAAACTAAAATAATGGTAAAGAGTACAACTATTAATACTTAATGTTAATTTTTATACCATAAAATAGATGCTTTTATGATTACTCGTGCTTCAAAATTATTTAACTTGTATGATACAAATGCAGCTACTCAATATTATAATTATTATTAAGGGCCTTTCAAAAACTTGATACATTGACCGACTTCATAATCATCTGATAAACCTTGATCAACAGCTAAAAATGAAATAATTGTTAATGGTTTATTTGCCATGGCGGCAGCATATGCTTTATGATGGCCATCAATAAGATAGTGCATGAGACACATATGCTGGTGTATTGATTGATCTTCATCCAAATGATGCGGTGTGAATGTATCAAGGATGCTTAATGATATTGCAGTTGGCATGGTGCCATTAACAAATTGTTCTTTATAATAGTTAACTCTTTCTTGATTCAAATCATGGGATGTAAAAAGTGGGATTAGGAATTCAAAAAATCCTGTAGATGGCTCCGTATCTCCATACATAGGTAGCGTAGAACTTCGAGTTCTATAGTATTCTGTCTGGGGAAATGAATCGCCTCCATAACTCTTAAAATAAGGACCAAGGAGTTGGGCTCGTTCTTCAATAAAATAATCACCAGGTTTTCCAGGATGTACAAGTTTGGGAATTATTTTGCTCAATAGAACATCATATTCGCCGTTGGGCATAATCAATTTTAATGAATCGATTATGGACTGGTCTAGCGTTTGTATTCCTTCATTAAGTGTATTGACCACATTCTTCTTTAGGGTGTTAATTTTAGCATAACTATCTTGATTAAGCTCAGCCAATCGGTCAAAAAAAACACTACAGGTTGAGCAGACATTACCGGTATGAAAGATTCTGTTGCCGTCCACGGTGATGTATCTCTCCCAGGATCCAAATACGCTATCAGTTTTTGGAACTTCAAAAGTTATAATGTCTGATGAATTATCAATAGTTATTTTTATTTTTTCAAGAAGCATAGCTTTAATTTATTTATATATTCTTTTTTTTTATATTTACCAAACGATACAGAAAGATCTAATAATCAATTATAAAGCATTTTACTCATTCTTCTTTATGGCGTTCAAGTGCATAACTTATTGCTGTTTTATTATTATCAGCTATCTAAGTATTGCGTTATTATCCATTTACATTTGTACTATATCATTATTCCCAATTGTTCAGTATAGATCGAGGGGCGTTTTGCCTTTCTTGCTTCAGATCTATATTAGCTTTCATATTAATTAAAAGTTTTTATTACCTCTTTATTCTATAATTTTTAGCAATAATAAAAGTTAGAACCATTGAACAACTAAAATTGCTCAAACTCTATTAATCGAAACAAAATTCAGCTGTGTAATAAGATGCATGCAGCGCTTTTTTGAGATGAAATATAATTTTGATTCGGAATTTATACCCAAATTATGCTAATTATTACTTGGTATTTGCTATTTCTCTCAATATATCTTTAGCATATCGGACACTGTTGTCGGTGTGTATTGTACTTGTTTATGGCTAAAGTGGTTTAGGGCAAAATACAATTCAAGCAAAGTATATCATTTCTAATGAGATTTTGCTTAATGTACTTTAATACAGTATTTATGGTATCAACAAAGCAATATAAAAGGAGGGGTTATTGATACGAAAATTATTATTAATATAAAAGGGAAAAATAAAAAAAATAAGGGGAAACTTATGTCAGTTAATTCAAAAATTCTAATGATTTTGGCACTTATGAGTGTTGGATCAAATAATTTCGCTGCAACAGAAACAGTAAATGCATCACAACACGCAAATCATGGTAATTCATGTGATTGTAAGTATAACAACCAAGAATCTCATAATTTTGATCATCCATCATATACAAAAGGTTCAATAGAAGTAGGAAAAGATAAAGCTGGGAAGCCTATAAGCTTTTCATACCTCAAGAAGGGTAATGCTGCTCCTAATGCTCCAACATTTATTTGTATTGAGTGGTATACTGGTAAATCTAGTTGGGGATGCCAGTTAGAAGAACTTTCAAAAACCGGTGTGGTTTATGCAGTAGATCCTCTAGGTTATGGAGAATCAAGCCAAAATAATCCAACTGCTCTTGATGGCATAAACAACCAAATAGGTTATTCATATAGTCAACAAGCATTCTTTCTTCGCACATTTTTAAAAAAATTAAAAATAAAAAACTCACCTATTGTTTATGTTGGGGTTGATACCATGGCTCCATTAGGAGTTAAATATTGTCTACAATATGCTACCGATAAGTTTGCTTTTTCAAAATTTGTAGTTATTAATAGTGCTTTACAAAGCATCGTTAGTGATGACCCATGTCAATTATCATACTTGACAACAGCGCAAGCTGCAGGTCTTTCTGCGTTTTTTGCGGTTGATCCATGTGCAGCAGTTTGTAACTTGCTTAACACAAGTTTTACAGAGCCAGCATGTTACACTCAAGCGCGAAAAATATATAATGAGGCTGTTAATTATATTGCAGCTCAACCGGCTCCAATTTTTGAAAGAATTACAACTGGAACATCTACTGAAGATGTATCTCCGCTTTTAGCACAAATTACTATACCAGTTCTTTGTCTTTATAGCGTTGAAGATAACAATGATTTGCTATCTCGCAAAGCACAAGGATTGATATTCTTTGGCTACTG
>Ga0105046_10004218_pt1 | contig 22903 bp, 14 predicted proteins | sample MAT03_FD_78385 | JGI IMG/M metagenome (GOLD analysis project Ga0105046, IMG submission 78385) | Freshwater microbial communities from Lake Fryxell liftoff mats and glacier meltwater in Antarctica - MAT-03 (megahit assembly) | ecosystem: Environmental > Aquatic > Freshwater > Ice > Liftoff...
CAGGTTCGTGTCGTCGATGTACTGATCGACTTCGACGACGACTTCGGATGCATCGTTCGGCACGGGACCGAACGCCAGAAGGATGCCGTCATCCCGCACGACGAAAGCACCAGCCTCGTCCTCCGCAAGAGCCTCTGCACGGGCGTCGATGAAGCGCACTTCCGCGACGTCCTCCACCGCCGTGACGACCTCGGCCTGCACGTCGACACTGATCGACGAGCCTTCGCCGCGCGGCTCTACGAAAACCTTCAGCGGTGGCTCGCCTTCAGGCTGCGTCGCAAAGGAACGGATGATGGTGGCGTACACATCGCTGGCCCGCGCCTTGCTGGGAGAAAGGTTGGTGCAGCCCGCGACGACGGAACACAGCCCCACCAACACGGCGATACATCGGGCGGCACGCATAATGCGACCGTACCATCAGGTCGTGCTGCGGACTCCGGCGCCGCCATCGATGACGTAGGTCTCGCCTGTGATCCACGAGGCTGCGTCCGACGCAAGAAACACAGCCAAGTTGGCGATGTCTTGCGGTTCGCCAAGGCGCTGCAGCGGCAGTTGCGCGGCCAGCCGGTCGCCGAAGTTCTCCACCAGGTACGTCGCGAAGTCGGTCTGTACCAGGCCAGGAGCGATGCCAACCACACGCGTCGGACCAAGCTCGCCGGCCAACTGGCGGGTCATGTGGATCAGCGCGGCCTTGGTCAGGTTGTAGACGCCCAGCCCGCCCTCGGCGCGCAGCCCGCCGACTGACGCGATGTTGACGATGACACCGGGCTTGTCCTTCATCGCCTGCTCCCATGCGGCTTGGCACCAGAACAGCGGACCGCGCAGGTTGACGCCGAAGGTCTTGTCGAATCGTGCTTCGTCAACACCCAGGGTCGGCCCGTAGTACGGGTTGGTGGCGGCGTTGTTGACGATGATGTCGAGCCCGCCGAAGCGCTCGATCGTGGCCGCCACGCATTCCCCTGCCGAGGCGACATCACCGGCGTTGGCAGCGAACAGCTCGACATCGGCGTCGGGAGTGAGCGCAACGATTTCTGCAGCAGCAGCCTGCAACGCGTCGATCTTGCGCGACGTCAGCATCACCTTCGCACCGGACGCGGCCATCGTCGTTGCAATCGCTTTACCGATGCCTCGCGACGCACCCGTGACCAGCGCAACTTTGGCGTCTAGGGAGATATGCATGGCCGCGGACGCTACACCTGTGACGTCTGACCGTTGGTGGCGAAGCACACCATCAGACAGTTCGGGTGACAACACCGGTAGTGTTGCGGTGCTGTGACACGGTTGTCGCAGAGGTCGAGTGCAGCGGTTGTTGGCCAAGTCCAACGCGGTGTGAGTGCATCCACGGCCACCCCTACACAGAGAGCCATTCCAATTTCAATGTCGTCCCTTCACGACGCGTGTTCATTCGCGTCCCTCGGCGTCCCTACGCCCATCATCAATGCCCTTGCCGCCGATGGCGTCACGGCACCTTTCCCCATCCAGTCAGTCACGCTCGTTGACTCCCTTGCCGGTAAGGACCTCCTCGGTCGCGGTAAGACCGGCAGTGGCAAGACCATCGCCTTCGCCATCCCGCTCGTCGCCGCATTGGCAAAGAGCGGCGAGAAGGCCCGCCCGGGCTCGCCCCGCGGCCTGGTGCTGGTCCCCACCCGTGAGCTGGCCAATCAGGTCGCAGCCACCATCGCTCCCCTCGCCAAGGCCATGGGCCTGCGCCACACCGTCATCTACGGCGGTGTGGGCTTTGGCAATCAGACCGGCGCACTCAAGGCGGGCGTCGACATCGTCGTTGCCTGCCCGGGCCGTCTCGAGGACCTGATGAAGCAGGGCCATTGCCGGCTCGACCGCATTGAAGTCACCGTGCTCGACGAGGCCGACCACATGGCCGACATGGGCTTCCTGCCCGGCGTCAAGCGCATCATGGATCGCACACCGCGCACCGGGCAGCGCCTGCTGTTCAGCGCCACGCTCGACAACGACGTCAAGGTGCTCATCGATCGCTACTTGGTCAACCCGGTCAACCACGCCCTCGACCCGGCCGACTCGCCCGTCGAAGCAATGACCCACTACCTGGTGGAGACGGCCCTCACCGACAAGCTCGGTGTGGTCAGTCGCCTCGCTGCCGGCGCCGATCGTTGCCTGCTGTTCACCCGCACCAAGCATGGCGCCAAGAAGCTGGTCAAGCAGCTCGGCCAGTCGGGCATCCCGGCTGTCGAACTGCACGGCAACCTGTCGCAGAACGCTCGCGAGCGCAACCTGGCCGACTTCTCCTCTGGCCAGACGAAGGTGTTGGTTGCTACCGACATCGCAGCCCGCGGCATTCACGTCGACGACGTTCGCCTCGTGGTCCATGTGGACCCGCCGGCGGAACACAAGGCCTTCCTGCACCGCTCGGGCCGCACAGCACGCGCCGGCGCCGACGGCATCGTCGTCACCATCGCCACCCCGGACCAACGCAAGGAGGTCCGGTCGATGATGCGCTCAGCTCGTATCGAGCCCATCGTCACCGACGCCGTGCACGCCAATCACCCCATCCTCGAAGCACTCGCCGGGCCTGCCCAGCCAGCCCGTCGCATCTCCGTTGCTCAGGCAGCGCCAATGGCCGAGCGTGGGCCGCGTCAGGGCCAGGGCCAACGTGCCGGCAGCCATCGTCAGGGCAGTGGGCCGGCCAAGAGTTCGGGCCAACGTTCGGGCCAGGGCTCACGCTCCGGCCAGGGCCAGTCGCAGCGATCGGGCGCCTCGCGTCCGGCCGCTGCGGCCATCACCGACGCCGGCCGCCCGGCTCGCGTCACGCAGGACGGTCGCCCGGCCTCACGACCGTCGACCAACCCACGCGGGCGCAGCCGCCGCGCACCCGCCAGCCGCTAATCAGCATCTGCGTTGGTGCACTTTCGTTCGCCTGACGAGCGACAGTGCACGAACGCAGTGGGACTTCGGCGAAGTGCAAGGATTCCGGACATGCGACTTCGTCAGCCTCGAATCCAGCCCGTCACCGAAGAAGAATGGACAGACGATTCACGACCGGTGCTTGCGGCCAACTCGGCGCACGGCCCGGTCTTGAACGTTTTCGCCACCATCGCCCGTCATCCGAAGCTGCTGAAGCGGTGGGTGGTGTTTGCCAACCATGTGCTCAACGGCAGCACACTGCCGGCCCGCGAGCGCGAGTTGGTGATTCTGCGCACCGGCTTTCTCTGTCGCTCGGGATACGAGTGGGCGCAGCACGCCACCATCGGCCGGGCGGCGGGGCTGACCGACGCGGAGATCGTGCGCATCACGCTCGGCCCGGCCGCCGACGGTTGGGGGAACGGCGACCGCACTCTGCTGCGCGCCACCGAACAGTTGGTGTCCGACTACTTCATCAACGACGCAACCTGGGCTGAGCTGTCGGCGGTGTGGAGTGAGCAGCAGCTGATGGACCTTGTCTTTGCGGTGGGCCAGTACACACTCGTGTCGATGGCGCTCAACAGTTTCGGCGTGCAGTTGGAAGACACGACCGAGCGCTTTCCAGCCGACCAGTTCGTCAACGGGCTGTTTCCTCAGAGGTAGTGACAGCACCCCGCTACTTGGTACACAGGTCGACAGCGGGCAGCACCCAGGAAGTACCGTGCAACCGCTATGACGTTCCACTTCGCGACACGCACCCAGGGGCTTCGGTCGTCGGCAATCCGCGACCTCCTCAAGGTCACCGAGATGCCAGACATGCTGTCACTGGCAGGTGGGCTGCCAACACCCGACAGCTTTCCGCTGGCCGACCTGCGTCGCGAGGCCGACCGCCTTCTCGGTGAGTACGGTCCACGGGTCGTCCAGTACAGCGCAACCGACGGCGTGATCGAGCTGCGCCAGTGGATCGCCGACCAGTACACGATCGAGCTAGGTCGGCCGGTGTCGGTCGATGGCGAAATCATCGTCACGCACGGCTCTCAGCAGGCGCTCGATCTGCTCGCCAAAGTCCTCGTCGACCCGGGCGACGTGGTCGTCTCCGAGTCGCCGGCGTACCTCGGCGCAGTGCAGGCGTTCGAGCTGTTCGAACCTCGCTTCGAAGTGATCCCCGGCGACAAGGACGGCATGCAGGTGGAGTTGCTCGCCGAGCGTCTGGCCGCAGGCTTGAAGCCGAAGTTGGTGTACGTGGTGCCCAACTTCCATAACCCTTCCGGCGCCACCATGTCGCTGGCACGGCGCCAACAGCTGGCCGCACTGGCCGACCAGTACGAGCTGCTCATCATCGAGGACGACCCGTACGGCGCGATCCGTTTCGAGGGCACGCCAATTCCGCCAATCGCCAGCTTCACCGAGCGTGTCGTGTACCTCAGTACGTTCTCCAAGATCGTTGCCCCCGGTTTCCGAGTTGGGTGGATGATCGGGCCGCCGGAAGTGATGGCGTGGGTTGTACGGGCAAAACAAGCTGCCGACCTGCACACCTCCAGTTTTGCGCAGTTGCTGCTGGCCAACGTGGTGAGTGAGCCCGGCTGGCTGGACCAGCAGAAGGCACGCATCGTGCCCATGTACCGCGATCGGTGTGGCGCGCTGGCCGATGCACTGGAGAGCACACTCGGCGACCGCATCTCGTTCCACCGGCCCGATGGCGGCATGTTTCTGTGGACCGAGTTCAGCGACATTGCTGACACCACCAAGCTGTTGGCCGCAGCGTTGCGAGAGGGCGTCGCGTTCGTACCCGGCAACGCGTTCACCATCGACCAGCTGCCCGATGCAAAGGCCCGATTTTCGTACTCGACGCTGTCGCCGCCGCAACTGGTCACAGCGGTCGAACGCCTTGCCCGCGGCGTGGCCGCTCTCGGCTGACCTTGCCGTCGCGCAGGCCGGGCCTCGATGGGCTTCGGGCGATCGCCGTGGCCTTGGTCTTGGCGTTCCACCTGGGCCATCTCGCGGGTGGAGTCCTGGGCGTCGATGCGTTCTTCGTTGTCTCGGGCTGGTTGATCACGTGGAAACTGTTGAGCGAAATCGATACCAGCAGCACCGTCGACCTTCGCCGGTTTTGGGCGTCGCGAGCACGCCGGCTGATGCCGGCCAGCGTGCTGGTGATTGCGTTCGTAGCAGTCGTGTGGCCGCTCGTCGGCATCGCAGTGCCGTCGCTGCGACACGACATTCTGTGGTCGCTGGCGTGGTCGTCGAACTGGGGCACGATCACCGGCGGCGGCGACTATTGGGCGCGCTTCTCCAACCCCTCACCACTCAGCCACTTCTGGTCGCTCGCCATCGAGGAGCAGTACTACCTCGTCTGGCCGGCCGTCATCTGGCTGTTCGCTCGTCGTCGCCAGCACCACCGGCGGATGGTTGGAGTTCTCGCCGCCGTCGGAGCATTGGCCTCGATTGCCTTCATGGTCATCTGGTTCGACCCGCTGTCGCCGACGAGTACCTACATGAACACCGGCGCACGAGCGCACAGCCTGCTGATCGGCGCCGCCGCCGCCGCATTCACCCGACAACTGCCAGATGGCTCGCTGCGCGGTGGTCGCACGGCCCGCTGGCTTGCGCCGCTGGCGGTGATGATCGCGGCGGCCATCGTGGTCAGCGCAGAGGACAACTCGGTGTGGCTGTTCCGGTGGGGCTTCCCGCTGTTCGCTGTTGCGATGACCGTCGTCGTTGTCGCCGCCGCCGACGGTGTGGGCGAACGGCTGCTGGGAAGCCGGCCGCTGCGGTGGATCGGCGACCGCAGTTACGGCCTGTACCTGTGGCACTGGCCCATCTTTCTGTTGCTGTCCGCCGACCGGGTGCACCTCAGTGGAGTGTGGCTGGACTTCATACGAGTGCTGATGTCGCTAGCGGCCGCGCATCTGTCGCTGCAGTATCTGGAAGAACCAATCCGCAGTCGGCGGTGGCTGCGTGTACGCGCTGCCCCGATCGTGCTAGCGCTGTCGATGGTCGGTGTCGTCGCCCTCGCCCTCGTCGTCGTTCCTGATGCCACCGCTGGGCCGTCCGCAACGGTGATCACACTGCCACCGGTTGCGCCTACATCCTCGACCGACGCGCCGGTCATCACGCCCGACACTCTCGCTCCCTCGGGCACCGCAAACACCGCTGACACCATCGACACCGTTGCGGCCATCGATACCACCGCTGTCCCAGCCGCGCCGGTGGGGCCGGTCCGGGTGCTCGTGGCGGGCGACAGCACGGCGGTGCAACTGGGCGAGGTGCTGGTCCTCTACGCCGCGTCGCACCCCGATGAGATCGTCGCGGGGAGCGCAGCATTCCCCGGCTGCGGTTTATCGGCCAGCGACGACGGCCGCCTCCACCAGTTCACCAACGAGCAGGGCCAGCCCGACGTGTTGTCCTTGAAAGCTTGCGTCAGCGAGTGGGCCGCCATTGTGCGGCGTGTGCCCGAGGAGCAGATTGACATCGTGCTGGTCAACATCGGGGCGTGGGATGCCGTCGACATGCTGCTCGCCGACGGACGGGTGGTGTCGGTGGCCGACCCTGTTGGCGGAGCACTGATTGCCGAGGCGTACCGAGCATTCGTCGACGACGTCGAGAGCGCGGGCGGTGCCGTCGTGTGGGTGACCCCGCCAGACGCTGACCTGCAATGGGACAGGGTCGACTCTCCTCTCGACGACCCAGCGCGCTGGGCCGCGTTACGAACGATCATCCAGTCCCTGCCCGTCGAGCAGATCAATCTTCCAGGCTGGCTGGCCGAACAGGAACTCTCCGGTCCTGACGGCCGCCCGGACGGAGTGCACCTCGCCGACGGCGTCAACACCGAGTTCGTGGCAACAGTCGTTGCTCCAACGCTGGTGCGCCTGCGCACGACGGCAGCCCGCTAGGCCATGCGGCGAACCAGCTGCGTCCGCGAACGCACATCGAGCTTGCCAAAGACGTTGTGCAGGTGGAACTCGACGGTCTTCTCGCTGAGAAACAAGGAAGTGGCAACTTCGCGGTTGGTGAGCCCGGCGACCACGGCCTCGGCCACACGACGTTCCGCTGGCGACAGCAACTCCTCCGCTCGGGGTTCGTCGCTGCTGGCCACCGTTGCCATCAGCGAACGCCCCTGGGCCGACCACGGAACAGCTCCGAGTGAGTCGAAAATTGCGATGGCTTCCGCAAGATCCGCCGATGGGTTCAGCTGCGAACCCAGTGCAACGCGTCGCTCGCACCGGCACAGCAGTGTTCGCGCCAGCTCGAACGGCGCAACCAGTTGGTCATGATGGGCAAGCGACTTCTCGAACCACATCTCCGCATCGTCGGCATTGACGGCCATCATCGCGTGACATCGCGCAACGGTGGCTAGCGCCCACTGTCGCTGGGACAGCGCGGACGCCGACTCGAACCTGGCGAGTGCCCGAGCAGCCTCATGCGGTCGACCGGACCGAATGAGTGCCTCGATGTGGTCGCCCTGCCACCACACGCCGCCTGGCTCGACAATCTCGAGCGCGGTGGCCATTGCGTCAATGTGGTCGAGATACGACGCAGCCGCCACCGCATGACCCTGACCCAGCTCCAGGAGCCCCAACCCGTGATAGGCCCACATCACGGCGGTGCCAAAACCCATCGGCTCGGCTTCAGCTATCGCCGCGTGAGCGCGGCGGGCGCAGTCCTCCCAGCGGCCGAAGCCGGCGTCGAGGTGCGCCGTGAATGCCATCAGCCATAGCCGTGCGCCGGTGAGCGTCACCTCGCACACCAACTCGCTGGTGGCCAGCGACCACGCCTCCTCCCAGCGGCCGGAGCGCCAGCACAGCTCAGCCAACGTCGCCGTCGCGAGCGCAGCTGTTGCCGACCGCGCTCGGCGGCCGGCGCGATGGGCAACGTTGCTCAGGTAGGCCCTGCCGGTGTCCCACTGCTCGCTGTAGACGTAGACCATTCCCACCAACTGCAGAAAGAGGTCGACATCTGCAATGTCGGTGTCCTTCAGCTGGTCGGCGATCGCTGCCAGCGGTGGGAAGAGTTCGTCGAAGAGCTCGACGTCACCGTGATGGAAGCTGGTGAAGGCCATCATCAGTGCGGCGGCAACGCTGCTGCTGCCGTTACCCCGCTCGGCAAGCGCGGTCGCCCGCTGAGCCAGCGCCACGGCACCGACGACATCACACGACAACGTCACCGTACTCGCAGCGTGCACGAGCAGCATCGCGGCGCGGTCGATGTCGTACGGTTCGACGGCCGACGAGGCAGCGACGAAGAGATCGCGGCTGTATCGCGATCCACGTTGATACATATCCAGCTGGCCCAACTGCAGCGCGGTGTCAGCCCGCAGGAGCGGCTCGGCAGACCCCAGGTACGCAGCGTCAAACGCTGCTCGCGCCGCCGGATACTGGCCGGCATTCCAGTACCCGTCGCCAGCGCGATAGAGCCGACGAGCACGGTCTTCGGGGTCCGGTGACAGGCCACCGGCGCGCATGTACAGCTCTCCAGAAAGCGCTGCCTCGCCCTTGAGCGACGCAACGTTCCCCAGCTCAGCTAGGGCCGCCGCAGCCTCCTCGTCCGGCCCAACCGCCGCCGCCGCGAGATGCTCGGCGCGCTGCGCACTGTGTCGCGGTTCGGTGAGAGCGTGGGCCGCCGCCGCGTGCAACGCTCGCCGCTCCTGTGCGGTTGCGGCGATAGCCGCCGACCGGTGCTGCGGATCCACGAATTCGACGCGGTCGTCGGTGAGGCGCAACACACCTTCCGATTCAAGGGTCACGAGCAACTCCGGCGCGAGACCCAACTCGGCGAACGCGGCCAGCACCACCCGAATCTCACAGGTGTCGTCGACCGCGACGAGCGCGAGACCGCGTCGTCGCGCCTCATGCGCGGCGACGACCGCAGGGTCGCCCGTCATCGTTGGCGTGGGTTCGATCTCGCCAACGTTAGCGATGCCCTCGGCGTTGATGTTCAGGGCGCTCAACCGACCGAGCTCAGCGCCAACAACACGAAACCGTCGGTGAAGATGAGTGCCCCGGCTGACGACATGGCGAGCGCAACCGTTCGCGTACCAGCCGAGCCGGTCACGGGCTCACCCTTCTCGCCAGCGGCTACTTGCAAAATCACTCCAGCTGCGCCGTCACCAACGAAGACGGTGCCGCGCTGATCGACTGCCACACCAGTCGGCTGAGCGAGGAGTTTCACCGTGGAAATCAGCCCGTTGCGGTCCACCGCACGGACCCGCCCAAGGGTTGCATCAGTCATCAGCAGGTTGCCGTCGCGGTCGATCACCATGCCGTTGATGACACCGATCTCAGTCGAGGCGGCGACGACTCCTTCTGCTGGGGTTGCCCCGGCCACGGCGAGACTTCCAGTGCCGGCGACCAGTGTGAGTGAACCGTCGGGTGCGCGCCGGACCACTCTGCCGGTGCCGTTGTCGACGACGTACAGGTTGCCCCCGCCATCGAGTGCCAAGGCTCCGAGCGTACCGCTGAGGCCGGCAGCTGCGCCATCGATGACCAGCTCGCGAACTCCGCGCCGAACGCTGACCACACCCTCTGCGGTCGACACGAAAACGCTTCCATCGCCGGCCACCGCGATGCCCGACGAGCCCGTGTCCTGCGCTTCGAAGCCTGCGACCGGTCGCACCTGGCCGTCGATGACGCTCAGCACTGCCACGCCTACCGACGTGATGTACAGGTCACCGTTCAGGGCTGTGGCGACGCCGAGGAGCTGCCCCGGCACCCCGGCGGAAAGGGCCGGGCCGGGAATACCGGCGCCCTCGGTGCTCCCATCGAACGCGAGCCGCGCAGCGACCCCGTCCGACCCGGCGGGTACAACGGGCAGCACCGGTCCGGACACTCCGGGCTGGGACACAACTGCAACAGAGACCGTCGTCGCAGAGCCCAGCGTGCTCGACATCAACGGCTGAGCAGTGGGCTCGTCGCCGCTTCGGAGCACCGCAATCGACACTCCCGCCACGACCGCACAGGCGACACTCACTGCGACGAACTGACGTCGCGAGCGGCGATGACCGGGTGACGCTGTGACTCGCACGGGCGAGAGCGGCTCAACTCGCGGCGGCGAAATGGGCGAGGGTGCGGGTGGCGCCGGTGCTAGGGCCGACAGTGCTGCACCGATGGCGATGGCCAGCTTCGGGTCGGTGTCAACGCTGACCGGGCGACCGATCGTGTCCCGTACGACCTGGCCAACAATCGGCATTCTCGACGAGCCGCCGACCAACAGCACCCTGCTCACACTGCTCGCAGTGATACCAGCCGACTCGATGGTGCGTTCCAGTGCCCGAACCGTTTCGGCGATTCGGGGTCGCACCATCTGTTCCAGTTCCTCCCGAGTGAGCCGGACCTCCGTGTGTACCCCCGGCAGCGACACCGCGATAGCAGCGTCGGTGTCGTTCGACAACGCCTCCTTGGCTCGGCGACACTCGTCGCGAAGGCGAGCCTGGCCGGCGGAAACCTGGGCATCCGAGCTATCGGCGTCGGCCACCAAGCCCCCGAGGGCAGCGTCAACGTGAAACAGAATCGCCTGGTCGAAGTCGATTCCGCCGAGTCGCTCCATCCCCTCTGGCGTGCCGAGTAGCTCGAAACCGTTCGGCCCGGAACGCACCACGGCGGCATCGAATGTTCCCCCGCCAAGGTCATAGACGGCAATCACTTCCCGCGGATCAATGCGCTGCTGGTGAGCGTACGCAAGTGCGGCAGCCGCTGGTTCGGTGATGAGCTGCACCCGTTCCAGCGATAGCCCGGCGAGCCTGGCCGCCTCGCGCAGCAGCTCGCATTTGTACTCGCTGTAGTTCGCCGGGTGGGTCAGCACAATCGTGTCCGGTGGTTCACCTTCGCGGTCCGTCACCTGCTGCACGATCGCCCGCAGCAACTCGGCCATCAACGCCTCGGCGCCGTACGGCACTCCGCCGACGATGATCGGAACTGGGTCGCCGAGGCGTCGCTTGAACTCGCGCGCTGCACGAGTTGGCTCACTCACCGCTCGCCGCTCGGCGGCTTCGCCGGTGAGCACCTCATCGTTCTCGCGATGCACGACGACGGAAGGAATCTGTGCCGCAACAGTACCCAGCCCCACTGGCTCAACTCGCTTGCCGCGCAGAATCGCGGCAGCCGAATACGTCGTTCCTAGGTCGATGCCCAGCGCATAGCCCTCACCGAGGCGGGGTTCGTCAGTCACTGCGAGCGAACACCATCACGAGATCGACCTCCCCGAAATCGGAAGCGGCGAGGTGAGTGACTTCGAGTCGATTGCCTTCGCATGTGTAGGTCGCGGTGCCCTGCAAGAACGAGTCCTGCGACGGCCCGCCTTGGATGGAGAACCCGCCTGATGACACCTTCGTTTGCGTGGCGATCTCAGTTGCGGTCACCGCGTAGGTGCCGTCATCGCCGAAGGCCACGGTGTTCCTGTCCACGCCGACGACCGAGGTCAGCGCCGAGCCGGCTCCGCCGAGTGTCGACGTGATCGTCCACTCGTCGAACGTGGTGACCACAGCACCGTCCCCGGAAATGTCCAGCCGGAGCGAGCCGGTCACTGCGTCCCACTCGATGTCGGCGCCCAGCGCGGCGGCCTGCATCGCTGCCAAGTAGGCATCGTTGTCCGCGAGCCACGACCCCAACGTGCACGCCGTACCGCTGACGGTCGGTACCGCCTCCACGCTGGTGGGGGTGAGCGTGGTCGCAGCGAGAGTTGTCGAGGCCGACACCGTCGTACCGACGGCACCGGGCTCCGTGACGAGTGCGCCCGGCGTGATCGCGGGCGCCACCGCCGGCGTGTCGTGGCGAGTCGCAACGACAACCACAGCGGTCACCACGATCACAGCAACTGCAGCGCCGACCACCACGGGAAGTCGCAGCAGCTTGCCGGCCAGGCCACCACCACCACCACCACCACCACTACTGCTGCTGCTGCTGCCACCTCCACCGAGATCGGCACCGGAGAGCGGCTGACCAGTTGGACCGACGCCCTGGCCCGTTCCGATCGGCACGCCGAGCGAGCCACTCGCCCCCAGTGTTCCCAGAGGAACCCCGGGCGAACCCACGGCGGCACCTGCACCCAGCGACACACCCGATGGGCCAGCAGCACCGGAGCCCAGCGACAATCCGGCCGGTCCGACCCCGCCAGGACCCAGCGACACCCCGGTCCCAGCCAGCGCGGCCGGCCCCGCACCGGCACTCGACACGTGCCCGACAGCTGCCGCCGACCGAGCCGCGCCGAGAGCCAACGCACTCGGCAGCACAAAGTCTCTCGCCCTGACATCTGTGCTATCAGCGGCGAGCAGTTGCACCGCGCTTGCTGCCATCCCCAGCCGATGAGCGACCTCGCCCGCCAGGCGGTCGCTGCTGCGGCCAGGTCCTGCGCACAGGGCGATGGAAGCAGGCATCGCACCGCGCTCCACCGCGACCCGTCGGACGGCGGCGACAATGCCATCAACGTCGCCGTGCTCGGACGCAGTCTCGCTGGACGTCGGCCCGTGAGGGTGTCCTTCCGCGACGGACTCGGTTCCATCGGCGTCGGCTGTCGCGATCTGCCACGGAATCCGGCTGAGATCGACGCCGACTGAATACCACATCGCTTCCGTCATCGAACACCTCCCGCGAGACAAGGTAACGCACTGAATCTGTCGATTCAGTGGCCTTGGCGAGAACCAATGGTTCCCCTAGGTGACAGGCGACGACAACGGACTTACGGTCATCAACACGCCTGAGTGGCCCGCACGTATGCAGAGAAAGAAAGGGGCTCCACCATGTCAACCAGTGACGAATTGCTCTTCGGAAACGACACCGCCAACAGCCGCAACGACGGACGCGACAGCGATGGTGACGGCGTCAGCGATGCACAGGAAAGCCTCGATGGCACCGACTCTCACGATGCGAGCAGCGCCCTCCGCCACGACGCACCGACAGCACGACCGAACACCTACGACCCTCGAGGCGATCTCGAGCGAACCTCGCTGGAACGCGACGCGATCATCGACGTGGCTGCCAACAACCCGTCAGCCATGAGCCTCGAGCAATCGTTGCCAACGGGTCTGGACGGCCAATCGCTGACCACCTCTCGCCACTACGGAAATGCAGCTGCCGACCAATTGCTGGGAGGTCGGGTCGATGCGAACTCGCCGCTGAACATGGAGCGCAATCCGCTCGGATCCCCCAAGGCCGGTCCCGGAGCACAGCACGGTGCCGGCGGCCTCGTCGGTGGTCCGCCGCCCGGTGTGGCGTTGGGAACTCGTGCGCCGAACAGCGGCCTGGTCGGCACCGAGCTTCCCGAGTACGAGGAACCCGACGACGGCGGCGGCATCATCGACTGGGTCAAGGATTTGTTCACCCCCGAGCCTTCCTTTCCCACGCAGCCGCTGAAGGAGTTCGTCCCGCCGAAGGAACCCGCGCCGGAACACGTACCGAAGCCGCCGCAGCGCGGCCCGAAGATGGGCTCGGTGGACCCCGATGCCGTCGTAGGTGGAGACGGCGACATCGAACGGGCGGTCCTGCTTGCTGGTGCCGACACCGACCCCACTCGAGGTGGAGGTGCTCCCCATATCGAGAGTGCTGCTCCCCCGTTGAGAGCCCGCGACTTTGTCACCGACCCAAGTCCCGAGAACGATCACACCGTGGTCGACACGACCGTGGTGCCCGTGCCGCCAGGTGGTTTCTACACTGACGGGGTGAACCCCGACGCAGGGTTCAACGTGCCCGTTCAGCCTCAACCTGCTCCACAGCCACAGGGCGGCGGGAGCACGGAAGGCCAGGAGGCCCGACAGGGCCAGTCGTACAGCGTCACAGCCGACGACTCGTCCGACGACGAGCAGCACGGCATCTTCTCGGTTGGCGAGAACTCGGCCGCGAACGACATCCAGACCATTGCCGATACAGACAGCGATGGGGATGGCGTCTCCGATGCTCAGGAAGCCGTAGACGGAACGGACCCCAACGATGCGTCCGACAGCATTCGACACGACCGGCCCGTCAACGGCCCCACACAGATTGATCCACGTGTCGGTCTCGGGCGGTCGACGCCGCAACCAGATGGGCCCGTCGACATTGCCGCAATGAACCCGTCCACCAATAGCCTCGGGCAGTCACTTCCCAAGGGCCTCGATGGCCAGATAATTTCCACTCAACACCACTTTGGAAACGCCGACGCCGACAAGTTCATGGGCGCCCAGCGCGGTGGCGTCTCACCGCTGGACATGCAGCGCAATCCGGCCGACCCTGGCCTCACGCAGACCTCTCCGGGAAGCGGCAGCGGCACCCATGGCGGTCGCTTCGATGCCCCGCCACCCGGAGTCGAGCTGAACTTCAACGCGGGCCGTATGGACCTGGTCTCGGACACCGATGGCGGCACAAAGGAGACCCCCGAGGAGAAGTACAAGCGCGAGTCTGGCTGGCCGAAGCACGAGTCGGCGGAGGACAAGGTCAAGAACCGGGACTCGAACAAGGAGAACCTTGATACCGAGAAGTGGAAGAAGGACCACGCCCCAAAGACCATGAGTGACCCGGACGGCAACAGTGGTGCCGGAGGAACGGTCACCGAGGCGGACGTGGCGCACGCGTTGACAGTGGCCGGCGCCGACACCGACTTCGTGCGTGGTCACGGGCACAGTCCCCAGATCGAGGACAACGCGCCGCGGGTATCTGAGCGCGATCTTGTGGCGCATCACAACCCTGACGGCGACACGACGACCTTCGATTCGTCAACCGTGGTTCCCGTGCCGCCCGGCGGCTTTGTGACCGACATGGTCAACCCAGATTCGGGGTTTGGACCAGTCCTCAATTCACACAACGGTGCCGGCGGACCGCCGCCCGACAGTGGCGGCGGTGATGGTGGCGGCGGTCAAGGCGACGGCCGACAGAGCGCGTCGTACAGCGCAACAGCCAGCGAGTCGGCCGCATCCGGCCGTGAGGTCGAGGACATTCCACCCGCAGTTGACCCAGTCGCCGAGGCGATGGCCGACGTGCCGGACACCGCCGAACCCCCCACCGAATCGTTCGACGGACTCGACATTGACGACTCCGTTGCGGTTCCGGAAGAGGCCGACCTGGACGATGGCTTCTGAACACTGACGCCGCGTTGGATACCACCTCTCACTACGACCACGCCTCCGCAGTCGATCTCGCGACCGATGCCGCCACGGCAATCGCGAACACGGTCGAGGCTGTCGCCGCCCTCGCCACCGACCTTGGGCGCGACGACTTCGCACAACGACTGGCGGCCGCCTCCGCTCGCGTTCGCCGCCCGGCGACGATCGTGTGCGTCGTCGGCGAGTTCAAGCAAGGGAAGAGCTCGCTTGTCAATGCGCTGCTCGGGCGCGCCATTTGCCCTGTCGACGACGACATCGCCACCTCGGCCATCACCCTGATTCGTTACGGCCCCGAACCGCGCGTGGAGGTTCGACGACGAGTGGACGACGGTGTCGTCGTGGAAACCGTGCAGCCTCGCGAGCTCACCGAATGGGTTTCAGAGCGCGGAAACCCCGACAACGTCAAGAACGTCGAGCGAGTCGATATCTCTGTCCCTCACCCATTGCTCGCGAACGGCTTGGCCATCGTTGACACACCTGGAATGGGCGGGTTGGGTGCCGGCCACGCGGCCGCCACCCTCGCATTCCTGCCGTTCGCCGACGGGCTGATTTTCGTGACCGACGCTTCCAGTGAGTTGTCGGCACCTGAAGCGGAGTTCCTAGATCGAGCCTACGAGCTGTGCCCGCAGGTGCTGTTCGCGTTGACCAAGACAGATCTCTATCCGGCGTGGCGTCGCATCGCCACGATCGACAACGACCGGCGGGCCGCACACGTCGGCCACCAGGGCGTGCTGCCAGTGTCGGCCACGCTCTTCGGCACCGACCTTGAACCGGGCGACGAGAGCCTGGCCGAGACCAGTGGCATTCCGTCCTTCCTTGGCACCCTCGATTCGGCCGTCGTCACCCCGGCGAAGGCGCTGGCGGCGGTCCGCGCGAGGGCTGAGGCAACTGGTGTGCTCGCTCAGCTCGACCAACAAGTACGTCTGGAGCTCGAGCTGCTCTGCGACCCGGCCGGAGCGGAAGCCCTCGAGGCGCGACTCGCCGATGCCACCGCGCGTCTCGATCTCCTGCGCGGGCCCGGCGCCCGCTGGAACCTGCTGGTAGCGGACAGAGTCTCGGACCTCTCCAACAGTTCCAGCTTCGAGTTTCGAAAGTCCATGCGCCAGGTGTCGCGCGACATGGAGGAGGCCATCGAGCTGCTCAAATCTCCTGAGGAGTGGGAACAGCTGGCCCGGCGCCTGCAGACAGACGTCGCCACCGTGGTCACTACCTTGTTCGTTGGAATCGAGCAGGAACATCAAGCAGTTCGCGAGGCGGTCATTGAGCTGATCGGCGATGAGTCCGTCGGTCTCGCGCCCCGACTCGGACTTCGTGACGGCATCGACGTCTCCTCGATGTGGACCGACAAGGGCATTGATCCGGACTCGAAGCATCACGGCAGCCAGCAGCTTGGCTCGGCGCTCGTCGGTCTCCGCGGCGCACAGAGCGGCATCATCATGTTCGGGATGATGGGCAGGTTTCTGCCCGCCGGCGCGGCAGCGCTCATGATGTCGAATCCGGTCACCGTTGGCATCGGCGCCGTGTTCGCAGGCATGCAGTTGGCCGATGCGCACAAACGCAAGATCGCCATGCGCCGCCAGCAGGCGCGAAGCAATGTCCGCCAGTTTCTTGACGAGGTGCAGTTTGCGATCGGCAACGAGCTGAGTGGGCTGCTGCGCGACGTCCAGCGTGGCATTCGTGATGAGTTCACCGAGCGCATCGCCGAGCTGGGGCGCACGTATTCAGAGGCGGCGCAGAGTGCCCAATGGGCTGCCCGCGAGCACGGTGCTGCTGCGCCCGCACGTATCGTCGCACTACAGCGAACAGTGGCCCGCGTTGATGACGCTCGCGTCCTGCTTGCTCAGTCGAGCACGCCGTGAATGTTCAACCGTCGGCGACCCTCGTCGACAAGGTGCGCGCCGTCCTCGTATTTGCTACCGACCTCACCGCCGGCACCGAACTCGCCGACCGAGTTCATGCGGTCGGCACACGGCTTGACGGCGCGCTTCGTGTTGCCCTCGCGGGCCGCGTCAAGGCAGGCAAGTCGACGTTACTCAACGCGCTTCTCGGCGAGCGCCTGGCGCCCACGGACGCCGGGGAATGTACGAAAGTCGTGACGTGGTACCAGTACGGCTCCGCCTACGATGTGATTGCGATTGGGTTCGACGGCACCACAACCTCCGTCCCATTCCGCAGAATCGAAGGGGCGCTCACGTTCGACATCGATGCGTCCCAGGTGCACCTGATTGAGCGGCTGGTGGTCTCGTGGCCCTCGACAGCCTTACTGAACCTGACGTTGATCGACACGCCCGGGTTGGCATCGTTGTCTGCAGAGAACTCAATGCGCACGACCGAGTTTCTGGCCCTCGAGAGCGGCCGGGCCAGCGAAGCCGACGCAGTGATATACCTCATGCGTCACCTGCATCGGCGCGACGCGGAGTTCCTCGGCTCGTTCATGGATCGCAGCGTTGCCGGTTCGTCACCCGTGAACGCCGTGGCCGTGCTGTCGCGGGCCGACGAGATCGGAGCTGGGCGCCTGGACGCCTTGGAATCCGCTCGCCGCATCAGCCAGCGTTACGAATCCAACGATGTGGTCCGCACACTGTGCACGGCTGTCGTGCCGATCGCTGGGCTGATCGCCGAGACTGGCTCAACGCTTCGCGAGGACGAGGCGTGGGCACTGCGACAATTGGCACTCACGCCGCCACTGACGCTTGAGCGCATGTTGCGGTCGGTGGATTCGTTTTGCGACAGCTCCGTCAGCGATCTGACCGTTGAGCTACGACGCCAACTCCTTGAACGGCTCGGCGTTTTCGGAGTTCGGTTCTGCCTTGCCTTCCTGCTCGACCACGAGGCTGTGACTGCCCATCAGCTTTCGCAGGCGTTGGTTGCCGAGTCCGGGCTCGACCAACTGCGGAAGTTGATCGCCGATCTGTTTCTACCGCAGGCCCACGTCCTGAAGTCGCGGGTGGCGCTCACCAGCCTCCGGTCAATTGCGCGGGACCTCCAGGGAGTCGACGCGGCCAAGGCGCGGCAACTGGCATCGGAGATAGAACGTTGTGAAGCATCGTCGCCCGACTTTGCCACCCTTCGTCTCAGCCATCTCGTTCTGTCCGGCATTGTTGGTTTCGACAGTGCGCAACGAGCCGAGTTCGAACTGATCACCGCTCGCTCTGCGGCTGCGGCGGAACGGCTCGGCGCCAAACCGACGGCCAACGAAAGTGCGCTGCGGGCGACCGCGTTGGAAGGCGTCGAGCGCTGGCGAACGATTGCGGCTTCGCCTATGGCCGACTCCGCGATGCGCGAGGCAAGCGACACTATGGCACATACCTACGAGAGCCTGTTCGTGCGGCTCCATGAACCGCGCGGCTAGCGCGGGAAGATGGTTCCCATGTTCATGATCCCGTTGGGGTCGAAGACACGCTTCAGTGCCTCCAACATCGGGTATGACGAGCCGTACTCAGCCTTCACCCATGGTGTGCGGGCCTTACCGATGCCGTGGTGGTGCACGATCGAGCCGCCGGCCCGCAGCGTTTCCTCACAGATGATCGAGATAATGGGCAGGTAGTACCTGTCGTTCTCGTCCTGCGGCTCGCAATCGATGAGGTCGTAGAAGTAGTTGAAGTACATGTTGGTGCCGTTGATGTAGCTGTGCGAGGAGTGCCCGCCGAGCAGCGTGATGCCGTTGATCTCACGGCGGATGCGGGGCAGCACGGCTTCGTAGATGTCGTTGATCGTGCTCCAGTCGGCGGAGATCTCTGTCGTGCGATTCACGTTGCGCGTGGTGCGAATTCGCTCGTCTTCGCGAGCAACCTTGTCGGGGCCCCACACCAGGTCCTCGAACCATTCAGAAATCAGCTGGCTGTCGACCGGCGTGCACTGCGGGTAACGGCCCACGATCTCGGCGATGCCCTCAGCGGTGGCCTTGCTGATGCCCGCATTCCCCTCGGTCATGAACAGCACGATGCAATCGTCGGCGGCTGCGAAGTGTGAGAAGTGCAGCTGGCCGTCCTCGGGGTCGTACAGGCGAGCGACACTTGGCTTGTAGCCGGCAACCATCACCTCGCGCAGTACCTCGAACCCGGTCTTCATGCTCTTCAGCGTCCAGCCGAGGAAGATGTTGTTCTCCGGCAAATACGGGAACAGCTTCACCGTCACCTCGGTGATGAAACACAGCGCGCCTTCGTTGCCGATCACGATGTGGCGAATGTCGGGCCCTGCCGCGCGCCGAGGGACGTTCTTGATCCGCGACACCTGGCCGCCGGGGAACACCACTTCGCAGCCGACGACCATGTCTTCGATGCCGCCGTACAGCGTGGAGAACTGCCCGATGCTACGGGTCGCAACCAGGCCGCCCATGCTTGCGATCGGCTTCGATTGCGGGCTGTGACCCGTGGTCAACCCCACGGCACGGACGGCGTCTTCCAGAGCCTGCAGGGGCACCCCACATTGCGCCGTGGCCTGCATGTTGTACTCGTCGATCGAGATGATCTTGTTCATCGACCCGCCGTCGACGACGATCGAGTTCTCCACCGGCGTCTCCAAGCCGCCTTCGGTGGCAGTGCCACCGGTGCGCGCCACCACGTTCACGCCATGCTCGTCGGCGAAGGCCAACACCTTGGCGACCTCCTCGGTGCTGGTCACCACCGCCACCGCCGCTGGCAGCGGCATGGTGTACACGCCGAAGATGTTCTGCAGCTTGCGGAAGTTGTCGATACTGCGCTGCTGCAGCAGGTGATGGTCGGTGAGGACTTGGTCGCTTCCCAGAATCTGCTGTAGGTGCTCGACGATGGCTTCGCGGGTGAGAGACATTGCGACTGTCCTTTGGATGCTCAGTGGAAGATGGGGTAGGCACGCTCGAAAAGCGCGTCAGTGTGGTTACGGATGTCGTGGTACACGGTCTCGGCCATTTGTGCGTAGACCGCGCCATTCGCAGCGTCGGGCACGAACGACTCGCGTTCCTTGGCCATTGCGGCCGCGGCGGTGTCGATGTCGGGGTAGATTCCCGCGGCGACAGCAGCGCACATCGCCGCGCCGAGGCCGGCACCGCCGCCGTCGGTGCAGCGCGACGCAGGGACGCCGAAAACGTCAGCGAAGATACTCATGAACAACGGACTGTTGGCTCCACCGCCGGACACCACGATCTCGTCCAGCGCGATGCCCAGCTCGTCGCACATCGCGTCCACGTGGTGCTTCATGGTCAGCGCGATTGCCTCCATGATCGAGCGGAACATGTGACCGCGCGAGTGACGAGCGTCGAAGCCCAACATCATTCCCTTGCGGAATGGCTTGTCGGCGGTCGCCAGCCAATCGAGCACGGTCATCAGGCCCTCGCTCCCCGCTGGCACCTGAGCGGCCTCGCGTTCCAGGTACGCCTCTCTGCTGAGGCCCAACGAACCGGCGCGCTCGGCAACTTCCTCGCCCAGAAGATCGAGAAACCAGGTGAGCGTCCACATGCCGCGGCGCACCCCGCTGCTCTCGTAGAGGTACCGATTCGGCATGCTGGCGAAGTTCGTCCAGAAGTTGGTGGGTGCAGCGTGGTTCGTGCTGCCGTGCACCATCGCCGCGATGTAGGTGCCCAGCGAGATCAGCGCGGTGGTCTCCCCCAGCGAACCGGCGCCGAGCATCTCCACTGCCTTGTCATTGGCGGTGGCCACAACGGGCAGGCCAACGGGCAGGCCCGTGGCGGCAGCTGCCTGCGCAGTAACGAAGCCGATGACATCACCGGGCATCTGCAGATCCAGCAGCATCGCCCTCGCAACCCCGAACTGCTCGTACGTCGCAGCGTCGGTGCTCCACTGCCACGTGTCGGTGTCGATCGGCCACTGCAGCGCAATGTTGTTGGCTGCCGTGTCGCGCAGCTCACCGGTGAATCGGTAGGCAAGGTAGCCCGACGAGGTGGTGGCGTAGACCACGCTCGGATCAGTCGGCCGATACGGCTGGTACGCCCGATCGTCCATCCAACTCATCACCGGTTCGGCCAAGGAGCCGTCGGCGCGCAGAAAGGCCTTACAGCACCGAATGGTGCACAGCCCGATGCCCACGATCCCACCCACGTCACCGGCGAACGAAGCCATCGCCTGCCTACTGGCGGCTGCGATCGAATCCCACAGATCATCATCGGGGTGAATGGCGACGCCGTGGCGCGGCCGGTCCATCGGGCGCAGCGCCTGCCGACCGCGAGCCACCGCGTTGCCGGTCGCGTCGTAGACGACGACCTTTGCGCTCTGCGTGCCGCAGTCGATTCCGACGAGGTATGGGCCTGTCATAGCGCTTCGACCTAACGGACGAGGTATCCGCCGTCGACCGCGAGCACGTGACCATTGACGTAGTCCGATGCGCGGCTGGCAAGGAACACGACGGCGCCCATCAGGTCCTCCGGCTCGCCCCAGCGGTTGGCTGGAATGTGATCCAGCACACGTTGATTGGTCACCGAGTTACTGCGCGTGTTGACGGTGATTGCGGTTGCGTAGTAACCCGGCGCTATCCCGTTGACCTGGATGTTGTGTTCTGCCAGCTCGTCGCAGTAGGCCTTGGTCAGCCCTGCGATGCCGTGCTTGGTGGCCGAGTAGGCAGGCGAGAGACGGCCACCGAGGAAGCTGAACATCGAGCAGATGTTGATGATCTTGCCACTGCGCTGCGGCACCATTCGCTGGGCCGCCTCGAAGCTCATCTCGAAGGCGGCAGTGAGATTGACCTGCACCGTCGCGTCCCACTTCTCGCGCCCGAACTCCAGCACCTCGCCTAGCGGGCAGATGCCGGCGCTGTTGATCAGCACGTCGACGGACCCGAGACGTTCGACACACTCATCGACCACGCGTTTCGGTTGCCCTGCCGCGGTGATGTCGACCTGGTTGAACTCGTAGCGAGCGCCGGTGGCTTCCACCATCTGTTTCGTCGAGCCATCGTCGTCGGCGAGGCTGGGTACGAACACGTTGGCGCCTCCCGCCGCAAGCGCCAGCGAGAAGGCTTGCCCGAGCCCGGTGTTGCCACCGGTCACGATGGCGTTCTTCCCAGCGAGGTTGAAGTGGCTCAGCGCGAAGTCTGTGATCGCCATACGTGTTCCCCTCATCAGCCGACGCTCCGAACGCGAGCATAGTGTTGCAGACCGATTAGCCCGCACGGTCGTACCGGGAATTCACCCGGCAGGCTTCGGCAGCCTGTGACGGACTCCACCAGGCCGAACTGAGCGTTGCAACATGATCGCTGGCAGGCTGTGGACGTGCAGCAGCAGGACTTGGTCATCATCGGCGGCGGGCCCGGCGGTTCGGCGGCGGCCATGGTCGCCGCTCGCGCCGGGCTGAAGGTCACCGTCTTCGAGAAGGGCCCTCACGGCCGTGACAAGGTGTGTGGCGATGGCCTGACGCCCCGAGCGGTTGCCGCGCTGAACGAGTTGCACATCGATCTTTCCGGCTCGCACCGCATCGACGGTCTGCGCATGATCGCCGGCAAGAAGACACGCGAGCTGGCGTGGCCTACCGGCACCCGCTTCCCTTCCCACGGCGCCGTGTGGCCGCGCCACAAGCTCGACACGTTCCTCATCGATGAGGCCATCGCAGCTGGTGCCGATGTGCGCTTCAGTTCCGAGGCACTACCGGCCATCGAGAACGGTCAGGTCGTTGGCGTCGACGCAAGCGGCGAGCGACTGCTTGCCCCGCTCACCATCCTGGCGGCCGGCGCTCAGGGCTTGGCCGCAAAGATGCTCGGCGCCGAGCGCGACCCTGAAGAAACCTTCGGGCTGGCCATTCGCGCCTACGCACCCACGCCACGCCACGCCGAACGCCACCTCGAGGCCTGCCTCAGCCTGCGCGACGAGCACGGCACGGCGGTGCCCGGGTACGGCTGGATGTTCCCCGCCGGCGATGGCACCGTCAACATCGGTGTCGGAGCGCTCAGCACGATGAAGGGCTTCAAGAAGCTGAACCTGAATCGACTGCTCGACCAGTACGCAGCCATCGTCCGCGAGCCGTGGTCGCTCGGCGA
>Ga0105046_10004219_pt1 | contig 22898 bp, 19 predicted proteins | sample MAT03_FD_78385 | JGI IMG/M metagenome (GOLD analysis project Ga0105046, IMG submission 78385) | Freshwater microbial communities from Lake Fryxell liftoff mats and glacier meltwater in Antarctica - MAT-03 (megahit assembly) | ecosystem: Environmental > Aquatic > Freshwater > Ice > Liftoff...
CGCCCGATGGACCGGCGCGTTGGATCTCGATGCGGGCATTGAAAGCCATGAACCGAGATTTGTTCGCCAGTTGGTCAATGTCAACCGACGTCATCGACATCACTTGCACTTGATCAGTCAACGTAATCAACCGCTCGATGATGTTCATGCTTTGGCTGCTCACAGCGACAGCCAGTCTTACAGAACTATCGAACAGTTTGGTCGTCGAAGAAGCCAACCCACTTCCTTCTTGCTCTAGCGATTTTGAAACAACGTCAAAGAGAGCGCGTTGCTCCTTGAGCATCAATTCCATCCCCCGAAACGTCGAGACCAAGATCTTTGAGGCTGCAGTCGCAGCCATTGATCCACGCTTTAGGTCTACGGTGATGCCTTGCAGCACCAGATCCAATGCTGCCGAAAGACTTGCAATGTCACTGGGTTGTCCCATAGAAAAATGCTTTTCCGTTCACCTATGCATTCGGTAGGTCCTCCCAATGCTTGATGCGATTCGCGCAAATGTTGCATTCGCATCACGCGGCCACGCTTGTGTACCCACAAAACCTAGGTTGTGGACATGTGGCGCACATGTGAACACCGGCAATCGATCCAATGAAAGGAAAACTCTTAGGACAAACACCGCTAAACCACGGTTGCGCACAATGGGGTGTACAGTTGGGGCATGAACGGCCCTCGCCTTGACGATCTACGCACAATTCCCTTGTTCCTCGCCTTCACAGACAGCGACCTCGCTGTCCTAGCGGAGAACTTTAGAAAGGCCACGCTTGCGCAAGGCAACGTGCTGTTCGAGATAGGAGAGCCCGCCACCAGCCTTTATGTCTTAACATCTGGCGAGGTCGTGCTTGATGTTCCTGGCGATGACACCTTCCACCTTCGCCCGCCCGCACTCATAGGCGAACTTGGAGGCATCGCCGGATTGCCGCGCAACGGGCGCGCTATAGCCTCAGCGGACGCAGAGGTCTGGGAACTCTCACAGGACACACTCAAGAAGTTGTTCAGCCAACGCCAAGAGCTCGGCCTTCGTTTAATGGGCAACTTGATAGATATGGTTGCGCATAAAGTGCAGCGCGATCAGCGGCGCCTGGCCGATATGCGTACGAACTTGGTGCTGACGCAAAAGTCGCTCAAATCCCTGCGCGAAGTTGTGTTGGAAGCCAAGGAAACGCCGATCTCTGCACAGGTGCACGACACCCTAAATCGATTGATCGTGCACAACCGCCGCGTGAATTATCGTGTCGAGCCTCCCCCGGCCCTCGCCTCGTATATCCGAGTCGACAGTGGCGACGCGCAGGTCATCGAACTTTCTCGAACTCACATCACCGTGCAGTGGCCCGAATCGCAGAACAACGTGCCAGCGCTTGGTGATTGGACCTCCGGCATCGCCTGCCTTGCCAGCACCGAGATCGCGGTCTCTGGCAAGGTCATGCGCTCAGGCAAGCGCATCGTCACGATTGAACTGGATTTGTTGATCGATGATTCAGTCGCGGTGCTTGAGGGCTACCTTACAAGGATTCAGTTGCTCGATATCCTGGTTTGAAACACCACGCAGACAGGACGAGGCACAGCCACTGGCGAGCCAACCATGAAAAGCTTGCCCGTGGCCGCATCGATCCGAAACACCACGACGTTGTCTGAATCTTGGTTGGCGGCCAGCAAAAATGTACCGCTAGGATCTATGGCAAAGTCGCGCGGCGTTTTGCCCCCTGTCGTTTGATTTCCCAACGACGATAAGCGACCTGTTTCCTGATCCACCGCATACATCGCAAGACTGTTGTGGCCACGGTTTGAAACATACAACCAACGGCCATTTGGCGTCAGCGCAACCTGTGCTGTTGAGTTGCCTTTGTGTTCACCGGGCAAGGTGGAAATTGTGTGCAGTTCGCTCAAGTTGCCCGTCTCAGTGTCATGCGCGAACACGGTGACGGTCGAAGCCATCTCGTTGTTCACATACGCAAAGCGACCGCGGGGATGAAAAGCAATGTGCCGTGGTCCACTGCCCGGCGCCACGATACCCACGGGGGCTTCGCTGCCGGTGATGGCTCCCGTGCTGTCGATGGTATACGCGAAAATTTGATCTAGCCCGAGATCGCAAACAAACACTCTTCTTCCAGCGGGATCCAAGATAGCCGCGTGTGCGTGCGGCCCCTCTTGTCGTTGGGCGTTAGGCCCCTTGCCTGCATGTTGCACCAAACTGGCCCGCCGCTCGATCAAACCATCGGGACGAAGCGCATAGCTTGCGACGTTTCCACCCATGTAGTTCGCAACCACCAAAGCCTTGCCCGCGTTACCTAAAGTTAAATGGCAAGGTGCGCCGCCACCCGTTGAAAGTTGGTTGCCCGGCGTTAGATCGTTTGTTCGTGGATCAATCGTGAACGACTGTACCGCACCCGCCACTTGCCCTTCGAAGGACATCAATTCATTCACCGCATAGAGATGTTGGCCGTCTGCCGCAATGGCCAAAAACGAAGGCTCCAATGCCTCAGCGGCAAGTGAAACCGGCGACAACACGCCACTGACAGTATCCAGCGACGCCCGGTAGATGCCCCGGCTGGTGCTGCCCTTTGAGGTATAGGTTCCGAAGTACACCACCAGCGAAGGGCCAGGGTTGGGGCCTCCTTCCGCTGACTTACGTGTAGCGCACCCCGCGGCGAGGGCGGTGGTGCACGATCCGATTACAAACTGGCGACGCGAGGGTATGGCCTTCATGGCCGCTCAGAATACCTCAGTTTTCTGGACTATTTAGGAGGAAACGTCCCCGCGGCCCTTCGCAACGAAAGGTCAGCAGATGCAGCGTCAAAATGCGACTGCGCGAGCGCTTCTTGTGAAGTCACCAGCGCGTCCTGTGCACCCAAGAGATCTACTTGCGTGATATTCCCCGCTTGATATTGAACCCGGACAATCTCAAGAGTTTCCTTCGCCAAAGCAACCGAACGCTCCGCCGCTTGCACGCCTTGGAGTTTGGTTTCCAGCTGCAAACGACCATCTGCAAGATCGTCACGAACGCTTTCACGTAAGACTTCCGCGCGCGCATGCGCTTCTGCTGCTTGTGCTCCGGCCAAGTGGCGCTGGTAGTCGCGGGTACCACCGTCGTAGATCAGCCATTCAAGCTGCGCCCCCACCGCCCACGAATGGCGATCTCGAGCGAAGTTGTCGTAGTTGAATCTCCGCGCGTTTCCAAAGGCCGAAAGCGTTGGCAGCCACAGCCACTTTCGTGCACGCGCCTGATCATCGCTTGACTGCAACGTGGCTTCGATCACCCGGAACTCTGGCCGCAAGCTCAAAGCAAGATCAAGCTCACGCTCGTCGTGTTTTTGCGGTGCTTCGGGAGTCAACTTGACCACGAATGCCTCAGACAACTGGATGAGTGTCGCCAAAGCTCGATAAGTCCGCGAACGACCAGTGACAGCTTCGCGTTGCAGTTGTTGCGCGCGTACCACCGCCAACTCGGCGCGCCCCACATCAACTTTCGTCACCGCACCCGCAGTAAAACGGGCCTCGGCATTTGCCAAAGTGGCTTGCGCAACCTCGACACTTGATTGACGTGCCAATACGATTTCATCGGCAATGGCCGCCATGTAGAAGGTGTGGGCCACCGACATCAAAATGGTGGTCTCGGAGACTTCAAAACCAGCTTCTGCGGCACGAATGCCTGCCTTGACAGCGTCAAGTGCTGGAAACGCAGCGGGCGCGATAAGCGGCTGAGAGGCACTGATCGAAAAATCAAACTGGTTGCTTGGCTGCAGCAACAGGGGAGTACCGGCAAATCCAAGTTCAACTTGTCTGTAGTTGTGCGTGTATTTTCCCTGCGCTGCCACTGTTGGAAAGAACACCGCCCAAGCTTGTTCGATGCCAATCTGTGCCTGCACCAACTTCGTTCGTTCAACCGCCAGGTTACGGTTGTTCTTGCGCGCAAGCTTCAACGCTTCTTCCAACGTTAGCGAGCGCGGCCCAGAACTCTGCGCTTTGACCAAGGAAGGCGAAAGCAGAGAAGAAACAAAGATCAAAACTGCGACAGCAAAATACTTCTTCATGATGCCACCTTGGCTGCAACGGCGTGACGCCCATCCGGTTCCAAATCCATGATTTCATCGGCTCCCGTTTCTGAAGCTGGCCGATCCTTGATTCGGAACAACCGACGCAAAAGCACGGTTATGTCGTCAAGGATCGTGTAGGCAACAGGCGTCGCCAGCAAAGTAAGCAACAATGAAAGCACCTGCCCGCCCACAACGGGTCCGGCCGTGGCGCGGTTGAACTCTGCGCCAATTCCCCTAGAAGTGACCAACGGCAACATACCTGCCACGAAGGCCAACGTGGTCATCAATATGGGCCGCAAACGATCGCGGTTACCATGCATGATGGCGTCTCGGCGGCTTTGCCCCTGACGACGCAACTGGTTGATGTGGTCAATTTGAAGAATCGAATTCTTCTTCACCACGCCAAACAACACCAAGATTCCCAACATCGTGAAGATGTCCAGCGATTGCTTGAATATCAAAAGCGATATCAACGCAAAAGGCACTGTTAGTGGCAACGACAACAAGATGGTGATTGGGTGCAGCCAAGATTCAAACTGCGCGGCCAGAATCAAGTACATGAAGACGAACGCAAGACCGAAAGCGATCAGGAAGTTCTGACCGGTGCGTTTGATTTCTTTTGACTGTCCGAAGGCCGCAAATCGGTATTCAAGCGGCAGCTTCATCTCAGCCACCAGCTTCTCCATCGCACCGCCCACTTCAGCGGCACCGACGCCCGGTTTCGTGTTCGCAAAGAACGTGACTTGGCGCTGACGAGCCAGGCGAGATATCTTCGAAGGCCCCACGCCACGCTCCAGATCCACCACGTCTAGCAGTGGCACCGTCCCCAACTTCGCGGAAGGAACCGATAGCAAGGAAAGCGCCTCAACACTGGTGCGGTAGCGTTCATCTGCGCGCACAAAAATATCGTACTCGCGGCCCTGTTCTTCGTAACGCGAAACCTTCACTCCCCCCACCAACAATTGCGCGGCCCCCGCCACGTCAAGCACATTGACGCCCACGTCAGCCGCTTTGCGCCGGTTCACAGTGGCCACCAGTTCTGGGTTGCCAGTGATTAAAGACGTATCAATATCCACGGCGCCTGGGATGGTTTTCATCTTGGCAACGATCGCACTTGAATACTTTGTGAGACGATCTAGGTCCGGGCCTGCCAAGGTGTACTGAACCGTGGCCGTGCTGAAGGCGCCGCCACCGAAAGCCGCAACGTCGAGCACAGAGACTCGGTAGTCTTTGGGCAATCCGGGAAGGATCTCGTTTCGCACCTTGTCTTGCAGCTGCGCTTGCGTTTGGCTGCGGCTGTCCGGCGGCACCAAGCGCACGAAGATCGAGGCCAAATTGCGCGTTTTTGTGTTGTTGTCGCCAATCGTCACGTTCGTGGCCGTCACTTCAGGCCACTTACGAACTTCCCGAGCGATGCGTTCGGCGGCCAGATTGGTTGATACCAAACTTGTGCCTTCTTTCGTCAACACGCTGATCTCGAATTGGGCTTCGTCGTTTTTCGGCAAGAACCCTTTGGGTACAGCCGCCGCAAGGGGAACAATGGAAGCCAAAGCGGCCAACGAAGCCAGCACAACAACCCAGCGGTGATCAAGGGAGAACGACAGCATTTTCAGGTAGCTGCGTTCAATGGGCCTGTAAAAGGCATCCACAAAGCGTTCTAGGGCACTCTTCTTTCGCTCCGAATCAGGGCGCGGATTCAAGCGCAACCATCGCGAGGCCAACATCGGTGTAAGAGTAAAGCTAACGAAAAGAGAAATCGCGATCGCCGCCCCCATCGTCAATCCGAAGCTGCGCAAAAAGCGGCCAGGGATACTGTTCATGAAAGCAACGGGCAAAAATACGGCCAATAACGACAACGTTGTTGCCAAAACTGCCAAGCCAATTTCCTTGGTAGCGTAAATCGCCGCAGGCATCGGGCGGATCTTCTTTTCCTCGATGAAGCGGAAAATGTTCTCAAGCACAACGATGGCGTCGTCAATAACGATACCTACCGCCAAGGCAAGCGCCAAAAGCGTGATGACGTTCAGCGTGAAGCCCAACAACCACATCATAAGGAAGGTACCGATGATTGAGGTGGGTATCGCCAAGGCGGCGATGATCGTGCTGCGTACGTTTCCTAAGAAAAGCAGAACCACCAGTGAGGCCAAGAAGGCGCCCAACACCAAGTGCTCACGCACGGCATCGACGCTCGTACGAGTGCTTTCAGTGTTGTCGCGGATAACCTGCAATTTGGTACCAGAAGGCAACGTGGGTTCAAGTTCAATCAACCGCGCGCGAAGGGCATCAACAACTTGAACGCTGTTTTGCCCTGACTGCTTACGTATGGAGAGCACCACGGCAGGCTTGCCATTTACGCTGGCCGAAGTGTCGGCTTCTTCCTCGCCGTCCGTCACGGTTGCAACGTCCCGTACCAAGATTGGGTGATCGTTGATGGAACGAATGATGACGTCGCCCACGCCTTGTACGCTTTCTATGCGGCCGCGCACTCGAAAAGTCAGACGCTCAGGTCCGGTTTCAATAGCGCCACCGGGCGTGGTCACGTTTTGTGAAACGATGGCGCGTTGAACGTCAACAGCGGAAAGCCCGGCCGCGCGCAATGCCACAGGATCCACAGACACTTGAATTTGCCGTTTTCGACCACCAACCAAACTGACTTGGCCTACGCCGTTGATGCTTTCAAGCGCTTGGCGAACTTCATGTTCGGCCATTTCAGTGACTTCTTTGACAGGCCGAGGCGAGACAATGGCAACGAACAGCACGGGAGCTGCGTCGGGATCCAGCTTGCTGATCACAGGCGCTTGCGTGTCCTTGGGCAACAAGGCCAACACGCCGCCCACATGGTCGCGCACTTCTTGGGCGGCCACGTTGACGTCTTTGTCCAGCGTGAAAGTTACGAAAACCTGGGACACACCTTCCGTGGAAACAGAACGAAGCTCTTCGATGCCACCAAGCGTATTTATGGCTTCTTCAATCTTATCGGTTAGTTCGGTTTCTATTTCCTGAGGCGCTGCGCCAGGAAGCACCGTAATCACAGAAATGATCGGAAAATCAACATTCGGAAATCGATCGACGTTCAGTTTTCCGTAACCAACCATCCCAACAACGACGATGGTTAAAATCATCACCGCCGCGAAGACGGGGCGTTTGACCGAGACACTGGCAAGCCATTGCATGATTAGCTCATTTCACGGACGCGCCGTCGCGCACCAGATCGGTTAACTCAGTAACCACTTGTTCGCCAGCTTTCAGGCCGCTGACAATAGGAACCATCCCCGAACGAGGTTCAAGGGTTTGAACCACACGGTCTTCGATGCGACCGCTTTGCACAGTAAACACATGGCGCAAAGAACCTTCCGTGCGCACTGCGGATTCAGGAACCGCTGGCAGTGTTTGTTCACCTAACGCGAGCGTGGCCGTGACGAACATTCCGGGGCGCAAATCGTGCCCCGGGTTTTCGACAGCAGCTTCAACCACGGCATCGCGTGTTTGCTTGCGCACCGAAGGCCCCACGTAACGAATGCGCCCCTGGTAAGCGGGGCCATCTTGTAGTGCGGCAACGTGAAACTCAACCGTTTGCCCCTGGCGGATCATCGCCACGTCAGCTTCAGGAACGGTGAGTTCTACCCGTAAGGAATCAACATCAACCAAGGTGACGACGCGGCCGTCGGCACGAACAAATTCGCCTGCGGTCACGAAGCGTTCAACCACCATCCCCGAAAACGGAGCGCGGATTTCTGTATCACGCAGCGCTTCGGAGGTAAGCGTTTTGCGCGCCTCTGCGGCAGACACCGACCACTTGGACGTTGCACATTGCGTGCTTGCCCGATCGTGATCCGCCTTCGAGATGGCGCCCTTCTGGAACATCTGTTCAGTGCGTTGGCAATCAAGCTGCGCTTGCGCCGCTTGCGCACGCAGCGATTCAAGCTGGGCTGTGGCCTCTTGTGCCTGTGCCCCCAATGTGCGGGAGTCCAGCTTTACAAGCAACGCGCCCTTCTTCACTACCGAGCCACGTTCAACGTAGGTGGCAAGCACCTTGCCCGCAGCGCCCGCAGCCACTTGCGATTCTTCAGCTCCAATGAGAGAGCCTGAGAGAGTTAACAGCCGAGGCACCTTGAGTTCCTGGGCAGCCACTTGCGTGACTGTCACGGGCGCCACCACTTCAGATGGGGCAGCTTTAGTAACGGCCGCCGGACGGCTACACCCTGCACCAAGCGCAATGAACATAAGGGGCGGAACGACCAATTGGAACAGTGACTTCATAAAATAACCTCGCTCGCGATCACCTGGAACAACGCGACGTGTGAATAGCATCATAATCTATGTTTGCAAAGGTTGATTACCTCAATTATCTAATCACTAAAAGGAGTGGCAGATTGTAAAGTTATGTGAAAAGACTACTAAGGAAGACATGGATCCCAAGCATAAGGTTTCGCGCAAAACCGGAGCGGTCACCAAGGACGACTTTTGGCCGTTGCTGGTTGAATTTGCGCTAAGCCAGAAAACTTGGTGGATTGGTCTTTGCGAAGAGTTCGAGCTTACCGCCATGCAAGGTCACGCCTTGCGTATGCTTGAGCCCTCCAAACCCGTTGCAATGAGTGCGCTTGCAGAAACACTTGCGTGTGACGCCTCGAACGTTACCGGAATCATCGATAAACTTGAATTACGTGGGCTCATCGCGCGGCAGGGCGCAGACAACGACCGACGTATTAAGATGTTGGCCGTCACCGACAAGGGACGCCGTATGCGTGAACAGTTGTGTGCACGCATGATGGTGCCACCCGAAACGGTTACGGCGATTCCCGTAGACGCGCGCCGCCGGTTGGCAGAAGTGTTGCGCGCGGTAGTTCTTGAGCGAAGCGAAGATTGAACAGGCGTTATGGCAACGACTGTCGCAACGTTTTTGCGATGATCTGTTGTGCCGCCTTCGCCATCGTGCGGGCTGAGGAAAACATGCGCGGATTCATCAATTCACCCACGTGCACCGTGATGCCCGTCTTCCGCGCCGAAGCCACACGCGTAAGGTAGTGGCTTAAGAACGGATCCTCTCCCACCCACGCCACGCCCGGATCGTCATACACCAAAGTCACCGGCAGCACCGGCACGTTGTTAATCATCGCAATGCCGAATATTCCGCGGTGAAATGGCAAAAGCCTGTCACCAGGCGTGGTGGTTCCTTCTGGAAACGCCACGACGTTCACCCCGGCGGCCAAGGCGCGCGCCGATTGGCGCAAGGCCGCAGCACCGCTCATAGGATTGCCTCGCTCCACAAAAACCGTTCCCAAGCGCCGTGCAAGCGAGCCAATGCCTGGCCACGATGCCACTTCTTTTTTGGCCACGCAGGTGGTGGGAAACAGGGAGGGTAACACCAAGGTATCGACGTAACTCACGTGGTTCGCCACCACCACCACAGGTTGGGTGGGCAGCGTTCCCTTTAGCGAGATCAGCACACCGTGGCTGGTGCAAAGTTGCAAAGCCAGTGCCTGCACCTGTTGAGCTGCTTGCCTGCGCTCGCCATCCGTTTGAGGAACGCCTTGCCACGGAACGCCGCGAGGTTCGGCGCAACGCAAGGCCAGATCCCCCAGGCGGCGTGGAACGCGCCACATTCCCCAATACGCTGGCCCGGCCAAACGCCTTCCGCCGTCGCCCTGCGGAAGCAAAATGCTGCCCATCCCTGCAGCCAAAGGCACCTTCGGGACGTATTGATTCACTGTCTGCATCTGTGTACTTGCCAGCATCGTATTCGAAAGTGGCTGACAGATGGCGAACAGGGAACGGTTCAGCCACGGTTCAATAATGTGTCAAAGAAGCGATTTTTCAGAACATGTTTCCTTAACGAAACACTGATGACGCCAAAACGGCGTGGTGGCCCCTCACAATTCAAAAGCACGGAAACCCATGTTGCCACGCACACTTGTACATCTTTCGGACATTCATATTGGCCGCAGTCCCTTGGACGAACAGCGGGCCGCAAACCTCGTACAACGGTTGGTAAGCACCGGTGTCGACCAAGTGGTTGTCACCGGCGATTTAACCAACAAAGGCCGCAAGCAAGAGCTCGAACGGTTTCGAGAAATATTTTCACCGCTAGAACGCGCAGGAAAGCTGACGTTGGTTCCGGGCAACCACGATCGCTTGGGGCACGATGTTTCAAGCGAGATTCAGGCCGGCCCTCGGGTTCAAACCCGAACCGTTGATGGCCTTCACCTCGTAAGGTTTGATTCGTCAGGACCTCATAACAGCGCTTGGCTGGCGGGTCACGGAATGATGACCGCCAAGGATGTCCAAGACATCACCGCCGCCGTCATGGCCGCGCCACCAAACCATTTGGTGACCTTGTTGTTGCACCATCACCCACTGCCCTTGCCAGAAGATACCCGCGCTGAACTTCTATCCTCGTGGTTGGGCTGGAAGTGGACGGCCGAGTTGGAACTGGGGTGGACCATGCTGCGTTCCATCGCTGGCCGCTGTGATTTGGTGTTGCATGGTCACCGTCACATTCCACGGGCGTTCAAGCTGTTTGAAGACACGGCACGCCCCATGTCGCTGTTCAATGCAGGCAGCACCACTGAACTTGATGCCGCCCGCTTGTTCTCGTTTACGAATGGTCGCTTGCTGGGCGAACCTTTGTGGCTTGGCAACGTGGCCGACAGCAAGCCACAGCGGCCAACCGCTAGACGGCCATTGCCACCGCGCGCGCAGGTTGCGATTCCCGCGTGGGCACCGGCGTAGGCGGCAACCAACGGCCGATGACATCCAACGCCTCGCGGTTTCCACAAACCGATTCGGGGACGATGCGAGAGCGAAACACTTCAAGATCATCCATGAACGCCAGCATGTCGCGCACGGTAACGCGGCTTCCAAGGCAGCGACCACCGCCACTGGCGTTTAAGAAGTGGCCGTTGATGTCTTGCTCGAAGTTCGCGGCTTCTGGAATGGCCAACACAGGTTTGCGCAAGTAAAGCGCTTCGCCCACCAACTGGTTGCCCGCCGTGCTTACCACCGCTTCACAGCCGGCTAAGTCATCCATGAAACTGCGTTCATCTACAGCCAGGAAGCGCATCTTGCCTTCCGCTGGGCGTTGGCCCAATCCATAAACTTTCACGGGCATTCCGGTGGCGGTCAGAGCGTCGAACAGGCCTGGGGCTGGATGCCTTCGCATGTAGACCAACAAGTAGCCATCGCGCCGTGGACGCATTCGCATCAGCTCGGGGCGCAGCAACACGCCAATTTGCGAAACGTTCTGCACACCCGCTTTCAACGGCGGCCGGTAAAACGACGAGACCACCGTTTCAACCTGCCAGTTGTAAAACGCACGAACAACCGGCGCCGCCAGCGCCGCCTTTTGCCGCAGCACAAATGGCAGCGAAGAAAGATCGTTCACCACCAAGTAGTGCTGGTGGTCGAAGCTTAAAAAGGGAACGCCACATAGCCGTGCCGCACGCGGTAGCAAAGGCTCGAAGTCTGCGATCACCAGATCCGGTTTGTCTTGCTCGAAGGTGGGAATTAGTTCTGCAACACGTTCGCCCATGCGACGTAGATACGAAATGTTGTTGGCCACCGTGCCTACAGGGCGCACATGTCCGTGGCGGTTGTAAGAAAACTGCCTTCCAGCAATGCGTTCTACGCGCACGTCACTGTCGCGGAACACCGGCTCAAGCAGCGCATGGGCCAGATCAGGTGCGAACACCACAACCTTATGCCGTTTGCGCAAACCTTCCACAATGGTGCGTGCCCGCGTTGCGTGACCACGCCCCTCACCCGAAAGTCCGTAATAGATGGTCGCCATATTTAGTGCCTTCGGGTTTAAAATTATTCCCTCACTTCGTGCGCTCTAGGTGAAGGCCATGTGACGATCTCGTCGCAAGAGCGTGGCACTTCGTGTTTAAGGCAAAGAACACCAGCCCGTGTCATCCTTTCGCTACGAATGAAATCACCAGCTTGGGTACTGTTTCGGGGGCTCGGCCGCCAGGCCGCACATTGGGGTACCTTTGCCGAAGACTTGGGCGCACGCTTCCCGCAAGCTCGGATGTTTACCCCTGATTTTCCAGGCACGGGAACGCGGTTTGGCGAAACCAGCCCGAACTCGATCGAAGGCCTCGTGAACGCTGTTCGCTCTGAACTTGCTTTTGATCTTGTTGATCGCCCCTTGTGGCTTTTGGGCCTTTCATTGGGTGGCATGGTGGCCCTTTCATGGGCACAGCGCTTCCCAGGTGAAGTGGCCGGAATCGCTTTGGTGAGCAGCAGCGTTGGAGGCATAAGCCCTGCCTGGAAGCGGTTGCGGCCTTCCGCTTTGTCCACCGTGGCCCGCATCGCGTTTGACAAACAAGCCGAGGAACGAGAGCGAAAGACGCTGATGATCACTTCTGCCAACAGCCAACGCCAAAGCGCCGTGATCGCCAGGTGGGCAGAGCTTGCGGGCCAATCTCCTGTGAGCCGCGCAAACCTTCGCCGCCAACTTTGGGCGGCCATTAAGTTCAGACCCCACCTTGAAACACTGCACTGCCCCACGCTGGTTGTCACCGGTGCGAAAGACAATCTCGTTCACCCCAGTTGCGGTCAGGCATTGGCCTGCGCATTGGAAGTTCCCCTTACATTGAACGCAGATGCAGGCCACGACGTGCCGCTCGATCAACCGGAATGGCTGCTGCAACAGCTTGAAATGTGGGCAAAACCAAAAATGTAACAAAGGCGACGTTAAAATGTCGCTAAACTGTAATGAATGGTATTTGGCAGGCGACTTGCGGGTAATTACCCCACGGCGGCTCGTTTTGAAACGGGCTGGCGGACGCTCGTCAACCACCTGCGCGGTGAAGAGCAGGTCGTTGGCCAGTCAGTAGAAGGTAGGCCCCTTTACCGCTACGACTTGGGCACCCGGGGTGCGCCCGTGGTGTTCTTATCAGCGCTGATCCACGGTATCGAAGTGATCGGCTCGGTGGCACTTTTTCACATCATGCAAGACCTCGGCAAGACCGACGAGGGTCGCAAACTGTTGGACGAGTTGCACATTGTCGTCATGCCCGTGCTGAACCCAGACGCCTTTGCGTTGAATATGGACCGCCTAGATCGCGGATGGCCCGCCATGCAACGAACCAATGCTCACGGCGTGGATCTGAACCGCAATTTCCCTCAAGTCGCCCCGATCGAAAAAGCCCACATGTTCTCCGGCTCGCGGTGGCGCCGATCACCCTATTACCGCGGCATTAGCCCATTTTCTGAACCAGAAACGCAGGCCGTGGCACGCGTGGTTGACGATACACGTCCAGCGTTGTCGTTGGGGTTTCATAGCTTCGGAAATTTGCTGCTTTACCCGTGGGCCTTCTCTAGCCAGCGCAACCTGCGCGAACCCAGCTACAACCTTTTAGCAAACGCCTTCTTAGGTGATGTACAAGACGCGGCCTACACGCTAAAGCAAGCCTCGTTGTTTTATCCCACCGTCGGCGATCTGGATGATTGGTTGGATCATGCGCACGGAACACTGGCGATGACTGTGGAAGTGGGCGGTCTGAACCGAAGGCTTTGGCATCCTTTGCGCTTGCTGAATCCATTTTGTTGGATGAACCCGCTGCGCATTGAATCAACTGTGGGTGCTCTGGTGCCAGCGATGCAGTCAATGCTTTCCAAGGTGGGCAAACTGTCGACGGCGGCTTGCCTTCCCGCCGCCGTTTAACCCGCTAAGATCGCTGCGACACACGACCGTCGCAAAAGCCGCGCACGAATGGCGAAAATGTGTTGCCGATTCGTGAACGATATCAAGAGAGTCTCTGCGTTAACATTGTAACCATGCAAATGCAGACTGAGACTCGTCGCTTGGTGGATGTTCCCGCAGCGATTGAAAGTCCGCTGGGTAAGAAACTGTTTTCCTTGGTCGGAACGCCTTTGTGCATCGACTACCAACTTGACCCCACTGACGCAGAACGGTTGCCGACATCGGGCCCAGTAATTGTGGTGGCAAACCACCCTTTTGGCGCTGTTGAAGGGTTGGTGTTGGCCGACATCTTAACGAAGAGAAGGCAAGACGTGCGCATCATGGCGAACGCCTTGTTGAGCCAAATTCCAGAGATGCAGCCATGGTTGCTTTCATCTTCAGAATCAGGACAACGATGGCTTGAAAATGGTGGGGTGTTGTTGACCTTCCCCGCCGAATCGGTTTCACATTTGCACTTTCGCAAGCGCACAGTGGTTGATCCTCCGTGGTCCGCCAAGGTGGCAACTCTGGCCCGCAGTACGAACGCCACAGTTGTTCCTGTATTCTTTGAGGGTCGCAATAGCGCTTTGTTTCAGATAGCTGGCCTCGTGCATCCCCGCTTGCGAACCGCGCTTCTGCCCAAAGAATTGCTTCGCAGCAGCGGAAACACGATCTCGCTGCGGATCGGAAAGCCTATCCGACCTGAAAAAACCCTGCGTTTCGCAGAAGACAAAGAACTAACAGAGTACTTGCGTTTCAAGACCTACGCACTTGCGGACCGGGAAAGCTTGGTGCGACCACGCTTCCGCCGCAAACCTGCGGCAACCATCGCGCCTGTCGAAATCTCTCCCGCAATACCTGCGGAAGTGTTGAAGAACGAAGTGGCTCGGTTGCCAACCGACGCAAAGCTTTTGGAACAAGGCCCCTATGTTGTGTATCTGGCGCGGCAGCCGCAGATTCCAGCCGTAATGCGCGAAATTGGTCATTTGCGCGAGAAGACTTTCCGTGCTGTGGGTGAAGGAACGGGCCAAGCACTAGATCTCGACGACTTCGACAAACACTATCTGCATTTGTTCATGTGGAACAAAGATACCAATGAGGTGATCGGAAGCTATCGCTTGGGCGTGGCCGATCAGATCCTCGACAGCCACGGATTGTCGGGGCTTTACACCAGCACCTTGTTCAAGTTCAAGCCCGGCTTCCTTGATCATCTGAACCCGGCGATTGAACTTGGTCGCTCCTTCATTCGTGCTGAATACCAACGGAAGCCTTTGTCGCTGGCGCTTTTGTGGCGTGGCATCGGCGAATTTCTTGTTCGCAACCCGCAATACAAAACTCTCTTTGGTCCCGTGAGCATCAGTGGCGATTACGGCAGCACATCGCGACGATTAATGGTGCAGTTCTTGGGGCAGACCTGTGCAGGCGACGAACGTTTGTTGTCGATGGTCAAAGCCAAGAACCCGCCCCGCGATCGGGTTGATCTCGACGAACTAGCCATGCTGAAGTCTATTGCGGCGGACGTAGAAGATCTTTCCACACTCATCGCGGATCTAGAATCCGATGACAAGGGACTTCCAGTGCTTATCAAGCATTACCTTAAGCTCAACGCCCGCCTCTACGGATTCAACGTGGATCCCGCGTTCGGCAACTGTGTTGACGGTCTCATCGTTGTAGATCTGCGAACGACAAATCCAAAGGTTCTCAAGCGCTTTATGGGCGAAGCGGGTCACAGCTTCTATGCCAGCGTCTCCTAACCTCGTTGCACAACTGTCGCAAAACTGTGACAGACCTGACCTTGCGGCCGTCACGCAATTGTCACACGATGAAGGTCCGTGCTTCTTCGTGTGGCAACATGGCTCACTGGGTTTGCCGCTATTGCATTAGCGTCAGAGCGCTCGCTATGGCGAGAGGCTCCAGCGGCTCGCACAGTGCCTCAGTTGTCTGTCAGTGTCGCAACCGAAGCGCCGATCGCCGTGGTCGACGAAAAGTATCTGTCAGTTGCCGTCGATATGGCGAACGTTGTTGGTGGCGCGTTTTGGGATCCTTCTAAGAACGCAGGCCCCATGGGCACGGCAAAAGTGGCTCCCTACGACTTTGCACGGCCACGCCTTCGAAAACTCGCTGCCGCACTCGCGCCCGCGTTCCTTCGCGTGGGCGGCACCGATGCTGATCGAACCGCGTATGAGCTTGCGCCTGCCAACAATAGTGGAAGCACAGCCGCTCAATGGAAACTTTCAACCAACCAGTGGCGCAACCTAAACGCCTTCGCCCAGGACGTTGGCTTTCGCGTGATGTTCACGTTGAACGCTGGCCAAAGCGCCCGCAACAATCAAGGCGCTTGGGATCCGCAATCCGCCCGCGCCCTCGTCGAAGACGCCACGGCCCACCAGTATCCGGTTGATGTTTGGGAATTCGGCAACGAACTTAACGTTTACCCAGTGCTGCACCAACAATGGCTTTCGCCTCGCTCGTATTCAGACGATCTGCAAAAGGTCCGTTGGTTGCTGGGCGAAGCGTCTCCCAAAACGCGCTTGGCAGGACCTGCGGTTGCGTTCTGGCCGCACATTGGCGAAGGCCTGCCCTTCTTGAATTCGTTCATGCAAGCAGGGGGCGATCTGGTTGATGTGGTGACATGGCACTACTACCCGCAACAGTCCTTCCGTTGCCCAGCGGCCACCAACCGCGCAAAAAGCGGTCAGGTGCTGCGGCCTCAAGAACTTGCCGAAGTGGATCGTTGGGCAAAATACGTTGAGGAAACAAAGCTAAAACACAACAGCCGTGCCGAGCTGTGGTTGGGAGAAACGGGAAGTGCCCAATGTGGTGGTGAGCCTGAACTTTCTGATCGTTTCGCAAGCAGCCTGTGGTGGGTAGATCAACTGGGCAGGCTTGCCCGTAGGGGGCAAAAGGTGGTGATTCGGCAAACGCTGTCTGGTGGTGACTATGGTTTGATAGATGAAGCCTCGCTCACTCCAAACCCCGATTACTGGGCTTCGTTGTTATGGCGGCAGAACATGGGCACAAGCGTTTTGGATGCCTCCGTCAATGTTAGCGATGCGCCCGTTCAAGCCTACGCTCATTGTCTAAGAGGCTCTGCTTCGGGCGGGATAGCCATTGCTTTGGTGAACGAACACCCGTCGCAAACCACGGCTGTATCGTTGCCCCAATACAAGGGAACAGCTGGGCTTTTCGTGGTGAAAGCTGCAAACCCACAGTCTCGAACAATTACGATCAACGGTGTTGAACCACGCTTGAGCGCACAAGGTGATGTTCCACAGTTGCTCCCCACGGAACTAAGTTTCGCCCCCGGCGAAGCGTCGCGTCTGCCGCTGCCACCGCTGTCTTACGCTTTCGTACTGTTCCCCCAGGCCGCAATAGCCGCATGCACAACGAAGCTAAATTGACGAAGAGCCTTTGATAACGTCACGCAGCCGCGCCAACAATTCCTTGATTGTATAAGGCTTCGGTAAGAAAGAGTACTTCCCTTCAGAAAGCTCAGCCTGTTGGCGAGGGTCTTCCACGTGACCCGAGACCACTAACACTGGCAAAGAGGGAAAGCTGGCGCGAAGTTTCAGCGCGAGATCAAGGCCGCTGGCGCCAGGTAGCTGAACATCGGTCAACAACAGATCGATCTGCAGCAACCCTTCACCAAGAGCCAACGCCTCCTCAGCGCACGCAACAGACGTCACATGGTACCCGCCCAGTTGCAAACCCCGTACAGTCACAGAGCGAACGATCTCATCGTCTTCAACCAACAAAACACGCTCTTTGGCGTCCGTGGTTACAGAAGCGCTGGGAACCGTTGCAGGCGTCGTGCCCTTTTGAGACAGTGGCAGCAGAATCTGAAAGGTACTGCCCTTTGCAGAAGACTCTGTTAGGAACAGAGCGCCACCGTACCCTTGCACGATCCCCAAACAAGTGGGCAACCCAAGCCCCGTACCACCGTGTCCTTTGGTGGTGAAGAAGGGTTCAAAAATCTGGTTTGCTGCTTCCAACGGCACGCCCTGCCCCGTGTCTTTGACCATCAACGATGCGTAACGACCGGCAGTAAGTCCGGATGGAAGCAGCGTTGCGGATTCGTTTAGTTCAACGGCAGCCGTTTCAATCAGCACGGCGCCGCCTTCGGGCATCGCGTCGCGGGCATTAAGCACCAAGTTTAACAGCACCAACTGAATGTCGCTGGGGTCCGCCGCCACCCGAATGCCAAGGTCTTTAACATTGAAGTTGACCCGCACCTTGGGCCCTGCGCCATTGATCAACATCGGCTGCGCACGCAGCAATGCTTCGCCAAGATCGATCACAGAAAGAGGCCCCACCAGCTTGCGTCCGAACGCCAACAACGATGACGTCAAGCGTGCGGCGCGTTCGAGCGTGGCCTCGATCTCGTTGTAGCTCTGTTCAAGCATCTGCGGTGTAGTCGAAGGCTCGCGCAAGAAAAAGAAGTCGGCGGAAAGCACAGTTAACAGGTTGTTAAAATCGTGCGCCACGCTGGCAGCCAAACGCGCCAGGGCTTCCATCCGTTGCGCTTGCCGCAAGCGTTCCTCCAACGCCCGCTGCTCGGTAATGTCGGTGACTCCACCTACCGTTCGAACAAGTTTTCCGCGTTCGTCAAGTACAGGTACAACGCGATCCCTCAGCCACTTGATGTTGCCAGCCGCGTCCGTTATGCGGTACTCGTGCAGCACGCTGTTCCCCAAAGCGAGTTCTGCGTCTCGCGCAGAAACAATGCTCGCTCGATCGTCGGGATGGATCAGGGCTGACCACCCGCCACGAGCCGCGGCCTGTTCCGGCGTCATGCCCGTGGTGCGTTCGAACGATCCTGCAACAATGGTAGGGTTCGCATGCGTGCCATCAACAGCCGTGTCGTAAACAAAATCGTTTGCATGTGCGGTGAACAACCGCAGCCGCTCTTCAGCGGATCGCCGATTGGTGGCATCTTGGGCCGTGCCAAGCATCCGGACAGGATTGCCATTGGCATCTGAGATCACACGGCCGCGGCCTTCGATCCAACGGATTTTTCCGTCAGGCAGCACGATGCGATGAACGCCTTCAAAATCGTCAGCGCGCGTGGCGATGGCCTGTTCAATCGAACGCTGAACTTCAGCGAGATCTTCGGGCAGAACGCGCGGCATAAAACACTCGAAGGTGTTGTTAAACTCCGAGGCTTCCATAGCGTAAAGGCGCAGCATCTCGTCCGACCAACGCAAGTGGTTGGTAACAATGTCCCAATCCCAAACACCCACGCGCGCGCTTCTCATCGCGTGAATCAGGTCACGTGAGGAAAACTGCTCGTCAAGGTTCGGCAGTGTTGTGGCGGGCAGACTCACTTGGACTATTTAGCCCTAGTTACGTTGCCAAAGCAAGGAGGATTACCTTTGACTACATGATCTGCTGGCGCAAAACAACGGCCACCGGGGCGTTGCCTGTCAAGCAACGGTCACCTCACCGTCACACAACTGTTTCTGGCTGATCGCCAAAACGCTACCTAGCGAACCTAAGGTTTTGCAAACCGACATGGATTTATCTCCGGCCGCTCCCAACATGCCCAATGCAGCAGTAAAGCCAAACCCACGCCTCTCCGGTCGCAGAGTTCTCATAATCGAAGACGAAGACGATCTTCGCGAACTGCTTTCCTACAACCTGCAAAGCGCAGGTTATGAAGTGAAAAGCGCAGAGAGCGGCGAGCTTGGTCTTGAGATATACGAAAACTTCGACCCGCAGGTGATTCTGCTGGATCTCATGCTCAACGGCCTGCAGGGCACCGAAGTGTGCCGCCGCATCCGCGCCCAGAAGCAAGAACAACAACCTGCGATAATCATGCTCACAGCCAAAGGTGATGAGATTGATCGCGTTGTGGGATTCGAGGTTGGAGCGGACGATTATGTGGTTAAGCCGTTTTCCATGCGAGAACTACTGTTGCGCGTAAACGCTATGTTCCGCACAACCAGGTCCCCCACCGGAACGCAAACGGCCGTAGATGGTCCGCAAGCGGCATCAGGTGACGACAGCGCTCCCAAGCCTCGCAGGCGTCTGCTTGTGGGGAACCTTGAAGTCGACGTCGATGGGCACCATGCCTTTGTGGATGGTTCCGAAATTCACGTCAGCATTCTCGAGATGCGCCTTTTGATTTATCTGATGGAATCCAAAGGGCGCGTGCGTTCACGCGAAGAACTTCTGGGCGACGTCTGGGGCTACAAGCCCGGCGTTTCAACCCGCACGGTTGATACCCACGTCAAGCGTCTGCGAGATAAGCTCAATACCGCTGGCGACCTGATCGAGACCGTTCGCGGCATGGGCTACCGTTTCGCGGAAGTGCCGCGTAGCGAAATGGCGTAGCCGCTGGCGGCTGTTGCAGAACTGTCACATTCAGTTGCAGAACTGACACGAAGCCGCGACGAAAAGTGCGCATTGGGAGCGCTAATACCGGGGCAAGCAAATCGCTGCCGCCATGTTTGAAGATTTCGACAAATCCCAAAAGCCACCCGAAGGAAGAGGACGACTTGTTGGTTCGTACCTCGTCTCTACCGGGATCATCGTTGGCGTAGCCGCCACGCTTGCGGCGACGATTGCGACAGCAACGGTCATTGTTAAGAAGCGCCGAGACGTAGAAGTTTCCTTCGCAGATCTTCCTCCTCCCCCTCCTCCTAAGCCCAAAGTTAAGCCAAAGAAGGCGCCGAGCGGCGCGCGGAAGTTGGCGGTTCGGCAGAAGTTAGCTGCACCAAAAGAAATTCCGGCTGAGCAACCAGCGGAATCCGAGGGCGACTTGGCGCTGGCGGGCGACACGGGGCCTGTAGAGGGCTTCGTTAGCGGTGGTGCAGATGAAGGTGGTGGTGGTGAAGCTGCAAAGCCTGTGGTTGAAGCACCGCCACTTCCCGCGCCACCCGCGCCTGACATGCCACCTGAAGAGCAAGAAGTTGAACGAATCACGGCGCCATTGTTTCTTTCTGGCTGCCGCACCCCCGAAATCCCCGACGAGATCATCACAACAGCGGCCACCATTCAGATTGAAGTGCGCATGTTGATCGATGCAACTGGGCGGGTGGCTGACGCGAAAGTCATAAAATCGCACCCACTGATTCCAGACGATCTAATTCTACGTTGCGCACGCGCGCAAGTTTTTGAGCCCGCGCACCTTCCCGAAGGGCTCGCGGTTCCTTACCCATTTCGCAGGCGATTCACCTTTAAGCCGTCGGGGGCTTAGTGGGTGAAGGATCTTTTTTTAAGGAGAATGAAACATGAACTTCAACGTTATTGAGCTTTGGCATGGAATGAACGGTCTTGTTAGGACCGTGGTCACGTTGCTAACAATTCAAGGTGTAGCCACCTTGGCAGTCACCGTTGATCGTTTGATGATGCTGATCATCTCGTACCGACGCGGTCGGAAGTTCGCAAAGAAGGCGGGGCCTGTGCTTGCAAAGGGCGACCTTTCAGGAGCTTTGGCGCTTGCCAAGGAAGACACAGACAGCCACTTGGCAAGTTTCATTCGAGTGGGCGTCGAGACCTTTGTGTCCCGTCGCAAAGCGGGTCTTAATCAGGAAAAAGCGGCTGAATTGGCAGCGCGGGCACTTGAACGCAAAGCTGACAGCCTAGGTGATTCATTGAACAAGGGCATGGCCATCATGGCTTCCACGGGTTCAACTGCACCTTTCATTGGTTTGCTTGGAACAGTGTTGGGCATCTTGAATGCTTTCAAGTTGGTTGGCCAAAATGGATCGGGCGGCATGGGCACCATCGGTGTGGCCATTGCAGAAGCGTTGATTGTTACTGGCTACGGTTTGATGGTGGCAATTCCCTCCGTGCTTTTGTTCAACATGCTTTCGACGCGCTTGGCGAAGTACGAAGCAGGATTGAACCACGCACGCAACGAATTGGTTGATCTGTTGGCCGGAAGCCCAAGCGAGCTGCACATTGATGCGCCTATCAAGGAGGCTCCCGTCGCGCGTTCCGGTGGTGAAAAAGTTTCAAAAGCTGTAGCTCAAAACGTTTCGGCGTCGTTGGCCTAATCAGGCTTTTGTACCGTGTCCTGCTGAAAGGAACTTCGTCAGATGTCTTGGTTGCCTCCTTCATCCGTTAAGAAGCCCAAACCGCGTCCCGTAATGAACGTGACTCCACTGGTGGATGTTGTGTTGGTTCTGCTGATCATCTTCATGGTGGTTATCCCTGCCATGGACGACAGCTTGAACATTGTGGTGCCAGGCTTGGTGAACGTTGACGAAAAGAAGGAAGACAAGGAAAAGCCTTTCGTTCTATCGGTGACCGAAAGCGGCGAACTTCACCTCGAAGAAGACATCGTTGAAACGAAAGACCTTGAAAAGACGCTCAAGGACGCCACACGCCGCGAACCAGCCCGAAAACTGGTTCTGCGCGGTGACAAATCAGTTCCGTATGGCTTGATGAGGCAGATTTATCGTTCGGTGCAAGGGGTGGGGTTTCCGGGTGTTTCGCTTCGAGTGAGTCCGCGCAAAGCGGAAGAAGCACAGAACTAATTAGTTTGCTTGCAGGAGACTGACGATGGGAATGGAAGTTGAAGTAGCCGAAAAGGGCGGCAGACGCGGGCGACCGAAAAATCGCCCCGAGATGAACGTCACCCCGTTGGTCGACGTCGTCTTGGTGTTGCTGATCATTTTCATGGTCTTGACTGCAGCGTTGAACGAACACTTCTGGTTGAACGTTCCTGAAAAGGCAAAAGACGATCAAGCGGAAGACGATGATCCAAATGCCGAACAGCCGATTGTTATTTCTGTAAACGCGCAGGGACGCATTCAGATAAATCGCGACGTCTATCCCGATAACGAATTTGGTCCGCGCTTAAAACGCATGTTGGTGGCGCGAGGTGATCGGCGTGTGTACTTCGACGCACAAGACAGAGTTCCGTTTGCCCGAGCTGTTGAGGTACTGGATCTGGCCCGCGGTGGCGGAGCAGCTCACATCGCTGTAGTGACCGAGAAACTCGAATAGTTAAGAGCCATGAACCGACGAATTCTAGCCGCCATAGGCGGAGCCCTACCCGCTTTGGTGTGCGTGGCACTCGCACTTCCCGTACTTGCACAGGAGGGCGGGGACGCTGTAGCGGATGCCGACGCGGGCGTAATTGATGGCGGCGGTGTAGATGGCGGTGGTGTAGCGGATGCCGATGTTGTTGTGTCGACGCCTCCTGTCGTTACGGCACCGGCAGTAGCAATAGC
>Ga0105046_10004221_pt1 | contig 22893 bp, 25 predicted proteins | sample MAT03_FD_78385 | JGI IMG/M metagenome (GOLD analysis project Ga0105046, IMG submission 78385) | Freshwater microbial communities from Lake Fryxell liftoff mats and glacier meltwater in Antarctica - MAT-03 (megahit assembly) | ecosystem: Environmental > Aquatic > Freshwater > Ice > Liftoff...
AGGGGGGGGAACAGGGAGGGGAGGGGGGGGGGGGGGGTCAAGGGGGGCTCCGGGTCGGGGGGGGGGCGGCCGCGCGGGGGACGGGGGGGACGCGTCGCGTAGGATTGGGACAGAGGGGGGCGACGCGGGGCGCATTTTGTGCTCGGGCGGGGGGTCTCCCGCCGATGGGCACCCGTTGGGGTGCCGCCGCCCTGGCGTCCGCCGCGTCCCATGTTCGTCACTCAGCCGGAGAAAGATCCATGTTCGGACGGTCCGTGATCGAATCGGTGATGGTCCCCGCGGCGGCGTTGGTGTGCGCGGCCGGGTGCGCGTTCGCGCAGGTGGCGGACGTGCGGCCGTTCTACGCGGTGTCGACGGAGCGTGCGAACCTGCGGTGCGGGGATTCGGACCGGTTCTACAAGTCGGGGGAGATCGCCCCGAACACGGTCGTGCTCGTCGACGGCGAGGGGCAGAACTGGTCGCGGGTGTCGTACCCCGGCGGGTCGTCGGCGTTCGTGCGGGCGGAAGATGTGCAGGTCGAGGGGACGACGCTCAGGCTGACGCAGGCGAGCAAGCTCAAGGCCGCGAACCTGGCGTCGGGGTATGGCGGGTCGTGGAAGAGCCTGCTGGCGGCGGCGCTGCCGGCGGGGACGACACTGCGTCTGATCGAGCCCGCGAAGGAGGAGACGGGCGCGCTGGTGGGGTACCGCGTGGCGATGCCGGACGTGGCGCGCGCGTACGTCGAGTCGCGGGTTCTGCGGCGGGCGACGGAGGCGGAGATCGTCCAGTACAAAGCGCAGCCGGGGGCGGTGACGGCGGCGGATGCGGAGGGCGGGGCTGGCGGGACCGCGCCGGGCTCGGCCGCGGCGGGAGCGACGCCGCGGACGGTTCCGTCGCCCGCGGCGGCGACTGGCGCGCAAAGCACTGCCGTGACGCAACCGGGGTCTACGCCGGGGGCCGTGCCCGCGACGACGCGGCCGGTGATCGACATGACCGAGCCGCTGGTGACGGGGACGCCGGCGGCGGGGGAGGCACCGACGGGAGAGGTGCGGGGTACGGGGCAGCCGGTCGAGACTATCGAGCAGGTGACGCCGCGGGTAGGGGATAGGGGCGAGTCGACGCCGCGGACGGGGAGCGTGGAGGAGTTGGAGGGGACGTTCAAGCAGGTGTGGTCGCAGCCGATCCTGACGGCGGAGGTGGACGAGTTGGCGGCGGAGTATCGGCGGGCGCTGGATGCGCAGGCGGCGGACTCGCCGCGGCGGAAGGGGCTGCAGCAGCGGGTGGATGCGCTCGAGGCGCGGACGGCGTATCGCGACACGGTGCGGCGGCAGGAGGATGCGCTGGCGCGGCTGGACTCGCAGAAGGTGCGGATGGCGGAGCAGCTCGCGGAGATCGAGCGGACGCGGGTGTACACGATCATCGGGCAGTTGCAGCCGAGCACGGTGTATGACGGGAAGCGCCTGCCGCAGATGTATCGAGTGGTGTCGGTGGGGGGGACGAGTCCGAGGACGCTGGGGTATCTGAAGGCGAGCAAGGAGCTGGACCTCGACAAGAAGTTGGGGCTGGTGGTGGGGGTGATCGGGCAGGCGAACGTCGATCGCTCGCTGAAGTTGAACGTGATCGACCCGGTGCGGGTGGACGTGCTGAAGTCATCCGGAGGGGAGGCGCTGCGGCCGAGCGCGGGGCGCGCGACGGACGCATCCGAGCCGACCCGCCCCGCGGCGACGCGGCCGGCGCCCGTCCGCGGAACTTCGCCCGGGCTGGTGCCGGCGCGCCCGGCCCGACCCGCGCCCGTCGAGGAGCTGCCCCCGTCCGAGCAGACGGGCGGCGACGAATAACGGGCTGACCCCGCGGAACATGCAAAGTCCCAGAACCCCGCGGCCGACGCGGGGTTTTTCACGCGGTTTGGCGGTCCGGGTTCTCTACACTGGGCCCATGCAGGCGTCACCGGCGAAGGTCGAGCTCAGGATGGCTTCGGGGGCGTCGAGTGGCGCCGAGTCGGTGCGGGCGGCGGAGGCGGCGTGCGATGCATGCCTGCAGGGGCTCGACCCGTCGGGTTCCGGGCGGGGGCGGGTCGACGTGGCGTTCGTGTTCATCTCGCCCCAGCATGTGGCGAAGGCGGCGGAGATCGCTTCGGCGGTGCTGCGTCGCTTGGAGCCGGGGGCGCTGATCGGGGTATCGGGGATCGGGGTCTGCGCGGGGCCGCACGAGCTGGAGCGGACGCCGGCGGTGTCGATCCTGGCGGCGCGGCTGCCGGGGGTGACCGCGCACGCGTTCACGAGCGAGGACCTGCCGGCGGTCGACGACGAACCCGAGACGCTGGCGCGTCTGGCGGAGGCCATGGGGGTCGGCGAGGATCACCGGTTCACCCTGTTCCTGGCGGATCCCTTCTCGGTGCCGCTGATCCGGCTGCTGCCGGCGATGAACCGGTGCCGCCCCGCGGCGTCGCCTGGGCGGACACAGGGGCTGCTCTTCGGCGGGATGGCCTCGGCCTCGACGCAGGCGGGTGGGAACGCGCTGCTGCTGGGGGACCGCGTGCTGAGGTCGGGGGCGGTGGGGCTGACGCTGCGGGGCCGGCTGCGGGTGGACACGGTGGTGTCGCAGGGGTGTCGCCCCTTCGGGCCGCCGATGGTCGTGACGAAGGCGAAGGGGAACCTGATCTTCGAGCTGGGCGGGCGGCCGGTGATCGACGCGATCCAGGAGGCGGTGACGTCGCTGGGGGAGGGGGCGCGGGCGACGCTGGCGGGGGGGCTGTACGTCGGGCGGGTGATCAACGAGTACAAGGGGCGGTTCGGGCGCGACGACTACCTGATCCGCAACGTGGTGAACGTCGATCCGGAACGGGGCGCGATCGCCGTGGCGGACCTGGTCCGGATCGGGCAGACCGTCAGGATGCACGCGCGGGACGCGGTGACGGCGAAGGAGGACCTGGCGCTGCTGCTGGACGCGCAGAAGCTGTACGACAGGCCGCGGGGGGCGCTGCTGGTGACGTGCAACGGGCGGGGGAAGCGGATGTTCGGGCACAGCCATCACGACGCGGGGGCGGTGGTGCGGGCGTTCGCGACGCCGCAGGGGGGCGAGGAACTGAGCAAGCCGGGGACGCCGATCGAGCCGCCGGGGGATGACCGGCTGCCCTTGGCGGGGTTCTTCGCCAACGGCGAGATCGGTCCGGTTGGGGGGGAGAGTTTTCAGCACGGGCACACGGCCTGCGTGGCGCTCTTCCGGGAAGAGTGAGGCGAGCGCCCGGCGCGATGGCGGGCCGATCGCGGGGGGGCGTCAGGCGGGCGCGGGGGTGATGGTGCCGCGGCATTCTCCGAAGCCGATGGTCCGGAAGCCGTCACGTTCGCAGCGGGCCTTGAGGATGACGGTGTCGCCGTCGGCGAGGAAGGTGCGGGTCTCGCCGGTCGGGAGCGTGATGGGTCGGCGGGGCTGACCGGCGCCGCCCCAGGTGAGTTCGAGGAGGCAGCCGCGTTCGGTGGCGCCATGGCCGGAGACGGTGCCGCTGGCGAGGAGGTCGCCGGGGCGGAGGTTGCAGCCGTTGCTGGCGTGATGGGTCAGGATTTGGGCGAGGGTCCAGTACATTTCCTTGAACGTGCGGCCGGAGGAGAGGCGGACCGGGGGGATGCCGCGGCGGGTCATGTCGGCGGATTGGAGATGGACCTCGAGGGTGAGGTCGAATCCGCCCAGGGCCTGGTCGTCGGGGTCGAGGAGATAGGGGAGGGGCTGGGGGTCGGTCGCGGGGCGCGGCAGGGCGGGGCAGCGGAAGGGTTCAAGCGCGTCCAAGGTGACGATGAACGGGGAGACGGTGGTCGCGAAGTTCTTGGCGAGGAATGGGCCCAGAGGCTGGTATTCCCACTTCTGCATGTCGCGAGCGGACCAGTCGTTGACGAGGCAGAGGCCGAGGATGTGGTCGCGGGCCTGCGCGATCGCTATGGGCGTGCCGAGCGCGTTGCCGTTGGAAACGATGACGCCGACCTCAAGCTCGTAGTCGAGCATCTTGCAGGGGCCGAAGGAGGGTGCCGCGGCGTCGTCGGCCTTGGTTTGGCCGAGGGGGCGGCGGACGGCCGTGCCGGAGGCGACGATGGACGAGGCGCGGCCGTGGTAGCCGATGGGGACGTGCTTGTAGTTGGGGAGGAGGGGGTTGTCGGGGCGGAACATGGCGCCGACGGTGGTGGCGTGGTGGATGGAGGCGTAGAAGTCGGTGTAGTTGGCAATGGCGGCGGGTAGGGCGAGGTCGGCGTCCTTGATGGGGGAGAGGTGGCGGCGGGTCTCGGCGCGCTCGGCGGGGGTGGTGGGGGCGTCGGCGCCGAGGGCCTGGACCAACTTGGCGCGGAGAGCGCGGAGCGCGGAGCGGTCGGTGCCCGCGGGCCCGAAGGGAGCGAGGTCGAGGATGGAGTCGCCGATGGCGACGACGGGGCGGGGGCCGTTCGCGCCGTTCACGATGCCGAGGGGGAGGTTCTGGAGCGGGAAGTCGGTGGCAGGTTCGTTGGCGGACTCGACCCAGGAGCGAAGGGTGAGGTCGTGGGTAGCGTCGAGGAGGGGAGCGGGCATGGCGGGAGGGTACCGGCGATGCGCGTGCACGGGATGAGACCGCGGGATTTGTGAACGCGGATCGACGCGGATGGAAGCGGATCAGGAGGGAGAAGGGTCACGGGGCGTCGATGGCCTCGCGTCTGAGTCGGTCCCACTCGTCGCGGAGGGCGAGGCGGTCGGCCCATGCGTCGATGTAGGCGAGGTCGAGGGCGGGGCGCTGGACCTCGTAGACGCGGAGGGCATCGGTGAACTGCTTGGCGCTGCCGCCAGAGAGGGCGGACCAGCGGAGCTTCATGAGGATGGTGTCCTCGGGGGCGGAGACGTCGACGACCCGTCCACCGGCGGCGAGCGGGTCGATCGGCACCGTTCGACGACGCGCGAACCTCGATTGGTCGAAGGCGTCATCGGTTAGGAGCCAGAAGTCGACCTTGAAGCCTGTGCGCACCTGGAGCAGGTTGAACATGCCCCTGCCGGCGACGGCGGCGCGGGCGGCGGCCTCGTCGAGGTAGTAGTAGGGTGGCGTAAACGCGGCGGCGAGTCGTCGCGGCGTGTCCTCGTCGGTCCGGGCGAGCGCGACGACGACATCGACGTCGTGCGTCGAACGGGGAGCGCCCTGCAGGCTGGAGACGGTCGAGCCGGTGACCATGAAGCCGACGCGGGCGTCGCGGAGGACGGCGGCGACGAGGGCTAGTAGTTCGCGTTGTGACATAGCGCGATGCGTCGGAGGAACAGGGCCCGGAACTCGGGCTCGGGAAGGTCCGGGAAGCGCTCGCGGAGGCCCTGCTCGAAGAGGTCGCGCGTGCGGTCGGAGAGTTCGAAGGCCTGCTGGAGGCGCTCCTGCGGAGTCATGCGGCGGAGGGCGCGGATGTACTCGGCGTGGTTGGGGCGGGGCTTGGGGTCCACGGGGGATGGTATTGCGGTGGGGCCGTAGCGCGGGGGGTGTCCTGGGGCACCGACTTCTCGGAGCCGAAGTCGGTGGCACGGGGGGGCGTCACGAGACTGCCGCGGACAGCCGACGCGTGGCACCCCGAGCGCGGAGGGCGTGATCGCGCGTGGGGTGGGACCGCTTCCTGACGGGCGCGGCTCCGCTGGAGTGGGTGGAGTCAGAGCAGGCCCATCGCCTTGAGCTCCTCGATGGGCTCGTCGAAGCTGCAACTGCCGAAGCTGAGGGCGAAGGCCTCGCGGACGCGGGCGACGTCGGTGACGGCGAGGAGGTGCTCTCGCCAGGCGAGGACGTCGGCGCTGAACTTGAAATCGGCGGGTTCCTCGCCGCTCAGGATGGCGATGGTGACGGCGCGGTCCGGGCGCATGGCGCGGCAGATGGCGGCGGCGATGAAGAGGTTGAGAAAGCCGTGCATGGGCGCGGTCGGGGCGTCCTTCTCGTAGGTGAGGCGATGTGGGCCGCGGACGGCGTGGTGGAGGCCGGCGGTGGCCTTGAAGGGGACGTCGGTGGCGGCGCAGGCGTGGAGGAAGGCGGCGAGTTCGTCGGGGAGGGGGAAGGCGTTGGCGGTGATCCCGCCAGTACGGACCTTGGCAGCCGCGGCGTTGCCCGAGAGGGCCGCGACGAAGCCGCGGCAGTCGGTGGCCGAGCCGTCGGGACCGATGGGGAACTCGAAGAAGGGGTAGACGTCCTCGGGGATGTCGTCGAGCCAGTCGTCGATCTCGCCGACCTCGGCGACCTTGATCTCGCACATGTCGATCTTCGCGAGGCCGTTGTCGGGCTCGGCGTGGTGGTCGTTGAAGCCTTCGATCTCGGCGAGATCGGACTCGCGGTCGTCCCCGTCCATCAGGACGGTGAGGCGCCAGGGGCCGGCGGCGTCGCCCATGGGGCGGTAGCCGCTGCTCGCGTTGGTGCCGGGGAGAAGGGGGGCGGCGGCGCGGCCGAACTCTTCGAGGCGGGATACGGGGCAGACGAAGCGGCCGAGCATCCATTCGTGCTCGCCGATCCGGGCGCGGTTGTAGGCCTCGACGGCGGCGGGCATCGAGACTTTGGCCGGGGGGAAGAGGCCGGCGTAGTCGATCAGGTCGGTCATCAGGGTGTTGAGAGAGCGGGGCATGAGGGCTCCCGAGCGGGAAGTCACGGAGTCACGAGGAGGGAAGGCGTGGGGTCACTTGGCGAGCTTGGCGACGAGGCGCCAGAGGTCGTGGGGGGTCAGGGCGCGGCCGGTCTCCTTGATGAAGGCGTGAGTGATGGCGTCGAAGCGGTCGTCGTAGAGGAGCTGGTCGCGCCCGCCGAGGGTGCCGACCTGCTCCACCACGAGGCGGGCGAGCGTCGCCTCGTCGGCGGCGGTGACCTTCACGGCGGGGCCGGGCCGACTGGCCTTGGGGTATGAGAGGCGGTTGGCCTTTCGGAGGTTCAGCAGGCGGCGGAACGCGTCGCGGCGAGATATCCAGACGGGGGTGCCGCCCGCGGTCTCATAGAGGCGGTCGAAGTCGTCGGTGTAGGGGAGGTCGTCGAGGGTGCGGGGGCACGCGATGTAGGCGGCGGTGAGGGCCGCGTCGCGCGGTTCCACGGCGCGGTCGGCGCGGTCGGCGCGGTCGGCGGGAGCGTCGCCGAAGAGGGTCGGGGCGATGGATGCCGGAGCGGGTGAGGCGGGTTGCTGGGAAGTGGGATGCTGCACGGGGCGCTCCTGCGTGCCGCGGTCGGGGCGGGGTCAGTGGGGGTCGGGGAAGGGGGTGCCGACCCAGTCGGCGATCCAGAGTTGGCTGCTGGGGCGATCCTCGCCGGCGGCGGCGGGGGCGCGCTGGCTGGTCCACATCATGGAGCGGCCGTCGGGGCTGAAGGCGGGGAGGACGTCGGCGCCGTCGGCATGGGTGACCCGGCGGCGACGCATCGTGGCGGGGTCGGCACCGGCGCGGAGGGCGGGCAGATCGGCCTCGATCGCGAAGACCTCGTAGTTGCGGTGCCCCATCTCGCTGGTGGCGTAGACGAGGAAGCGGCCGGAGGGGTGCCAGAAGGGAGCCCAGTTGACGTGCTCGTTGGCGGTGAGCGTCCACTCGCGAGCGAGGCCGGTGGGGACCCCGGCGTCGTCGAAGGCGAGGTCGGCCACGTGGAGCTGGAGGAGATCGTCCCCCTTGCGGTCGGAGCGGAAGCAGATGGCGCGGCCGTCTGGAGAGAAGAAGGGCCCGCCGTCGTAGCCGGGGGCCGTCACGAGAGGATGGTGGGACCCGGTGGTGGTGTCGAAGACCGCGATGTCGGCGTCGGCCTTCGCCCCCTCGGAGACGGGTGCCTTGACGTTGGCGTAGAGGACGAAGCGGCCGTCGGCGGAGTACGAGCACTCGGCGTCGTACTGCGGGCGGACGAAGAGGGGGGCGGCGTCGCCCGAGGGCGTGCCCGAAGCGTCGAGCGTGCGGGTGACGATCTCCATCTCGGTGGGGAACATCCAGACGTACCGGCGGGAGCCGACCTGGAAGCCGGACTTCTTTTCGTCGGTGGGGCGGATCAGCGTGGAGCCGAAGAGGATGCGGTCCGGGGCGGTCGGGTGGAACCAGCCGCAGGTGTTGGCGGAGCCGTCGGGGCTGACGCGGGTGATCGCGGAGAGGCCCGTCGGACGGCCGCGGGCGTCGCGGTCGAGGCGGGCGACGAAGATGGCGTAGAAGGGGTCGGCCTCGGTGTTTGCGCCCGGGACCTCCACGGCTTGGAAGATGATGCGGGCACCGTCGGGACTGAAGTAGGCCTCGCCGGCCTTGACGAACCGGTCGCGGAAGGTGAGCTGGGCGGGGTCGCGGAGGCGCGTCGCCTCCGCGGCGTCAGGAGCCGCGACGAGGACGGCGTCGGGGGTCACCGCCGCCTCGTGGGCGGCGAGGGCGGAGGCCGCCGCGAGCATGAGGGCGAGGAGCGGGCCGGACGTGGGCATGGGGCATTGTTGCCGCGTCACCCGGGGGGAGGCGTTCGCTACCGTCAGGGAATGGTGGAGGCGGGCGTGATCATCGTGCACGAGGGGGCGGACTACGCGGTGGTCGAGAAGCCATCGGGCTTGCTGTCGGTGCCGGGGAAGGGGGCGGACAAGGCGGACTGCGTGGTGGCGCGGGTGCGGAGGATGCTGCCGCGGGCGGCCGGACCGATGGTGGTGCACCGGCTGGACATGGAGACGAGCGGGCTGCTGGTCGTGGGGTTGACGGCGGCGGCCCAGCGCGACCTGTCGGGGCAATTCGAGGCGCGGCGGGTTCGGAAGGGGTACGCGGCGTTGCTGGCGGGGGAGGTCGCGGAGGATTCCGGAGAGGTGTCGCTTCCGCTGCGGCCTGACCTCCTCCGGCGGCCGTTCCAGATCGTGGACGCGGTGCACGGGCGGGCGGCGGTGACGCGGTACCGGGTGGTGGCGCGGGAGACGGACCGGACGCGGGTGGAGTTCGAGCCGGTGACGGGGCGGTCGCACCAGTTGCGTGTGCACGCGGCGACGATGCGGGCGGCGGGCGGGCTGGGGTGCCCGATCATCGGGGACGTGCTGTACGGGGACGCGTCGACGGGGGAGCGGCTGATGCTGCACGCGACGCGGCTGGCATTCACCGAGCCGGGGACGGGGCGGGGCGTGGAGTTCGAGTCGGCGGTGCCGTTCTGAGGGCACGGGGGCGCTACGCCCCTCGGCCGATCGGCCCCTCGGCCCCTCGGCCCCGGGGGCGTGGCGCCCGAACGGTTAGACGCGCTTGAAGGTGAAGTGCTTGGCGGTGGCGGTGGATTCGAGCGCGGTGGCCAGGCGGAGGAGGGCGTGGACGTAGGCGGCTGTGCGGAGGTCGAGGGACTTGGCCTGGGCGATCTCGTAGATCGCCGTGAACTCGCGGCGCATCGCGGCCTCGAGGCGCTGGTGGACCTCTTCGATGGGCCAGTAGAAGCCCGATCGGTTCTGGGTCCATTCGAAGTACGAGACCGTGACGCCTCCCGCGTTGGCGAGGATGTCGGGGACGACCGGCACGCCCTTGCGGTTGAGCACCGCGTCGGCCTCGGGGGTCGTCGGGCCGTTGGCGAGCTCCAGGATGGCGTTGGCGCGGACGCGATCGGCGTTGGCGGCGGTGATGACGTTCTCGATCGCGGCGGGGACGAGGAGGTCGGCCCGCAGCTCGAGCAGCTCGGCGTTGGTGATCTTCCGGGTGCCGGGGTTGCAGTGCTCGCAGGGGAGAAGGTGGCCGGTCTTCGCCTTGTGGGCGCTCAGGAGCGCGATGTCGAGCCCGGCGGGGTTGTGCAACCCGCCGCGATGGTCCGAGACGGCGATCACGCGATAGCCCGGGTCTTGGTGGATGAGCTTGGCCATGTTCTCGCCGGCGTTGCCGAAGCCGTGGATGGCGACGGTGCGTGGCGCGGGCTGGGTGTCCCATCCCAGGCGCGTCTCGAGCTCCTTGAGGATGTAATACCCGCCTCTGGCCGTCGCGTCATCCCGCCCCAGCGAGCCGCCCACCGCGACGGGCTTGCCGGTGATGACCGCCGGGAGCCGCTGGCCCGTGATGTGCGCGTACTCATCGGCCATCCACGCCATGATGAGGCTCGTGGTGTTGACGTCCGGGGCGGGGACGTCGATGTCCGGGCCGATGTTGCGGGCGATCGCGCGGAGGTAGCCGCGGCTGAGGCGCTCGAGCTCGGCGATGGAGAGGGTCGACGGATCGACCACGACGCCCCCCTTGCCGCCGCCGAAGGGAAGCCCCACGGCGGCGCACTTGAAGGTCATCCAGAAGGCCAGGGCGCGGACCTCCGACGGCGTGACGTCCTGGTGGAAGCGGATGCCCCCCTTGGCCGGGCCGCGGGTGTCGTCGTGGCGGCAGCGATAGCCCGTGAAGAGGCGGAGGGAGCCGTCGTCCATGCGGACGGGGATGGTGACCTCGAGGAACTGCTTGGGCAGGCGGAGGCGGGCGAGGGTCTCGGGGTGGACGTCGGCGTGGCGAGCCGCGGCGTCGAGGCGGGAGAGGGCGTCGGCGAAGACGTCGTGAGGCTGATCGGTGATGGTGGGCATGAGGGGGAAGTATGGGGGGGAAAGGGGCGGAAGGCCAGCCGCGGGGGTTCACGAGGGGCGGCGGTGGGTGCGGGCCCTCGAGTCGGTGATGACGACGACCGCGCCTTGAATCAGATGGGGCTCGGTTTCGGGCAGGTGACGGACGATGAGCTCGGCTTGACGGGAGGCCGACCGTGTGCGCACCCGCATGAGGATCATGGGCACGACGACTGCCCCTTCGCGCGCCATCAGCGCGCTGAAGTCGTGGTCCTCGACCACGACGACGCACCCCTCGCGTGCCGCGTGCAGGATGATCGCCTCGTCGCTTGCCCGCGCGAGCCCGAGGTCCCGGACGTGGACCGCGTCGTGCCCGCCCTGCTGAGCGCCGTGGCGAGCGTCGGTGAGAGCGAGTTGTCTATCAAGAACCTCACCCCGCCTCGGCCTCGAACGCGACGAAGCGATCGTCGACGACGAACGTGGCGTAGCGGAGCGCGGCGGCAATGTCCTCAGCCTCGAGGTCGGGGTAGTCGTGTAGAACTTCCGCCGGAGTCATCCCGGAACTGAGGCACCGAAGGACCGTCACGACGGGGATGCGGTACCCGCGGATGCAAGGCTTGCCGCCCATCTTGTCTGGGTCGATCGTGATGCGCCCTTCGAACCCGGCGACGCGATGCTCTGCCATGATCAGAGCCTCCGACAGATGGTAGGTCGCTACGCCTCCACCTCGACCTCATCCTCGCGCCGGACCGACCGCAGCCCGCCGGCGAGGAAGAGATCGAACGCCGCGTGGACCTCCTCCGCGCTGGTCGCGTGGCGAACCGCTTCCTTGAAGGGCTTGATCCCCTCGCGGGGCGCGGCGAGGCGCTTGGCGAACCAGCTCACTCGGCGGTTGATCTGGAAGAGGGCGTAGCGGTCGTCGCGGTGCGCCCGCATCAGCTCGAAGAAACGACGGACGATCGCGATCTTCTCCTCGACCGTGGGCTCGGCAGGGACGACGCCCTCGGTGAGGAGCGACCACGCGTCCCGGAAGATCCACGGCGTCGAGAGTGCGCCGCGGCCGATCATCACGCCCTGGCAGCCGGTCTCGCGGAGCATCGTGAGGGCGTCGGCGGGCTCGCGGACGTCGCCGTTGCCGATGATCGGGATGGGCGTCGAACGTTGCGAGGCCCGCGCGACGGCCTCGACCACGCGGGCGATGCCGGGACGGATGACCTCGCCCGCGAACTTCATCTCGGTGGTGCGGCCGTGGACCGTGACCGCCGCGACGCCCACGTCGGCCAGCGCGACGGCGAGCCCCGGCGAGCAGGCGAGGCCGGCGTCGTAATCGGCGGTGTGCCAGCAGAGGCGCATCTTGCACGTGAGCGGGACGCGCCCCCCCGAGACCTTCTCGAGCGTCTCGGCGCACTTCCTGGCCAGGGCGACGGCCCCCTCCACGTTGGTCAGGAGCTTCGAGCCCCCGTCCTTCTTGGTCACCTTGTCGACCGGGCACCCCATGTTGATGTCGACCACGGTCGCCCCGTGCTCGACGGCCCAGCGGGCCCCCTCGGCCATCAGGTCCGGGTCGGCGCCGTAGAGCTGCATCCCCACCGGTTTGTCGAAGTCGTCCGTCTTGGCGAGGTCGAGGCTCGTCGCCGTCCCCCGCAGCAGGCCTTGGGGGGAGAGCAGGTCGGTGCACGCCAGCCCCACCCCGCCCAGCTCGCGGCAGATCGTCCTGAAGGCCAGGTCGCAGTACCCGGCGATCGGGGCCAGCAGCAGGTTGGTCGCGAGCCGGACCGGCCCGATCTGGAGCATGAGACAAGGATAGGGGCCGCTCCGGGGCGTTCTGGGCCCGGAAACGGCCGAGCGCCGGGGCGGATGAGGGGAACAACCCCCCGCCGGACCGATAGAAACCGCCGGCAAGACCGTCCCGCGGCGGGCCGAGATGGACGAAAGACCGGGCCCGCCGTGGCCCATGTGGAGATTCACAGATGCGCGTGCGGAATTCTGGCGGTGCGACGATGGCCCTGGGGACGACGACCTTGGGCATGATCTTGGCCCTCGCCGGGCTGGCCGCCGGATCGGCCATGGCCCAGCCCGCCGCGCCGGGCACGCCCGCCAAAGCCGCGCAGCCCGTGCGTCAGACCGTCCAGTCGCCCGCGGCGGCCGTGCCCGCCCGGACCATCCAGCCCGCCGGCACCGCTCCTGCGGGGGGCACGCCCTCGGCCCAGCCGGTTCCGACGGACGCCGCGTCGGGGCCCCGCATCACCTTCGATGGCGCGGAGCGGAACTTCGGCGTGATCGACGACGAGAAGTCCGTCAGCCACGAGTTCAAGTTCACGAACACGGGCTCGGCCCCTCTCACGATCACCAACACGCACGGCTCGTGCGGCTGCACCGTCCCCGCGCTCGAGAAGAAGACGTACGAGCCCGGCGAGAGCGGCCAGATCAAGGTGACGTACAACCCCGCCAACCGGCGCGGCGCCCAGCGCACGACCGTGACGGTCACCTCCAACGACGCGGCGAGCCCCAGCACCGTGCTCAATCTCACCGCCGAGGTGCTCCCGCAGCTCATGGCAGATCCCCAGGTCGTTGGCTTCGCGCAGGTCCGCCGGGGCGTGCCCGGATCGTCGACCGTCAAGATCCACAGCCGCCGGGCGGACCTCCGCCCCATGACCGCCACGGCCAACAACATCCGCCTCCTCACCAAGCTCGGCGAGGGGACGGAGGTCGAGGTCGGCGGCGAGAAGGTGATGGAGTATCCCCTCGAGGTGACGCTGACCCCCGACGCCGAGGTGGGGCCGATCCAAGGCGTGATCAGCATCCGCACGTCGGACCCCAACCGCACCATCAGCCTCAATGCCGCGGGCGAGGTCGTGGGCGATCTCGACGCCAAGCCCGCCCGCGTGCAGCTCTCCGGGCTGCAGCCGGGGCAGGCGATGAAGTCGGAGGTCCGCCTCACCAGCCGCGACGGCAAGCCGTTCAAGGTCATGAGCGTGGCCGAGGCCCCGGCCGGCCAGCCGATGTTCACGACGCAGGTCAGTGAGGACGCGACCGTCACCCCGCCGGCCTATGTGATCACCGTCACGGGAACCGCCCCGATCGCCCCCGGCGCGTTCCGGGGCGAGCTGGTCGTGACGACCGACGTCAAGGGCGAGGAGACGCTCCGCGTGCCGTACTTCGGCTTCGCCCGCGCCCCCCGCCCCGCCACTACGCAGATCACGCCTCCGGCCACCCCCGCGGTTCCCCCCAAGCCGGCGAGCCCGTGGGATGCGCAGCCCAGCACGCTCGTTCCCCGCTGAGATTCTGTTCACCGAGACACCGAGGCCACGCCGCGCGGCGGGGCCTTTCTCCTTCCACCGGTCTCACGGAGCGCGCAGATGGCCGGCAGACTCCTCCTCAGAGCGGCGATCCTGCTTGTCATCGGGGCCGGGGCGGGCGCGGCCCACTCCGCCCTCCGGCCGGTCAAGCTCCGCCCCGATGCGCCGCTCCCCGGCCCCGCCGCCCCCGAGATCGTCTCGACACCCGACGGCGTCGCGGCACCGGCCGATGCCGCTTCCGCCGAGGCGGCGATGGGGCTGGAGATCACCGTCTCGCAGGCCGCGGCCCTCTACGACCAGGGCGTCTCCTTCGTCGACTCCCGGCACCTCGCCGAGTTCGAGGGGGGCCACGTCGAGAACGCGTTCCTGATGGCGGCCGAGGACTTCCTTGGCGGGGGGACGCCCGTCGCGCTCGGCCTGCTCGATCCCGCCGCGCCCCTGGTCGTCTACTGCGGCGGCGGCGACTGCGACGCCTCGAAGAACCTCGTCCTGCTGCTCCAGCAGGCCGGATTCCGGCGGGCCCACATCATGACCGACGGCTTCCCGGCCTGGGCCGCGGCGGGGCATCCCGTCGCCACCGGCGGCCCGACATACGGAGAGGACGGCAGCCGATGACCACCATGACCGCACGCCCCGGCGCCGCGGGCACGTCGCCGAACGTCCGCGCGATCGGGGGGGCCGTCCTCGTCGTCCGCGTCCTCTTGGCAGGGCTCTTCCTCTTCGCGGCGGCCATGAAACTCCGCGACCCCCAGCAGTTCGCCTTCTCGGTCGCGGCGTTCAAGCTCCTCCCCGACCCCCTCGTCGCCCTCACGACCTACATCGTGCCTTGGATCGAGCTGGTCGCGGGCGTCTGCCTCCTGCTGGGCCTGTGGGCCAGGGCCGCGGCATTCGTGATCGCCCTGCTCCTGACGGCCTTCATCGCCGGCATCGCCTCGGTGCTGCAACGGGGCATGAACGTCACCTGCGGCTGCTTCGGCAAGTTCGAGATCCCCTGCACGGGCCCCCTCGGCGCGTGCCACCTTGTCCGCAACGGCGTGCTTCTCGCGATGGCGGCGTTCGTCGCGTGGCTCGGGCCGGGCTCCTTGGCGGTCGATCGGGAGAGCCGGCGGTAGAGCGGGATGGCCCCTTCGGCCGGGGTCTGGACTCCTCTCCGCCCCTCCCCTAGCCTTCCTCCCCACCCGTCGCCGGGTGCGGCGGGCGCGTCGCCCGCTTCCCTCCCCCGGCCCATCGACCATGACGGAATCCGCAGCCCCATGAGCAAGTTCCCCCGCTTCGGCAACGTTCAGAAGATCCGCGTCGCCCATTCCACAGGAACCGGCGACACCGTCGTCGACTGGAAGGACGTCGAGACGCTCCGCCGCCTGATGAGCCCCAACGGCAAGATCCTCGGCCGCAAGCGCCTCGCCACCTCCGCCCGCGAGCAGCGGATGGTCTCGCAGGCGATCAAGCGGGCCCGGTTCATGGCCCTCCTGCCGTACACCTCCGCCACGCTGTAAGGGCGGCCGCGGTCCCACGACCTTCACAGGGCCCTCCGCCGTCCGCGGGGGGCCTTTCCACGTCCGTCCCGATCGAGGAGTAACCCATGCCACGTCCGGAGCGAGACTACGGGGCGATCGTCACGGCCGCCGCGGCGTCGCGCGACGGGTCGCGCGACGAGCGCCTCGCCCGCGCGGTCGAGCTCTTCTGGGAGCTTCTTGGTCCCCGCGGCGTCTCTTGGATCGGGTTCTACGACAAGGTCGAGGGTGCGGACGAGATGGTGCTCGTCTGCCGCGCGCCCAAGCCCGCGTGCTCGCCCATCGGACTGCACGGGATGTGCGGACGGTCGTGGTCGACGCGCCGACCCATCGTCATCGACGACGTCCGCACACTCGGCGCGGGGTACATCGCCTGCGACCCCAAGGACCAGTCCGAGGTCGTCCTGCCCCTCGTCGACGAGGACGGGACGTGCCGCGGTGTGCTCGACGCCGACTCACACGACCCCGCCTCGTTCGACGAGCGCGATGTCGTGGGGATGCAACGGGTGCTCGAGGCGCTCCGGCTGACCATCGCCCCCTCGTCGCCGGTGCTCAGGCTCTAACGCGCCGGCCCCGCGTCCGGGCCGGCCGGCGCCGCCGAGGCGCAGTGCGCGCACCACCCCCGAGCGTCCGCCAAGCCGTACCTCGCGAAGACGGCCGCGTCCGCCGCGGTCGCGAAGCGGCTCGGCCCGGCGTTCGGATACGCCGCGGCGACCTTGCTCAGGTACCGCTCCTTGAAGGGCTCGGGGCGCAGCGTGAACTGCGGGTTGTTCTGGGTGTACGCGTACTCGCCCTGCAGCAGACCCGCGATCCGCTCCATGCGGGTCTTGGGGTAGGGGTGGGTCGAGAAGAACTCGGTCCCGCGCCCCTCCCCCTCCATCGCCGCCTCGAGGATCTCCTGCACTTGAAAGGCACCGCGCGGGTCGTAGTTGTTGCGGACCATGTAGCGGACCCCCAGCGCGTCGGCCTCGAGTTCCTGCCCGCGCGAAAAGCGCATCAGGACCGACTGCCCACCGAGCTGGATGACCTGCGGGGCGACCTCGCCCAGGCCCGGCTGGCTGCTCTCGAGCAGCACCTGCGCGACGTTCGAGGCGCCCGAGATGAGCGTCGACTGGGCCATGCGGTCGTTGATGTGCCGGGCGGTCACGTGCCCGACCTCGTGCCCCAGCACCGCCGCGAGCTGGGCCTCGTTGGTCATCTTGCTCGCCAGCCCTCGCGACATGAAGACCTTCCCCCCCGGCAGGGCGAAGGCGTTGATCACGTCCGAGTCCAGAAGCGTGTACTCCCACGGGAGGCTGGGGTTGTCCGCCTCCGTCACCGCGGCGAGCTTGGAGCCCACCTCGGCGATGTACCCCTGCAGGTCGGTGCGGGCCACCTCGCCCCCCATTTCCTGGGTGAGCTGGAGCTGGGCCTCGGAGCCCATCTGGATCTCCTGCTCGCGGGAGAGGAGGTTGAACTGGCTCTTGCCCGTCGTGGGGTTGACCGAGCACCCGGACAGGGTGGTCGCGACCATTGCCATCCCTGCCACCGCCGCCACCGCCCGTGCTACCTGGGTCATCGCGTTGTCCTTCTGAAGGGGCTCTTGCGGTCGCCCGCCGTTCCCCCGGTTTTATCCATTCCCGCCTTCAGCCTACCGATCCGCCCATGGGAGAGGTGAAGCCGGTTCCCTACCATTGCTCATGCCTTCGACGCCCGCCCCCTCCCCCGGTTCAGCGGACTCCCCCGCCTGGGCTGGCCAGGAACTCCAGAACCCTCATCTCTCGGGGGACAAGGCCGCGAAGGTGCGCCGGATGTTCGCGGCCATCGCGGGCAGTTACGACCTCAACAACCGGATTCACTCCCTGGGCCTCGACCAATCCTGGCGACGATTCGCGGTTCGGCAGGCCGGGGTGGGGCAAGGAGACAGGGTGCTCGACGTCGCCTGCGGCACGGGCGACCTGACCGAGGCCTTCGCCCGCACGCCCGCGGCGGCGGTCACCGGGCTCGACTTCACCCGCGAAATGCTCGACGTGGCCGGCCGGCGGCGGTCGACCCTCCCCGAAACGGCGGCTCGTAAGATCACGTACGTGGAAGGGGACGCGCAAAACCTGCCCTTCGCGGATGGGTCGTTCGATATCGTGTCGATCGCCTTCGGCATCCGCAACGTCACCTCGCCCGCCGCGGCATTCCTTGAATTCCTCCGCGTCCTCCGTCCGGGTGGCAGACTCGTGGTCCTTGAGTTTGATCGCCCTTCCAATCCCTTGGTCAGGGCATTCAACGACCTCTACTGCGCCCGCGTCATGCCCCGCACGGCCACCCTGATCAGCGGTGATAAGTCCGGTGCCTACCGATACTTACCAGCCTCCGTTGAATCGTTCATGACACGCGATGAGGTCGTCCGCGCGATCTCCGATGCGGGCTTTGCAGACGTGACGGACCGAGCCCTGACGTTCGGATTGTGTGTCTGTTATCGGTCTATCAGGACGTAACCGGACGCTGCGGTCCTAGGAGGATCTCCCCCACAAAGGGGAATCAGGCATTATCGGTCCGTCCGGGTCACTCATGCGCGGTTCATGCAAACTTCACCGGGTGGACCGCGGCCTCCGATAGGTGGGTTGACGGCAGCGGGCATCCGCTCGCGGGGTCGGCCGAGGACGCGGCCGCGATACATCAGACCAGGATGCGGTGGAACCGTGCCCGAGTCGTTCAGACTGCCGGAGCATCCTTCCATGAGTCAAGAACTGCTCGTTGAGCGCCTCTTCGAGGCCCTGATCAGCGGCGATCGCCCCACCTCTCGGGCGGTCGTCCAGGAAACCATCACCCAAGGCGTGCCCGCGGCCACGGTGCTGACCAATCTCTTCTGGCCCGCCCACGAGATGATCGAGAAGCTCCACCGGGACGACCAGATGACGACCATCTCCTATCAGCTCTCCACCCGTCTGCTCCGCACCCTCGTCGATCAGACGTCGGGACGGCTCCAGCTCAGCCAGGCCCCCACCCGCACCGTCTTCGCGGCGTGCGGCCCCTCGCAGGGGGAGGAGCTGGCCGCTCAGATGGCCGTCGATCTCCTCGAGACGGGCGGGTTCGAGGTCGCCTTCACCGGCGGCGGAATCCCGGCGGACGAGATCCTGGAGCAGGTCCAGCAGCGTCAGCCCGATGTCCTCCTGCTCTTCGCCTCCGCCGCGGCCGACCTCCCCGGCATCCGCTCGATCATCGACACCCTCCGCGAGATCGGGGCCTGCAAGAAGACGCAGATCGTCGTGGGCGGGGGGGTCTTCAACCGGGCCGAGGGCCTGGCGGATGAGATCGGGGCCGACCTGTGCGTCGAGAGCCCCCTGGACCTCGTCGAGATGCTGACGGGCCAGACGCCGGCCCCCCGGCTTCAGACCCCCGCGATCGAGGCGGCCCGGACCGCCGCCGCCGCGAAGAAGCGGACCAAGACCCGCGCCGCGGCCTAAGGCCCCCAGCGGGCGAAGGTCCGATCACGAAACTTGGGATCGAGCCCCGCGTGGCGTCTGCCATGCGGGGCTCTTTTCTCATTCCCGCGAAGGCGGAGCCCCGGAATGTGCAACCGGCTCGGGGGGGCACCAGTAGACTTCCGGGAGGACCGGAGAGCCGGCCCCTCGGCGGGCGGCAGGTGGGCGGAGAAGGGGTGTGTCGGCATGTCACCGGAACAGGTCCGGGAGCAGAAGCTCATCAGGGCGGCCGCGGCTGGCGACCGCGGGGCGGCATCCCGGCTCATCACGCTGCACCAAGGGTCGCTGTACTCCTATCTGGTGCGGCTGACGGGCCGTCCCGACGTGGCCGAGGACGTGGTGCAGGAGGCGTTCGTGCGGGTGCTGACGAACCTGGGTCGCTTCGACCCCCGGTTCCGATTCTCGACGTGGCTTTTCACGATCGCGCGGCGCGTGTACCTGAACATGCGCGAGAAGAAGTGCCCGACCTCGAACAGCGAGCGGGTCGAGGAGACGATGGGGGCGGGGGCGGGCGTCGGGGCCCGGCTCGAGGCCGAGGAGGAGCAGGGGGGCAGGCGGGACGAGATCGGCCGGGCGCTGATGGCCCTGACGATGGACCAGCGTGAGGTCATCGTGCTCTTCCACCAGCTCGAGTGGCCCATCTGGCTGATTGCGCAGCACCTCGACATGCCAGAGGGGACGGTCAAGAGCCACCTGCACCGGGGGCGCCTGCGGCTGCGCGAGGCGCTGGGGGCGGCGAGGAACGGAAGCGTCGGGCACGACGCCCAGGCGAGGCGCACGGCGCCGGGGGAGGTCCGCTCATGATCGATCAAGCCAACGCCAACGACGGCAGCGGGGTGCACCGGGCCATCCGGCCTGCCGAGCACGCCAGCGACTCGCAGACGCTCGACGGCCTCGCGAACCGGGTGCTCGATCTCGAGGCCGAGGGACGACTGCGCGAGGCGGCGGACCTCATCCGGACGGTCGCGTCGCGCGAGCCCCGCTTCGTTCGGCGGGTCGCGGAGTTGCGGGGCGTGGTGGGGGAGCTCGGCGCCGGGATCGTGGTGCCCGACGCGACGCGGGGCGTGCTGGCGCGGGTGGCCGCGGAGCGCCCGTTCACGCTCCGTCGGCGGCGGCTGAGGGTCTCGGGGGTGCGGGTGGCCCTCGCGGCCGGGGTCCTCGTGACGCTGTCGCTGGCGATGTTTCTGGAGCGAACCCGACCGGGTGCGCTGCGGGTCGCGACGTCGGCACCCGCGCCCGTCGGTCGGCTCGCCGACGCCTCTCGCCTGGACGCTGGGGACGCCGCTCGCTCGATCGCCTCGGCGGTTGAGGCCATCGGGCCGGGGATCGCGGCTCGGGCTCGGCGCGAGGCGGTCCCCGCGTTGTCCTTCGGGGACGCCGCGAAGTACGAGGGAACGGAGGTGTGGTCGACGGGCCTCCAACTCGCCTTGAGCTCCGGCCCGGGTCGCCGCCCCGTCTCTGGCGAACCCTCCCTCTTCGGCCCATCGGCCGGAACGCTGGCCTTTGGCCCGCTCGTCGAGCGCGTCGACGCGTCGCGCGGTCGCTTCAAGCCGCTGCGCCCGACGCCGCCGGCGCTCCTGCCCGAGTCGATCGCCACGGCCTCGGTTCGGCGGGTCACGCCGCCGGTCGACGCCAGGTCCACCGCGGCCGTCCTGCGGCACTGGCTGGACTTCGACGCCTTCGAAGAGGAGTTGCGTCGCCGGCTGCCGGAAGAAACATCGGGCATCGTGCCGCCCGCGTCGCGTCCGCTGCAACGCTATTGAGTCCGTCACCATGCTCCCCGACCGTCGCCATGCCCCCCGGTTCGTCGCCGCGATCACGCTGGCGATGGGGGTGATGGGCGTGGCGGCGGCGCAACCCGACGGGGGCGAGACGCTGCGGATGGTGGGGACCCTGCCGGCGACGGCCCGTGTGGTGATCGCGGCGGACTCGCTCGGCGCCGAGGGGGCGCGGGCGGCTGTGAGGGGGGTCGCCGCGTTTCTCTCCGATGCGGGCGCGCTGGGCCGCAGCCGCGACGCCTGGACGTCGTTGGGCGTGGCGGTCGGCGCCGAGCCAGGCGCGGCCTTCGGCGAGCTCTTGGGAACGCGAGCGGTGCTCGTGATCGGCGACGGCGGGGGGAGGGAGGATCCGTACGCGGTGTTGAGCGAGCTCGCGCCCGAGGTCGAGCGTCGTCTCCGTGGCGCCTTGAGGCCGGCTCCGAGGGGGCTCGCGGGGGGCGGCCCCGTCCTGAGTCTCGAGGGGGGTGCGTTCGAACTGGCGACCCGGCGAGGGCCGGTTGGTGCGAGATTCCTGCTCGCTCCGCGCGGGGCCCGACGATTCTTCGACGAGCTCCTGCCCGTGCTCGACGGGGGCACCGCCGTGACGACGCTCTCGATGACGACGCCGTGGGCGCACGTCCGGGCGCTCGGCCCCTCCGACGTCCTGCTCCTCGTGCGCGATCCGGCGACGCCCACACCAGCGGACGACGACCTCGACCGTGCCGGCGCTATGCTCACCGAGGATGAGCCCTTCTTCGCGCTCGCGGCCGACGCCACGCCCCGCGGCTGGCGGGGACGCTTCACGGCGAGCGAGCGGATGCTGCGCCTGCGCGTACCGGCGGGCGCGCCCTCGCGGACGACTGCCGCGCCGTGGCCGGCGGGCGCGGCGGGGGTGCTGGAGCCAGGAGCGGCGCTCTTCGTCGGGGGCCGGCCGGGGGATCAGCCGGTGCCGGTCGCGGCTCTCGACGGGCTGCTCGGCGTGCGGCCCCTGCTCGCCTCGATGCTGGCCGCCCTCGGGCTGCGGGCCCACCCCGAGACGTTCGCCTTGATCGCGGCGTACGAGACACCCGCGGGGCTTGAGTTGCTCGCGGCCATCGAGACCGGCGTGTCCGGCGCCGTTGTCGCGGACGCGGCGGATGACGCCACGGCACGTGCGCCGAACGCCATCTCCGTGACGACCCCCGCCGCCGGCACCACTCCCGAGCGCCGCTGGACCATCCTCTCGCTCGACCCGGCGGGGTCGGGCGGCGGCGTGCCGTCGGTTCGCGCCAGGGCGCTCGCCGCGGCGTTGGAGACGGCGCCGACGGGGACCGACGCGACCTCCTTCCGGCTTCTGGTGCGGCCCGCGATCCTGAGCCGTCGATGGTCCCAGCCGCCTCCCCCGGCGCTGCTGGCATCGGCGGACGAGTCGGGTGCGCCAACGCCGCCGGCCAGCCCCGATCCGTCCCGCGCCTTCCGGTGGATCGATCGCGTCGAGTCGCGGATCCAGCGGTCGGACGACGGCCTCGTCCGCGGCACCGTCCTGGTCGAGTTCGCCCATCCGGCCACCGGCGGCTCCTGACGCGGGCTCAGCGCCGACGCCGTCCGCGACCGATCGCGGCGACGCCGAGGAGGGCGAGCGGGGCGGGCGTCGGAACGACTTGGTAGCCGAGGCCGACGTTGTCGATCCCCCACGATTCGTCGTTGAGGCCCTGGAGCCCGCCGTCGGCGAAGCGGACGTTGATCTGGTCTCCCTTGGGGAGGGTGAAGTTGAGCGAGATGCGGCGGTAGACCGAGTCTCGGTAGTTGTTGGCGTTGGCGTGGAACGAGGCATCAGGGGCGCGGAAGGTCTGGTCGATCTGGGCGTGGTTCGAGAAGGCCTCGTTGAAGGCGGTCACGCCGTTGATCCCGACGCTGAAGCGGTCGACGCCGTAGCGGGCCTCGAGCCCGTCCCAGGAATCCACGACATAGAGGTCGAACGTGAGGGTGTACCGGACCGAGAAGACGATGGGGGGAGAACCGCCCCCGCCGCCCCCATCGCCGCCGGAGCCGTCGTCGCCACCCCCGGTTGCGCCGCCGGGGAGGATGACGATGGGCTGGGCGAGCCGGAGCTTGACCGAGTCGTTGGAGTAGCGGCCGCTGAACTTCGAGAGAGTGGGATAGGAGGTCTCGATGCGGGTGTTGAGGGTCCACTCCGGGCCGACGCGGCCGGACTCGAAGTTCTCAAAGTAGAAGGGGGTCTGGGCCAAGGCTGATGCCGCCGGGAGGAGGGCTCCCGCCGTGATCGCGATGCCCAACGTGAACCGCGTCGCCGTCGTCCTGGTCTTCATGGCCGCTCTCCTCTTCGCCCCGTCGGGCGTGTGAGACGTAGATGCCACGGGGCGCGGCAGACTCCAGCGATGTCACGGAAGGGAACGCACCCGGGGGTCGAGGAGGAGCGGTGGGGGGGTTGGGAGAGGCCG
>Ga0105046_10004223_pt1 | contig 22888 bp, 20 predicted proteins | sample MAT03_FD_78385 | JGI IMG/M metagenome (GOLD analysis project Ga0105046, IMG submission 78385) | Freshwater microbial communities from Lake Fryxell liftoff mats and glacier meltwater in Antarctica - MAT-03 (megahit assembly) | ecosystem: Environmental > Aquatic > Freshwater > Ice > Liftoff...
GACGATGCCCGCGCGCTGCGCGAGCCGCTCGATGTCGACCTGGGTTTCAAGCTGTGTTTCGACCCGTGGATCGCCCGCGACGTGCCCGCGTGCCGACCAGCCGAGGGCGCGCACATAGCCCGCGATCACCACTGCCAGTTCGGCGCAGCGCAGGTCGGTGCGCGCCACGTTGGTGCCGCGGATCCACTCGGCGCCGGGTTCGCCGGCCTTCGGCTCGCGCCCGAACTCGATCAGGAAGACGAAAGCGTGGGTATGCGCGGGCGGCGTTCCGAAGTGCCAGTCGCCCGCCTCCAGCCGGCACACGCCTGCAAGCGTCGCGTCGAGGAAATAGGCCGAGGCCTTCAGGTTCATGGCCCGCACCGCAAGGTCATCGGGTACCGGCGCGCGGGCCGGTGCGACATTGCCGTCTTGGTGGCTGGCAAACAGATCGCGATACTCCGGCACCGCGCCCGCGATCGAATCGGGGCCGGCAACGACCGCATCGCCCGGCTGCCGGGCCGGGACACTGGCCGCCGCCGCGTCACGCGGCAGCCGTTCGGTCGGCAGCACGCCGAGATCGAATGGCCGGTCGCGGTTTGAAAACAGTCTCGCCATGGCGCCTCCTGCGTTTGCTGATCGCTAGCGTAGCAAATCCGGCCGCCGATGTGGCGAGACCATCGTGGTCACCGATCGAATCGGCGGTGATCGAGCGGCGCCTCCTGATCCTGCGCGCGACGGTGGCATTCCCGGGCGTCGTCTCGCGCTTCACCCTGGTTGCAGCGGCTCGGGGATGCTGCCTGTTGAACAGCGTCTGTCATCGACAGCCAATGCGGCCCACCAGCTTGCGCAGTTCGCTGTAGATCAACACCCCGCTGGCCATCGCCGCGCACACCAGCCACTGGTCGAGCGCCAGCGGCGCCGTGCCGAAGGCGATGTTCAGGAACGGCAGGTGCACGACAGCCACTTGCAACAGCAACGACAGTGCGACGGCAGCCCATAGCCAGCGGTTGTCGAACAGTCCGACAAAGGCACTGGTGCTGTCCGAGCGCGCGGTAAAGCAGGTGAACAGGCTGGTGAACACCAGCACGGTGAAGCCCGCGGTGCGGGCCGTGGTCAGGTCGCCGAGGCCGGGGCCAGTGAAGGGGATCAGCCCGCCCGGCAGGTAGAAGTCCATCGTCAGCAAGGTGACCACCGCGATCACCAAGCCGGTCTGGATCACGCTCGACCACATGCGGGCGTCGATCAGCCGATCATTCACGTGCCGTGGCTTGCGGGACATCAGGTCATCGGTGGCAGGGTCCACACCCATGGCGAGCGCGGGGCCGGAGTCGGTGATGAGGTTGATCCACAGCAGCTGGGTGGCCAGCAGCGGCAGCACCACGACCGAACCAGCATTGCCCCCGGTGTCGGTGGGCTTCAATCCGATCACGCTGGCCCCCACCACGCCCAGAAACACCGTCAGCACCTCGCCCAGGTTGGACGACAGCAAATAGCGCAGGAACTTGCGGATGTTGTCCAGGATGGCGCGCCCCTCGCGCACGGCGATGACGATGGTGGCGAAGTTGTCGTCGGCCAGGATCATCTTGGCCGCTTCCTTGGTCACTTCGGTGCCCGTCACACCCATCGCCACGCCGATGTCGGCCGCCTTCAATGCCGGCGCGTCATTGACGCCGTCTCCGGTCATCGCCACGATGTTGCCGTCGGCCTGCAGGGCGTCGACGATGCGCAGCTTGTGGGCTGGCGCAACCCGGGCGTAGACCGAGGTGTTGCGCACGGCAGCTGCAAAGGCCGTGTCGTCCAGCGCATCGATCTCCGCGCCCGTGAGGGCCGGCGCAGCGGCATCGACGATGCCCAGGTCGGCTGCAATGCGTGCGGCCGTTTTCGGGTGATCGCCGGTGATCATCACGACCCGGATGCCGGCCCGGCGCGCTTCGCGGATGGCCACCGCCGCCTCTTCGCGCGGTGGGTCGATCATGCCGACGGTGCCGACGAAGATCAGCTCACGTTCCAGCGTCTCGGCAGCCGCGGGGTGTTCGCCTGGCTGTTCGCCACCTTGTTCGCCATATTCCCCGGCCACCAGCGGCCGGTAGGCCACCGCCAGCGTGCGCAGCGCGGCGTTGGTGAGGGTGTCCACATCGGCCAGCAGCCGCGCCCGCAGGGCCTCATCCAGCGCCACCACCTCCAGCCCCACGCGCGCCCGGGTGCAGCGGCCGAGCAGCACGTCGGGCGCGCCCTTGGTGATGGCCACGAGCGCGTCGCCGTGTTCATGGTCGCGCTCGATGGTTGTCATCAGCTTGCGTTCGGACGTGAACGGGATTTCGCCGACACGCTCGAATCGCCGCTCGCGCCGCTCGGTGATTGCGCCCTGGCCCAGCTTGCGCTCGGCCACCAGGAACGCGGCCTCCGTCGGGTCGCCGTGAATCTCCCACGCGCCGCCCTCTACCTGGCGCAGGTCGGCGTTGCCGGCCAGGCTGCCGCCACTGAGCACAACACGGGCCTCGTCCTGCAGCGGCCCAGCGGCCAACTCGGTGCCGCCGTGTTCGACCTTGCCTTCAGGCGCGTACCCGACCCCGCTGATGTGGGTGTCGCCCGAGGCCGTCATCACGCGCTCGATGGTCATCTCCGATCGTGTCAGGGTGCCGGTCTTGTCCGAGCAGATGACCGAGGCGGACCCCAGCGTCTCCACCGACGACAGGTTCTTGACGATCGCGTGGTGCTTGGCCATGCGCTGCACGCCCAGCGCCAGCACCACTGCCAGGATGGCGGGCAACCCCTCGGGCACCGCGGCCACCGCCAGCGACACGCCGAGCAGCAGCACGTGCACCACGTCGGCGGTGCTGCGGATGTCGGAGATGAGCAGGATGGTGGCCACCACCACGACGGCGATGACCACGACCGCCAAGCCCAGCATGCGCCCGACATGCGCGACTTCTTTTTCCAGCGGCGTCGGCGCCTCGACAGTGGCCTCCAGCAGTGCCGCGATCTGGCCCATCTGGGTGGCCATGCCGGTAGCGGTGACCACCGCGCGGCCCGTGCCTTGCGCCACCGCCGTGCCTTTGAAAACCATGTCGATCTGATCTGCCAAGGGCGCTGGCTGGGCCAGCGTGGCGGTGGCCTTGAGCACGGCCTCGCTTTCGCCGGTGAGCGCAGCCTCCTGCACGCGCAAGGTCGCGGCCTGGAGCAGGCGCGCGTCGGCGGCCACGGTGTCGCCTTCGGCCAGCACGATCACGTCGCCGCGCACCAGCGCTGCACTGGGCACGCGCTGCTCCTTGCCGTCACGCAGCACGGTCGCGGTGGCCGCCGTCATCCTGGCCAGCGCAGCCACTGCGCTTTGTGCCTTGGCTTCCTGCACATGGCCGATCACGCCGTTGAGCAGCACGACGGCCGCAATGACCATCGCGTCGATCGGCCAACCCGACCTTCCAGCAACCGGGCCTTCAACCCACCACGCGACCAGCGCGATGGCCGCCGCCACCAGCAACAGGTAGATCAACGGGTCATGGAACTGCGCCAGCACACGCCGCCAGACAGGCACGCGCGGTGCAGTACGCAGTTCATTGGGCCCGTTCTGGGCAAGCCGGCGCGCGGCCTCTGTTGCGCTGAGCCCGTTGTCGACATCCACCGCCAGGGCCACCGCCACCGCGCTGCCCGCCATGACAGACGGATCGCCGAGTTCGCCGGGCTTGTCAGGGTTGCCGCCTGCTGCGGGCGCAAGGGGCTGTGGCAGCCCCTTATCCACGCAGTTGCCCTCCGAAGGCACCCGCGCATCGCGTGTGCGCAAACACCCAGGTCGTCAACAACCAGCCTTGGGAATGTGCCACCAGGAAAGCCACGCTGCCGCCTGTCAACACCGGAGCCTGCCGCTGGATCGCACCCGCGCGGGGCGGGCCTCGCCGCCAGGCACCACGAACCCGGAGGCCACCAATGCCCCGGACGATGAAGGCATCCGCTGCGTCATGGCGGGGCCGTTGGCGTGAGCAACTCGTCGCGGTGGGCGGCCACGAACTGGGAAAACTCCACCGGCGCCCGGCCCGTCAAGTCAGCCACGGTGTGCGTCACGGCTGGCGTGCCGGTGAATCGTGGCAGCAGGTGCAGCAGCAGCATCACCAGAATCAGGCCGGGCTCTCGACCGTCGCGCCGCAGCGTGCGGTAAAAGCGCCATGCGCCCGGCGAGACATAGCTGATGGGCGTGCCCAAGCCCGCCGTCAACTGATCGGCCATCTGCTGAAAGTTCAGCGGTGTTTGCGAGGTCAGGGTGTACGCCTGCCCGTGGTGCTGCGTACCCGATTGCGTCAGCACCTGGGCTGCCACGCGGGCGATGTCATCGACATCCACGAGTGTGAACCGGGCGTTCCCTGCCGGCAGGAAAATGCGGTGCCGGCGCACCAGTTCATCGTGGAGCGTGCTGGTGAAGTTCTGCATGAAGTAGGCCGGTCGGAGCAGCGTGTAGGGCACGCCGCCGGACACCAGCCGCTGTTCAATCCTGTGGTGCGGGATGAAGCGATTGCGCTCCGCCCCCTGCACCGACAGGAAAACGATGTGCGCGACACCGTGGTGCCGAGCCCGCACGATCAAGTCAGCAAAGTCGCTGTTGAGTTGCGGCGGACGCAGCAGGAAGAGGCTGTCGCAGTTGGCCAGTGCGGCGTCCTGACTGGCGCGATCAAGAAAGTCGAAGCCGACCGACTCCACTCTCGCGTCGCCACACCAACTCGCGGCGGCCCTTGCAGCATCGCGTACACCCGCGCGAACGGCGATGCCGTCAAAGCCACGCAACGCCGCAATCACGGCTGAGCCTACTTGACCCGTGGCGCCAGTCACCAGGATGCGTTTCACTGCGCAGCACTCATCGGGGCAGTCGTGGCGCGCATCGGACCGCAAAACGCGCGATGTCGGTCATGGCCGCGGTGAATTCTCAACGGCGGGCGCAGTTGCCCAGGTTGATCCAGGCGGCATCAGCAAGCGATCAGCCACAAGCAGTGGCCGGGCGGCCGCCGGCTTGGCAGGACTCTCGAGGGCTCGCTTGTGCAAGATCTCCTGCACATTGCGCAGCGCGAGGATGTGCAGAAATGTCGTGATGTGCGCACCGGTGGCCAGGGCAGCGTGCTCGCGTTCGTAGAGCTTGGCGACATCATCCACCGGCACCTGAGATTCCTTCGCCAGAACCGCCACGGTCCGCTGCTGATCAGGCTGCTTCTCTTGAGATGCGGACATTGAAGGGTTTGCCGGGGGGTAAAGACCCGCAAGGCTAGCGCTTCGTACCGGGCAAGGCGGTGCGCCAACACACATAGGCATCTGGCGCCTGTGGGCACAACCGGTGCATTGCTGCGGCGTCAAAGGCATGAGATCGCCGGTCACCTCCGCGCGCCGGCCGAAGTGGCGTGGGCACGCCGCGACCTGTATTGACGCCTGGGCTCGCTTCGTCGGGCTGGTTCAGACCGGAAGCGCGGGCGCCAGCCGGCCCAGGTAAGCCCGCGCGCGCGGATCGGTGCACAGCTGCGGCAATGACGGCGAATGCAGCAGGCGGCTGACGCGCGCATCGTCCTTGTGCACGAAGATGAACCGTTCGCAGACTTCGGCCAGGATGTCCATGTGAACCGGCTCGTTCGGATGCAGGCACAGGAAGACAAGCCGACCCTGGGCACGCAACTGCCGGAAGAAGTCGAGCATGAAGCCGATGTAGCCGTCTTGCGTGTTGAACTGCGGCTCATCGAACAGGTGCACCTGCGCGCGCGTGCTGACCGCGCGCTCGAGCATGATGTTCGGCCGGTTTCGGGTGAATGAGCGCAGCTGGTAGGACTGGTGGTAATGCAGCGCAAGCCGGTCGCGCTCGCTGTAGCGTACCCGGTGGATGTCCTGCCCGGCCACCAGCACGCGCCCACCGCTGGGCAGGTTGCCCCCGGTGATCAGCTCGAACAGGGTGGTTTTGCCAGCGCCATTGGCGCCCATCACGCCGATGATGGCGGGGTCAGTGACCTCGAAGTCGGCCTCGAGCGAAAACGTGGTCTGGCGCCTCAGCCAACCGCGGTGGTATTGCTTGCTCAGGCCCTCGACGCGCAGCAGCGGCGTGTTTTTAGTGGCGGCCATGTCAGATCCCCAGCAGCCGGCGCTGCAACGCAGCGTCGGCACGCAGCGCCGCAGCAGGGCCTTCATGAACGATGCGGCCCTGGTGCATCACGCAGGCGCGGTCGGCCACCGCCAGCGCGCTCTCAACGTTCTGCTCGACCAGCAAGACCGCCACGCCTTCGCGCTTGAGCCGGGTCACGGTGGCCATGACGTCCTGCACCACTTTGGGCGCCAGGCCCTGGCTCGGCTCGTCGAACAACACCAGGCCCGGTGCGCCCATCAGCGCGCGCGAGATAGCGACCATCTGCATCTCGCCGCCAGACAGGTTTTCGCATTCGCGCGCCATCAGGTATTCGAGTGCCGAGAATATTTCGAAGCATTCAGCCTCGCTCCAGGCCCGAAAGCGCGTGCGCTTCACTGCAATGCGCAGGTTGCGCGCTACGGTCAGCGTCGGGAAGATGCGCCGGTCGTCTGGCACCCAGCCGATGCCCATGCCGGCGATGCGGTGCGTGGGCAGGTGGGTGATGTCGACGCGATCAAAACGAATGCTGCCGCGGCGCGCCGGCGTCAGGCCCAGGATGGCCCGCAGCGTTGTCGTCTTGCCTGCGCCATTGGGCCCGAGCAGGGCCACCACCTCACCGGGTGCTATCGACAGCGAGACGCCGAACAGCACCTGCGTTTCGCCGTAGAAGGTCTCGATGTTGTCGATGGCCAGCACGGCCTCGTCAGCCTGGGGTTTGAGGACGGCGCTCATGCCAGCATCCCCAGGTTGGAGCGCTGCACCCAGGGGTTGTGGCGCAACTCATCCGGCGTGCCCTCGGCAATCACCTGGCCCCAGTGGATGACCGAGATTCGGTCGGCCAGGCCGAACAGGAAGCGCATGTCGTGCTCGATGATCACGATCGTGAGTTGCCGCTTCAGCGTGGCGATCAGCTCGGCGATGCGCGCTGTGCCCTCGGCGCCCAGGCCGGCGGTCGGCTCGTCGAGAAACAACAGGCGCGGCTCGGTGGCCAGCGCGACGCCGATCTCGAGCGCGCGCCGTTCACCGTACGACAACGCGCCGGCTTGCGCATCGGCCTGGGCCGCAAGACCGACCCGCTCCAACACCGTGAAGGCCGCATCGCGTGCGGCCGTGTCGCGGGCGAAGTCCGACCACATCGAGAAGCCCCGCCGTCGCACGCCCGGCGAAGCGATGAGCACGTTGTCGAGCGCGGTCTCGTCGTCGAACAGGTTCATGATCTGGAACGAGCGCGACAGCCCCTTGCGAGCGATTCTCCTTGGCGACAGCCCGGTGATGTCCTCACCGGCGAAGTGCACGCTGCCGCGGTCGGGCTTGAACCGGCCCGTCAGCACGTTGAAACAGGTCGTCTTGCCAGCGCCGTTGGGCCCCATGATGCCGGTGAGCTGGCCTTCTTCGAACTTCAGCGAGATGCTCTCCAGCACCACCTGATCGCCGAAGCGCTTGTGCAGTTGATGGGCTTCGAACAACGCCACGCTCATGTCTCCCGGGCCTGCGCCGCGAGCGGCAACTTGTTGTGGCCGCTGCGCGCAACGGCCGCCCGGCGCGCACGCCGCGCCTGCCAGCCGCCCGCCACGCCGTCGGGCTGGAAGAGCACCATCACGATGAACAACAGGCCGTACCAGAGCAACCAGGTCTCGGTGTAGGCGCCGAGCAGATCGCGTGTCAGGATGAAGACCAGCGCACCGATCACCGGCCCCCAGAAGCTGACCAGCCCGCCGCCGATCAGCACCATCATCACGACGAAGCCGGAGTTGTGCAGGCTCATCACGTTCGGGTAGGCCGACTGCTGCGCCATCGCGAACAGCGCACCCGCCAGCCCCGCGATCGATGCCGAAATCGTGAAAGCGAGCCATTTGTAGAGCCACACGTTGTGACCGACAAAGGCCGCACGCATCTCGTTTTGCTTGATCGCCCGCAGCACGCGCCCGAAGGGTGAATTGACGAGCCGCCACAGCCCCACCAGTGCCAGCGCGAACACCGCGAGCGCGAAGTAGAAGAAGGCCTGATTGCTGCGCAGCGAAACGTCGACCCATGCCAGCGACAGATCGGGGCGCTTGATGTTGAGCAGCCCGTCTTCGCCGCCGGTGACGCTGTGCCACTTGCCTGCGATGAACCAGAACACCTGGCCGAACGCGATGGTGAGCAGTGCGTAGTAGATGCCGCGCCGGTGCGAGATGAACGCCGCGACCAGCGCACCAAGCACCGCCGTGACCAGCACAGCACCGACCAAGCCGACCAGCAGGCCGGCCCCGGCGCGCAACTGGAGCAGGCCGAAGGCATAGGCGCCGATGCCGAAGTAGGCGCCGTGCCCGAACGACGGCAGCCCGCCGTAGCCGAGCAGCAGGTTGTGCCCCAGCGCGAACAGCATCCAGATCATGATTTCTATCGCCAGGTACTGGTACAGGCCGACCTGGCTGAGCCACAGCGGCGTGGTGGCGAGTACCACCAGGGTGACCAACATGGGCGGAGTGACGAGAGGTGCGTGATGGGGTGGGCTGCGCATAAAGAGATGAGGCCAGTGAAATCAGCACTGGACAGGCCGAAATGTATGTTCTATTCTCTGAACACACAAGAACGTTTGTTCCTATTTCATCTGCTCGTTTCCACCATGACACTGCAAGCATGAGCCCGGCCGCCACCTACGAAGAACTGAAGGACGCGATCTCGCGTGCCTATCCCGGTATGTCGCGCCAGCTGCAGCGCATTGCGCACTTTGCGCTGGATCGGCCTAACGAGCTCGCGCTCGGCACCGTGGCGGCGGTTGCCGAAGCGGCGCAGGTGCAGCCCTCGTCGTTGATCCGGTTTGCGAACGCGCTGGCGTTCAGCGGCTTCTCCGAGATGCAGCTGCTGTTCCGCGGCCACCTCGTCGCGCGTTCAAGCAGCTACCGCAACCGCATCGACCAGCTGCGTCGCCAGGGCCGGGCCAGCGACACCGGCGGGGTTTTGAACCAGTTCGTCGGAGAAGCCGCCACCGAACTCGGCCACCTCGAAGAAAGCGTGAGCGCGGCCGACGTGACTGCCGCCGTGAAGATGATCTGTGGTGCGAGCCGGGTCTATCTATTGGCGCAGCGCCGCGCCTTTCCGGTTGCGTGCTACCTGTCGTATGCACTGAGCCAGCTCGAACTCAAGGCCTACCTGCTCGACGGCATGGGCGGCATGCTCGATGAATCACTGCGCAACCTCACCGTCGACGACGTGCTCATCGTCACCAGCTTCCACAGCTACACCCAGGCGGTGATCGACGCGGCGGCAGACGCCCACCAACGTGGCATCCGTGTGATCGCGATCACCGACAGCGCACTGTCGCCGCTCAAGCCTTCGGCGCGCCTGTGTTTCGAGCTGGGCCCGGCGTCGGATCGGCCCTTCCGCTCGCTTGTCGCACCGCTGTGCCTGGCCCAGGCGCTGGTGGTGACAGCAGGGCTGCTGCTGGCCGAGGCGCCGACCCCCGGCCGCGCAACGGCCGCGCGCAAGGCCCCCGCCAAAAAGGCCCGTGGAGCCAGCGCATGAGCTCCATCACCCCCCACGCTGGCGCGCAACGCGCGCTCGACCTGATCTGCGTCGGCCGTGCCGCGGTTGACCTGTACGGCGAGCAGATCGGCGGGCGGCTGGAGGACATGCAGTCGTTTGCCAAGTACCTGGGCGGCTCACCGGCCAATACGGCGGTCGGCAGTTCGCGCCTGGGGCTGCGCTGCGCGATGCTGAGCCGTGTTGGCGACGAACACAACGGGCGCTTTGTGCGCGAAGCGCTCGCCGCCGAAGGCGTCGACGTGTCGCAACTTCGCACCGACCCGACCCGGCTCACGGCGCTGGTGTTTCTGGGCATCCGTGACCGCGAGACCTTCCCGCTCGTGTTCTACCGCGACCACTGCGCCGACATGGGCCTGTGCATCGACGATGTCGACCCGCAGTTCATCGCTTCGGCACACGCCCTGCTGATCTCGGGCACCCACCTGTCGCAGCCAGGCACGCGGGCCGCCTGCCTCGCGGCCATGCGGGCGGCGCGGGCCGCCGGCACCCGCGTCGTGCTCGACATCGACTACCGGCCGGTGCTGTGGGGCCTCACCGCACCGGGGCTGGGCGAGCAACGCTACGTCAAGTCGGACCCGGTCAGCGAGAGCCTGCAAGGCATCCTGCATCTGTGCGACCTGATTGTCGGCACAGAAGAAGAGATCCACATCGCCGGCGGCGACACCGACAACCTGGCGGCGCTGCGGCGCATCCGCGAGGTCTCCGCGGCCCTGATCGTGATGAAGCGCGGGCCGATGGGCTGCGTGGCATTCGAGGGTGATATTCCGGCACGGATTGATGACGGCGTGGCCGGGCCCGGCTTTCCGGTCGACGTGTTCAACGTGCTCGGTGCGGGCGACGCGTTCATGGCCGGGCTGCTGCGCGGCTGGGTGCGTGATGAGCCGCTGGCCGACGCGCTGCGCTACGCCAATGCCTGCGGTGCGATCGTCGTGTCGCGTCACGGTTGTGCACCGGCCATGGCGAGCTGGGTCGAGCTGACGTACTTTCTGCGCCATGGCTCGCCGTGCCCACAGCTTCGCAACGACGCCCTGCTCGAACACTTGCACCGCGCGTCGACCCGGCAGCGCCACTGGCCGGCGCTGGCGGTCTTGGCGTTTGACCACCGCGCGCAGTTCGAGGAGATCGCGGCACGCAACGGGGCGCCATTGACGCGGGTCGGCGAGTTCAAGCTGCTGGTCGCACATGCGGCCGAGCAGGGTTACCTTGCCGCACGCACCCAGCACCGTGCGCGCCGCCCTGGCCAGGCGTTTCCCGATGCCGGGGTCATCGTCGACGGCCGTTTCGGCGAGAGCGTATTGCCGCGGCTGACCGGTATCGGCTGGTGGGTGGCACGGCCGGTCGAGTTGCCGGGCTCGCGGCCGCTCGAATTCGAAGACGGCGCCAACGTCGGCCTGGCCCTGCGCACCTGGCCTCAAGAGCACGTCGTCAAGTGCCTCGTCTCGTACCACCCGGACGACGACGCCGCGCTGCTGCAACAGCAGACGGCGCGCGTCATGGCACTGGCCGAGGCCTGCCACGCCAGCGGTCATGAACTGCTGCTGGAGGTGATCCCGCCGCGCGACAGCCCCGCCGCGACCGACACCCTGGCGCGTGCGATGCAGCAGTTCTACACGGCGGGCATCCGGCCCGACTGGTGGAAGCTGCCACCCCCGGCTGACGCCGCCGCCTGGAGCCACATCGACGCCGTTCTCCAAGCCCACGACCCGCTGTGTCGCGGTGTGTTGCTGCTGGGCATGGAGGCGAGCGAGGACGAGCTGCGCCGCGGCTTTGGCGCCGCGGCGGCACAACCCTGGTGCAAGGGCTTTGCGGTCGGCCGCACGCTGTTTGCCGACGCGGCGGCAGCCTGGTTCGCCAACGAGCTCAGCGACACCGGCGTGGTCGAGCAGATCGCCAAACGTTATGAACGCCTGATTCACCTGTGGTGCGATGCACGCGCCGAAACCGCACCTGCGCTTGCACCTGCGCTTGCACCTGCGCTTGCACCTGCATCCCTCCTCTCCAAGGAAACGACTTCATGACACAGACCATCGCATTCATCGGCCTCGGAATGATGGGCCACGGCATGGCCAAGAACCTGCTGGCCAAGGGCTTCGCCGTGCGGCTGCACGTGCACCGCAACCGTGCCAACCTGCAAGACTTGTTCGACGCTGGCGCCACCGAAGCCGCCAGCCGGGTGGAACTGCTGCGCGGCGCCGACGTGGTGATCGTGTGCGTCACCGGCTCGCCCCAGGTCGAGGAAGTCGTCTACGGCCCTGACGGTCTGCTCGCGGCATCGGCCAAGGGCCTGTTCGTGATCGACACCTCGACCGCCGAACCGGCCTCGGCCGCACGCATTCGCGACGCCTTCGCCGAACGCGGCGTCACCTACATCGACGCGCCGCTCGCGCGCACGCCAAGAGAAGCCGAAGAGGGCCGCCTGAACACGATGGTGGGCGCAGCGCCGGCTGACTTCGAGCGCGTGCGCCCGGTGCTGGCGGCGTTCTGCGAGAACATCTTCCACGTCGGGCCGCCGGGCCATGGCCATGTGCTCAAGCTGATCAACAACATGCTGGCCATGACGACGGCAGCTGCGATTGCCGAGGCCGTTGCGGCCGCGGCCAAGAGCGGGCTGTCGTTGCAGAAACTGTTCGACGTGGTCTCGGTCGGCGGCGTGAACTCCGGCATCTTTCAGATGATGCTCGGCGGTGCGCTGAAAGGTGATCTGGCGGGGCTGAAGTTCGCCATCGGCAATGCGCAGAAAGACCTGCGCTACTTCACCCACATGACCGAAATGTTGCCGACGACGAGCTTCGTCGCCGAGGCCGCGCACCAGAGTTTCGTGCAGGCCGCCAACCTCGGCCTGGGCGACAAGTTCATCGCCTCGTTGCTGCAGGCCCAGGAGCAGCTCAACAACGTGCAGATCGTGCCGCGCTGAAGGGCATCGGACTCTGGCCCAGAGCGAGCGCGAACCTCGCCACCACCCACTCCAGGAGACACACCATGACCGAATCGACAGCCAGCGCCCAGCTTGATCCCGCCACCTCGGCCGACCCTGCCGCCACCGAACCGACGCGTCGCGGCTTGCTCAAGGCCTCCGGCCTGGCAATGGCGGGTGTCTCGACCTTCTTCGGGCCGTGGGCACACCACCGGGTCTGGGCACAGGCGGCAACGCCGAAGCCCCTCGTGATCGGCCTGACGATGGACGCCTCGGGCCAATACGCGGCCAGCGGCGGCGAAGAGCGCCTGGGCGCGATGATGGCCATCAAGGAGTTCAACGACAAGGGTGGCGTGCTGGGCCGGCGCATCGAGGCCATCCACATGGACACCGAAACCACGCCGGCCACCGGCTCGCGTGTGGCCGAACGCATGATCACCCGCAACGAGGTTGCGTTCATGGTCGGCGCGCTGCATTCGGGCGTTGCCAATGCGATCTCGCAGGTGGCGCAGAAGTACGGCTGCATCTTCCTGAACACCAACTCCAGCTCGCCCACCGAGGCGGGCAAGGATTGCCACCGCACCAAGTTCGTCTGGGACGGCAACGGCACCAACTTCGCCCATGCGATCGTCAAGAACGCGATCAAGGTCAACGGCAAGAACTGGGTGCTGCTGACCAACGACTATGTCTGGGGCCACAGCACATCGAAGGCGACGCGCGCCATCGTCGAGGCCAACGGCGGCAAGGTTGTCGAGGAGCTGCTGGTGCCGCAGAACACGCGGGACTTTTCGTCGTACCTGCTCAAACTGCAGCAGCTCAAGCCCAACGTGGTCGCGGCCGCGATCGGCGGCGACGACATCAAGGCGCTGCGCCAGCAGGTGGTGCAGCTGAACCTGCACAAGTCGATGGCCTGGGTGAACAACCAGCAGGATTGGCCCGATGTCTACGGCCTCGGGGCCGAGTCGATCTTCGGCGTGTTCGGCACCACCTGGTACTACCGCCTCGACCTGCCGGGTGTGAAGGAGTTCGTGGCGGCGTACCAGAAACAGTTTCCGGGCATGGCGATCAAGGTGCCGGGCAACGTCTTTCACAACGCGTACATGTGCACCCGTGAGCTGCTGCGCTGCGTGGAGGAGGCGGGCACCACCCAGAACATCGCGGTCATCAAGAAGCTGGAGGGCCGCAAGATGAGCGCCCGCGACCGGCTGCAACACTTCGACGCCTTCATGGACCCGCTCACACACCATTGCCAGCAGACGATCTACATGGCGAGCTACAACGACGCGCCGGCCGAGAAAGACGATATCTTCAAGATCCTCGCCAGCGTCGACCCGAAAGACGTGGTCGATGCCGACTCCGCAAAGATGTGCAAGCTAGAGTCGTATGACGCGACGCCGAGCTACCAGCAGTAGCCCGCCGGTAGCGCATCCTTCGCCGACCTCGACTCCGGACCCTCCGCATGGATTCGCTGCTGTCTTTGCTGCCTCACCTCGTCAACGGCGTTTCGCTGGGCCTGTTGTTCGCACTGATCGCGCTGGGCTTCATGCTGATCGTTGGTGTGATGGAAACCATCAACCTGGCGCACGGGTCCTTGTTCGCGCTGGGCATGTACGTGGCGCTCTTTTTTGTCGCACCCAAGCTCGGCTGGTTTCCGCAAGCGCAGGCGGTCTACAACAGCCTGCCGATCGGCACGCGCTACGCCATCGCGTTGTTCGCCGCCCCGCTGGTGGTCGGTGTGTTCGGCTTGCTGCTTGAACTGTGCCTGCGCCGCACCTATGGGCGCGACCCGCTCTATGGGCTGCTGCTGACCTTCGGCGCGGCGCTGGTGATCGAGGAACTGATCCGGTTGACCTGGGGGTCGAACGAGCAACAGCTAGCCTTGCCCCAAGCGATCTCGGGCGCGTTCATGATGGGCGATCTGATCTATTCGCGCTACCGCGTGTTCGCCAGCATGTTCGCAATCGTTGCAATCCTCGGCCTGTGGCTGTTCCTTGAGCGCACACCCTACGGCGCGATCATCAAGGCCGGTGCGCATGACAGCGAGATGGTGCGCGCGCTGGGCATCAACCTCGCCCGGCTGCGCTCGGCGGTGTTCATGCTCGGCGTCGCGCTCGCCGCTATCGCCGGTGTGGTGATGGCGCCGATCTGGGGCATCCGGCCGCAGGTGGGGGTAGACGCGGTCGTGCCGGCCTTCCTGATCATCGTGCTGGGCGGGGTCGGCTCGCTGTGGGGCGCGGTGATCGCCGGGCTGATGGTCGGCCTGGTTGTCGGCGTCACCGGGGCCTATGCGTCCGAGTGGTCGCTGATGTCGATGTACTTCCTGTTCATCGCCGTCGTCACCTTCCGCTCGCGCGGCCTGTTCGGCAAGAAGAGTGTGCTCGAAACATGAACCTGTCTCCCGCCCTCGAAGGCAAGGTCGCGCTGGTCACCGGCGCCGGCGGCACGATGGGCCGCGCGGTCGTGCATGCGCTGCGTGCCGATGGCTGCCGCGTGGCCATGATCGACCTGAGCGCCGCGTCGATGGACCCGCTGCGGCTTGAACATGGCGACGCCGTGTTCGGGCTGTGCTGCGATATCGGTGACCCCGAGGCCGTGCAAAACGCGCACCAGCAGGTCGTGCAGCGTTTCGGCGCAATCGACATCCTGGTCAACAACGCCGGCATCCTGTCGAACAACAAGGTCGAGGCGACCGACCTGGCCGAGTGGCGCCGCGTGATGGCCGCCAACCTCGATGGCGCACTGTTCTGGGCCCAGTGCGTGGTGCCTGCGATGAAAGCGCAGCGATGGGGCCGCATCATCAACACCAGCTCGCTGGCGGCGAAGACCGGGGGTCTCACGGCCGGCACGGCGTACTCGGTCTCGAAGGGCGCGATGAGCGCGCTGACCTTCTCGCTGGCCCGCGAGCTGGCCGCGTTCGGTGTGACCGCCAACGCCATCGCGCCGGCCTATGTGCGCACACCGATGATCACCGAGCAGCTCAGCGAAGCACAACGCGAAGAACTGGTGCGCCAGATTCCGGTCGGGCGTTTCTGCGAGCCCGAGGAGTTCGCCCACGCAGTGCGCTTTCTCGCGTCGCCGCTGTCGGGCTTCATCACCGGCGAGGTGCTCGACCTCAACGGTGGGCTGTTGATGGATTGACCTCATGAGCGATTCAGTTCCGTCCGCCGCACCGTCGGCCCTGGGTCTGCCCGGCCTGTTCGGCCTAGCGGGCCGCGTGGCGTATCTGCCCGGCGGCTACGGCGGCATCGGCGAGGCGATAGCCTGGGCGCTGGCCGCGGCGGGGGCCCGGCTGGCGATTGCAGGCCGTCATGTCGACAAGGCCGAGGCACTCGCCGCACGGCTTCGCGCCGCCGGCCACGACGCATTCGGCCTGGCGATGGACGCACATTCGACGGCCAGCATCCGCGCTGCGGTCGATGGTGTGGCGCAGCACTTCGGTGCGCTCGACCTGCTCGTCAACTGCATCGGCATCCAGCGTGAAGAGCGCCTCGCCGACGTCACTGAAGAAGCCTTCGACGAGGTCGTGCAGGTCAACCTGAAAGCCGCGATGTTTCTAGCCCAGGCCGTGGCGAAACACCAGGTCGCTGGCGTGGGCGCCGGCCGGGCGCCGGGCCGACAGGTGCATCTGCTCTCGGTGCGCGCGCAGCTCGGCATGCGCGACCGCGGCTACTCGGCCTATTGCGCCACCAAGGGCGCGCTGGTGATGCTGATCAAGCAGCACGCGGTCGAGCTGTCGGCGCACGGCATCACCGTCAATGGCATCGCCCCGACGGTGGTGCGCGGCGAGATGGGCGCGCACTGGCTGGCCAACCCCGCCTCGCGGGCGCACATCCTGCAGCGCATCCCGCTCGGCCGCGTGGCCGAGGCCGGTGATGTGGCAGGCGCCGCGGTGTTCTTTTGCGGCCCGGGCGCTGCCTTTGTCACCGGGCAGATTCTCACGCTCGATGGTGGCCTCACCGCTACGCAGTAGTTCCCCTCACCCACGACACCCGAAGGAGACGACAGTGAACACACGCATGTTGATCAGGATCTGCACCAGTCTGCTGGCATTAGGTTTGGCGAGCATGTCATTCCAGGCTTCGGCGCAGGCCAAGGTCGTCTGGAAGGCCTCGGACGTGCACCCGCTCGGCTACCCGACAGTCGAAGCGATCATGCGCATGGGCAAGAAGCTCGAGGCCCAGACCAACGGCCGCATCTCGGTGCAGATGTACCCGTCGATGCAGCTCGGCGGCGAGAAGGAGATGATCGAGCAGGCGCAGGTCGGCGCGTTGCAGATCGCGCGCATTTCGGTCGGCGCGATGGGCCCGGTGGTCGATGATCTCAACGTCTTCAACCTGCCGTTCATCTTTCGCGACGAAGCGCACATGCGCAAGGTCATCGACGGGCCGATCGGTGCCGAGCTGCTGGACAAGATCAACAGCAACCCGGCCTCGCGCATCGTCGCGCTGGGCTGGATGGATGCCGGGGTGCGCAACGTCTACGGCAAGAAGCCGGTCGTCGTGCCCGCCGACCTGAAGGGCCAGAAGATCCGCATGATGGGCAACCCGATCTTCGTCGAGACCATGAACGCGATGGGCGGCAACGGCGTGGCGATGGGTTTCAACGAGCTGTACAGCGCGCTCGAGACCGGCGTGGTCGACGGCGCCGAGAACAACCCACCCACGCTGCTGGCGCAAAACCACTACCTCGTCAGCAAGGTCTACAGCCTGACCGGGCACCTGATCATCCCCGAGATCTTCATCTTCTCGAAACGCACCTGGGACAGCCTGTCGGCCGACGACCGGGCGCTGCTGACCAAGCTGTCGCGCGAAGCGCAGTTCGAGGAGCGCAAGCTCTGGGACGAAAAGACCGCCACCGCCGAGGGCGACCTCAAGGCCAAGGGCGTGCAGTTCGTGGTCGCCGACAAGCCGGCCTTCTACAAGGCGACGCAGCCGATCCGCGACAAGTACGGCGCGAAGTACGCGGCGCTGCTCAAGCGCATCGAAGACACCAAATAGGCGCACCCCGGCATGAACATCCGGTCCGGCTATGCACGCGCGATGGAGTTGCTCTACCTCGCGTGCATCGTGGTGGCGGCGACTGCACTGGTGCTGATCACCCTGGTCATCCCGTACGGGGTGTTCATGCGCTACGCGATGCAGTCGGCGTCGAGCTGGCCCGAGCCTTTTTCGGTGCTGGCGATGATCGTGTTCTCGTTCATCGGCGGCGCCGCGGCGTACCGCGCCAAGGTGCACATCTGCGTGCAGATGCTGACCGATGCGGTGGGCCCGGGTGCGCGCCGTGCGCTGCTCGCAATCGCGGACGTCGGCATGTTGGCGATGGCCATGTTCATGCTGGTCTACGGCGCGCAGCTCGTGACGATCACGATGGGCCAGACCATCGGCGAGTTCCCGATGCTGGCGGTCGGGGTGACGTATCTGCCGATCCCGGTGGGCGGCCTCATCACGCTGCTGTTCATCATCGAGCGGCTCTGGCTGGGGGCGCCACCGCCCGATTCGGTCATGTACCGCGATCAACCGCTGGCGGATTGAACGACCATGATCGACATCCTCATCCTGCTCGGCTCATTCCTGGTGTTGTGCATGGTCGGCATGCCGGTGGCCTACACGCTGGGGCTGGCCGCCATCGTCGGCGCGTTCTGGATCGACCTGCCGCTCGAGGCCGTGATGATCCAGATCTCGAGCGGCGTCAACAGCTTCTCGCTGCTGGCCATACCGTTCTTCGTGCTGGCCGGCGCGATCATGGCCGAGGGCGGCATGGCGGTGCGCCTGGTCAACCTGGCGCGCATCTTCGTCGGCTCGATCCGCGGCGGGCTGGCCTTGGTCAACATCATCGCCTCGACCTTCTTCAGCGGCGTGTCGGGCTCGTCGGTGGCCGACACCGCGTCGATCGGCTCGGTGCTGATCCCGCAGATGGTCAAGCAGGGCTACCCGAAGGTCTTCGCGACCAACGTGACGATCTGCGGCTCGGTGCAGGCGGTGCTGATCCCGCCGTCGCACAACGCCGTGCTGTATTCGCTGGCCGCGGGCGGCACGATCTCGGTCGCGCAGCTATTCCTCGCAGGCGTCATGCCGGGCCTGCTGTTCGGCGCCTGCGTGATGGGGCTGTGCCTGTACTTGTCACATCGCCGCGGCTACCCGCGGGGCGAAGCCGTCACGCTGCGCCAGGCCGGCAAGATCGTCGTCGAGGCGCTGTGGGGCCTGGTCACCGTCATCATCATCCTGGGCGGCATCCTGTCGGGCGTTTTCACGCCGACCGAGTCGGCCGCTGTCGCCTGCCTGTATGCGTTCGGGGTGACGATGTTCATCTACCGCGACTACCGCTGGGCCGAGCTGCCGATGCTGCTGCACCGGGTCACCAAGATGGTGGCGATGGTGATGATGCTGATCGGCTTCTCGGCCGCGTTTGGCTACATGATGGCGCTGATGCAGGTGCCGGCCAAGGCAACCGCCTTCTTCGTCAGCGTGGCCAGCGACAAGTACCAGTTGCTGCTGATGATCAACATCCTGCTGGTGGCGCTGGGCACCTTCATGGACATGGCGCCGATGATCCTGATCTGCACACCGATCCTGCTGCCGGTGATCCTGAAGTTCGGCATCGACCCGGTGCACTTCGGCATGATCCTGCTCGTCAACTCGGGCATCGGGCTGATCACGCCGCCGGTCGGGCCAACCTTGTTCGTCGGCTGCGCCATCGGCAAGGTGACGATGGAAGAGGTGTCGCGCGAGCTGTGGCCCTTTTACGGGGCGATGTGCGCCGCGCTGGCGATCGTGACCTACATCCCGGCAATCTCGCTGTGGCTGCCGCACCTGTTGGCCCGCTGATCGCCGGCGCGTTCTAGCGCAGGCAGGGTCAACCGGCCTTGCGCGGCCGGCCAGCCTTCAGGGCCGGCAACTTGTCGAGCATGGCCTGCAACTGGGCGTCGCTCAGCGTGGCCAAGGCCTGCAAGCCGGCGCGCAACAATTCACTCTTCTTGGTCGCGCGCTTGAACCCCAGCGCCCGCTCCTTGAGCAGGGCGATCAACGCAAAATCGGCGATCGGCATCGTGAAGCTGTCGCGCACCAGCTTCTCCTTGGCGCGTGTCGGCTTGGCGGTTTCGGCGGTTCTGGCGGTTTTTGCCGCAACGGCCGCAACGCCAGGCTTGGCCAACGCGCGGGTCGGCTTGGCCGGTTTTGCAGTGGACTTGGGCGTAGGTGTCCGTGGGCGCTCGGCCACGGCCGACTTCAGCTTGGCAACCGGGGCCGCCGCGGGCGGTGTCGTGGGCTTTGCGGACTTGGTGGATCTGACCGACTTGGCCGTCTTGCCTGACGGAGTCGAAACCGCCTTGCTTGACGGCGCCGGCGCCGGTGCGGTCACCACCGGGGCAGGCAAGGCCGCACTGGCCGGGCCGACGGCAGTCGGGGCGTTGACCTTGGACGCGTGACTGGCGGTGGATTCGGAAACGGTGTTGCTCATTGCGGGCTTTCAGTTAATGGTGTAAACGATTTACACAATATAACTGATTCTGGTGCCGCAGGCGCAAGTTCCGGCATGCGCACATCAAGCTGTCACATCGGCCGGTTGAAATAGCGGATTTTTCGGCCGTTGGCCAAGTGGCCGCCCGATCCTGATCGCCATGCCCGGCTCATTTCCCGTCTTCGACGCAGTGGTGCAGCAACTGATCACCCGCATCGCGCCCAGCCGGGCGCTGGATGTGGGTACCGGCGCGGGCAAACACGGCCGGCTGCTGGCGCAACACGCGCCGGGCTGTCACCGCGTGGGCATCGAGGTGGAAGCGTCCTACGTCGAGCAGTTCGGGCTGGCCGCGGTCTACCAGGAACTGCACGTCGAGGACGTGACCACCTGGTGGCGGCGCACGCCGGGTGAGTTGTTTGACCTGGCGCTGATCGGCGACTGCATCGAGCACCTGCCCAAGAGCGCCGGGCTGGACCTGCTCAACGCGCTGGTCTACCGCTGCGCCTGGGTGGTGGTGCTGGCGCCTGAATTCATCGTGCAGGCGGCGGTGGGCGGTGTGGCCTCGGAGGCGCATGTGTCGGTGTGGAGCCAGCGTGACCTGCACTGGCACGACCGCTGGGCCTGGGACAACTGCCGCGCCATCACGCTGATGGTGTTGCGCGGTTACCAGCCGTCGCCGCTGACGCTGGAGCAATTGGTCGACGAGCTCAACGCCGCCGACCTGCCGCTGCGCCACTTCGACGGCGAAGGCTTCGTGCGGCCGGCCCGGCTGCGGCTGGTGGAACACCGGCGCGAGGTGGATTACCGCCCGCTGTGAGCCTGCTCGCTGTGCCCAAGGCTGACACCATCTTCATCAGCGTGGCGTCGTACTGCGACCCGCTGCTGGGCTTCACGCTGCGCAGCGCCTACAGCCAGGCGGCCGACCCGTCGCGGCTGCGCTTCGGTGTGGTGGAGCAGGCCGTGCCCGGCCAGCAGTTGCGGCTGCAGGCCGATTGGGCGGTGCAGCAGGTGCGCTGGGCCCGGCTGCATGCGCTGGAGGCGCGTGGCCCCTGCTGGGCGCGCGCGCTGGCGATGTCGCTCTACCAGGGCGAGGACTGGTTCTTCCAGGTCGATTCACACACCTGGTTCGAGCCCGGCTGGGACGAGCGGTTGTTGCGGCAGGCCCGGCGCTGCGCGGCCATCAACCCGCGCTGCCTCGTCAGCTGTTACCCCAACCCGTTCCGCATGGTGGCCGGTGAGCCTTTCGCCACCGTGGTGGGGGCGCAGGTGCTGGCGCATGTGGTCAGCGAGGCCTCGGTGTTTGCCGACGACCACCCGGTGCTGTTTTTCGAGGGTGTGCCGGTGGCCGGCAATGACCCGGTGCCGGCCTTGCACATCGGCGCGGGCTGTCTGCTGGCGCCGGGCCGGGTGGTGAACGAGCTGCCCTATGACCCGCAGCTGTACTTTCACGGCGAAGAGCAGGCCTTTGCGCTGCGTGCCTTCACCCACGGCTGGGACATCTTCCACATCCCCGGCATGCCGGTGTACCACCAGTACCACCTGGCCGATGCACCACCGCGGCCACTGCACTGGTCGCCTGAGCTGGATGCACAGCGGGCGGTGCACTCACACAGCCTGACGGCGGCGTCCAACCAGCGGCTGGCCGCGTTGCTGTGGGGTGGCGACGACGCCCGAACGGCGCTGGGCGTGTACGGCCTGGGCAAGCAACGCACGCTGGCCGACTACGCGGCGTTCAGCGGCATCGACTATGCGGCGCGGCGCATCGATGCCAGCGCCCGCAAGGCGCGCTTCGGTTACTGACCAAGTGGCTGGCCGAAGCGGGGCTGCCGGCACGGCTATCGCATCTGCGGGGCTGCCGGCAGCCGCTGGGCATCCAGGCGCAACAGCAGGTCTTCGGCCTCGCTGCCGATGCGCACGGCGGTGAGGCCCAGGATCGGATCGTCCAGCAAGGCCCGTTCGGCGGGTGTCAAGCCGCGCAGGCGCTGAATGGCTTCCTGCCCAACCGCATGCAGCTGGCGGTTGCGCCCCTGTGCGTCGGCCAGGGACTGGGTGGCGGCTTCCAGCCGGGCCACCAGCGCGCGGTTGGCGGCCGTGCGTTCATCACGCTCGCCGCGCCACTGGGCGGCCTGGCGGCTGGTGTCTGCCAGGCGTGCTTCGGCTTGGGCCTTGTCGGTCAACGTCGATTCGCGCAGCGCCGCCAGCGCGGCCTGCTCGGCGGCCAGTTGGGCGCGCAGGGTGTCGTGCTCACGCTGCAGCGTTCGCAGCCGATTCAACTCGGCTTTCGCCTGGGTCTGCTGCTTCAGGGTCAGCGTGGCTTGTTCCACCTGGCGGCGTTCAAGCGTGGCCTTCTCGGCCTGCAAGGCATCACGCTGCTGCTGTGCCTGCTGCAAGGCTGATTGGGCCCGGCGCAGCGCTTCGCGCTCGCGGCTGGCCGCTGCATCCTGTGCCAGCGCGGGCCAGCACAGGGCCAGACCGACGAGGCCAGCGCCCAGCATGCCGGGCCAGGCGCGGCGCGGCGCGGCGTGCTGCCTGTTTAAGGAAAGGTGCATGTCGGCTCCGTCACATTGGCCGGCCGGCATCAACGCCAGACCCGGGCCGGGGAAAATTGTCAAAAGCGGGTGTTGACTTCCAACTGCAGCACATCCAGTTTTAGCGGTGCGCCGCTCAGCGTGCCCTGCGGGAAGGTGTCGGTGACCACCTTGTCGTCCAGGTTGCGGGTGCTGGTCCAGCGCAGGCCGAGGTGGCTGTTGCGGTCGAAGGCATAGCGCCCGCCCAGCGACCAGCCCTGGTAGTTGGTGCCGCCGCCGTGCCAGGTGGTGTCGGTCAGGCCGTCGATCCAGGCGTCGCGCTCAAACTTGCGCAGCGCCGCAAAGCCCTGCCACTGGCCGCGCTCGGCCAACTGGCCATCGCCGAACTGCACCCGCGCC
>Ga0105046_10004225_pt1 | contig 22882 bp, 14 predicted proteins | sample MAT03_FD_78385 | JGI IMG/M metagenome (GOLD analysis project Ga0105046, IMG submission 78385) | Freshwater microbial communities from Lake Fryxell liftoff mats and glacier meltwater in Antarctica - MAT-03 (megahit assembly) | ecosystem: Environmental > Aquatic > Freshwater > Ice > Liftoff...
TTAAAAATAAGGAAGTTGAAATACCAATGTATATCAATGGACAGCAAGTAAAATCTGGCCAATTGGTTGAAATTAGGCCTCCTCATGAACGTAAACATTTGTTGGGTCACTATCATAAAGGCGCCGCCACCCATGTTCATGATGCTATTCAAGCGGCATTGGACGCAAAAAGCAAATGGGAAAATATGGAATGGACTGCCAGGGCTGCAATATTTTTGAAAGCTGCTGATTTGCTGTGTGGTCCTTACAGAGCAAGAATGAATGCTGCCACAATGTTGTGTCAATCCAAGAATGTCTACCAGTCCGAGATAGATGCTGTTGCTGAATTGGCCGACTTCTGGAGGTTCAACGTTCAGTTCATGGAAGAAATTTATGCGGTTCAGCCTCAAAGCGTTGCAGGTCAATGGAATAGATTGGAGCATAGGGCACTGGAAGGCTTTATTTTTGCTCTAACACCTTTCAATTTTACTTCTATAGCTGCAAACCTTCCTACCGCTCCTGCAATGCTTGGTAACACAGTAATCTGGAAACCTTCAAATACTCAAATCTACTCTGCACAAATCATAATGGAAATTTTGATAGAGGCAGGTTTGCCGGATGGTGTTATCAATTTAGTTTATGTTGATGGCAAGACGATTGGTGATATTGTTTTCAGTCATCCACATTTTGCAGGTCTGCATTTTACTGGAAGCACAAGTGTATTTCAAGATATTTGGGAAACCATTGGAAAAAATGTAAGAAATTATAAGTCATACCCTAGAGTGGTCGGTGAGACAGGCGGTAAAGATTTTGTATTGGCTCACAAGAGCGCCATAGCGGAACAAGTATCAACAGCATTGTCAAGAGGAGCGTTTGAATACCAAGGTCAAAAATGCTCAGCCGCAAGTAGGGCTTATATACCTAGTAATATTTGGCCAGAAGTAAAAAAAGGATTGGTTAAAGATTTGGGTTCATTCAAAATGGGTTCCCCTGAAAACTTTACCAATTTCATCAATGCAGTTATTGATGAAAAGGCGTTTGATAAAATCACTTCATATATTACCTCCGCCAAAAGTGATTCATCTTGCGAAATAATAGCTGGAGGAAATTTTGATAAATCAGAAGGTTATTTTATTGAACCAACTATAATTGCGGTTAAAGACCCAAATTATGTTACGATGTGCGAAGAGTTATTCGGTCCAGTTTTGACACTTCACGTTTACGATGCAGATAAATTTGATGAAATTCTTGATGTGGTCGACAAAACTTCAGGTTATGCATTAACTGGAGCAGTTTTTAGTCAGGATAGATATGTGGTTGAATATGCTTCTCAGAAACTCAGACATGCAGCTGGCAATTTTTATATCAATGACAAACCTACAGGAGCTGTAGTTGGTCAACAGCCTTTTGGTGGAAGCAGAGCAAGTGGCACAAATGACAAGGCTGGTTCAATTTTGAACTTGGTTAGATGGATAAGTCCTAGAGCAATCAAAGAAAATCTCAATCCACCAATTGATTATAGATACCCATTTTTATCGGAAGAATAGTAGAATCTCTTTGAGTAACTAAATACCGAAAATCTAAAGTTTTCGGTATTTTTTTTAAACCCAAAATCCGCTAATGCAGATTTTGGCCCTTGAGTCTGACGAGTCAAAGGCTATCAGACACTGAGCAAAGACTCATGAATTGAGGAAAAACGCTGTTTAAGTAGACTTTACAGCACTGAAATTAAAAAAATTATAAAGAGTTTACCTCATACGAGTCTGATACTACCGAGGTGACGTCATACACCATAAAATATTGAGTTTGATCAATATTTATCGTCGATACCGTCCATATCGGAATTTGAGTTAAAAAAAAGTGCTCTGAAAGAGAGCACTTGGTTTGAGATTATAATTAGATATTTTAAACGAAAACTTATTGAGTCTTATCAATTTTTAGTGTTACGGAACCTGCATTGCTTATTACTTTGACAAAGTAAAAGCCATTCATAAGTTGATTGATATTTGCTTCATTCGAAAATGATTGATCAACCATTTGTCCATATATATTGTAAATTTCCAAGGATTGAATTTGAATTCCTGCACGAGATGACACTCTGAAGATGCCATTGTTTGGATTAGGGAACAATACAAAATCAGAAGGAGAAACATTTGTTGGCTTTTCTACACCTTTAGCAATTCTGATTTTCAATTCTTGATCAGGGACTCTGATGTATTCACCTTGAGCATTCAAATAATCAATTTCTTCAACTTTAAAGCTTAAGAATTCACCATTGTCAGATTTGATTCCTTCTATATCTTCAACAATAATAACACCTACTGGCCCTTGGCCTGTAATTCCACCACCATAAGTTTTGCTGTATGCCGTATGGAGAATACCATTTGTAGGAATTTTTGACATAGTCAATGATCCTGAATTTTTGACCAACCAATTATCCTTGTCAAATTGAACATGAACCTTGTCAGGTGTGATTAAAGGATGGTTTAAATAATTAAACTTGAATGGAAAACCAGTTCCGTCATAGACAGGATTGAGGGGCGTGCCAAAATAGACGTCAAAAATAGCATCGTCTCCTGGTGTTATAGCTGTGTCCCGTGGCACAAATACAATTCGAGCGTTTTCTATTTTTGAATAAAATGTATTCGGAATACCATGAATTTGTCCATACGATTTAAAAATAGCCGCGGTATCGTTTTGTGTAATCCATCCATCACCATCAGTATCGATATGTTTAAGATCAGCCGGTGATGGTTCGTAAGGGTTAGACCAATTTTCACCGTATTGTGCATCCCAATCAGTATTCGGGTTTGAACGCTCTACACCTGGCACACCAATGCAGGCAGCAACAGGAAGCATATCTTTTACACTAACAACACCATCTCCATCAGTATCACCAGGCCAAACGCAGTCGTTCTGGCAATATTCAGTTGTGGAAGTACCAACGGGTGTAACCAATACATCAATTTTAAAAATAGTACAAGCTCCATTGGGTACACAATATTTCAAACTCATTTCATCGGTATTATTAACAAAACCGTTGGAAGGTGTGTAAACAGCTAAGTTATACCCGCTGATTTGTTGCGAACCTATGGTGATGGTCTGTTGACCAGGGTAAAGCACAAGTGTACCATTATCAGGTTGGTCATCAATTGTTAAGGACCAATTGGATAAAGGGTTGTTGTATCTAATTACCAGAGGAGTCACTTCTGGAGTCTTCATATTGAAAATTGCAGAGGCCGGAGCCTGATTTGAAACTTCAACTGACACTTTACCAATTTCAAGTACCGAGTACCCCGGATAACCAATCTTATAATTGAAAGTAGCAGTACCAGTAAAATTATTCTTTGGCGTAAATTTCACATTTCCATTACCTAGATATTGAATGGTCCCGTTGGGGCTTGTCATTGATCCAGGTTGAAAGATGATATAATTACCAAAATCATTGGTTTGAATATTAAATGTTACAGCGGTATTTCTGGGCGTTGCCGCAAAATCATCAATTGCATACTTGTTGCCAGACACAGTGGATAAGAGATTGTACACTACAGTTTTATAGTAATTCACACTGTTTATAGTTTTGAATACTTGTAGAGTGTCGAAACCAGTTGCATTGGTGTTAGCGGTATATTTTATTCTATCAGTTAGAATATCAGTAAAACTTCCTTTTGATGGTGTTTTGGATACACCAGAATAACCACCAAGACCCAGATTGGTTTCTATTGATGTGTTCTTAGGTAAAGTGTATCTTAAGGTATCATATTGATCGAATTGCAAAGGCAGGACATTGATGTAAGCAATACCAGTTTTGCAAACATTTTGATTGTCACAAGCTACATAAGTAACTGTAGCAGGACCTTCGTAATCTACATCAGGAACAAAATGGATTTGACTACCTGATTTGGTCGCTGTTCCATTGGTAACAGATGGAATTGTAGCACTTAAACTTAACCCACCAACTGAACTGCTGTCATTCGAAAGAACTGCAATGGTTATTTCTTGATTTGCATTAGTTGTTACATAGTCAAATCCAGTTGTCACAACTGACTTTACAACTACTAATTGAATGCTAATGTAAGATGGAGGGCCGGGGTAAACAGGATAATATTCAATAGTTACATAGTCTTTTCCTAAAAAAGTAGATTTGGGTTTGTAGTGAAATGTAATATTGCCAGCGGTGGTGTTTAATCCGTAGGAAAGTGCATGTGCAGGTGCATTTGTAATTGTTGATACAGCAGCAGAATAATAAAATCGATTGTAAGTAGTGCCAGTAACAACCGTGGCAGACTCATATGGATTATTGGGCTGACCCCACAATCCGGAGGAGCAAAATAACAGTATAAAAACCGTTACCATCTCAAAAGACTTTTTTAAAGATACATTCATGTCTGGGCTTTTTTGTTTGGCTTTAGGATTTTTCACAGTACAAATTTGCACGATACTGTGAAGCACTCCAAAGACAAAAAACAGTGCTTGTGATGAATTTTTACAAATATATTAAATTTAAATATGATGTATAAAACTCACAACTAAAAACAAATGTACGGACTTTTCCGTATTTTGTCAATATGTTTATTGTGAAGAATTTTCACAACAAACGTTTTAATTTTTATGAATGGTTTTTGAGAGAAAAATACCTACCTTCATTTTCAGGTAAATAATGGTGCTAAGTTACATCCTTTTTATTATATTTTATGCAAAACAATAAATTATTTAACATTCTTTCTTATTTTGATAAGTCAGAAATAGTTCGTTGTAGAAAGTATATCAATTCTCCTTATTTTAATAATAGTGATGCATTGTCCCAACTTTTTGAACAATTTTTGCAGCTCACAGAAAAAAATGCAGACAAGTTACCCAAAGAAAAATTATGGAAAAAGATATTTTCGAAGGAAGAATATGATGATGTAAGATTTCGTAAGCTCTGCTCAGACTTACTAAAATTGATTGAAGGTTTCTTGGCTCAACAAATTTATGAGGAAAATCCCATCAGGCAAGCAACTCACTTAATTGAATCGGTTGCAAGAAAAAAAATGCAGAAACTGTATAATACAGCGATGAAAACTGCACGTCGACTTTCTGAAAGACAGCAGATTATGCCTGCAAACCATTATTACTATGAATATCAAATTGAAAAAAATTATTATGATATTCTATCGCACACAGAGTTGAGATTGCAAAAAACAAATGTTGAGAATATTGTAAATAATTTGGACAAATTCTACTTGGCAGAAAAGTTAAAATATTACTGTTCTGTACTCAGCAGACAGTATCAAGTATCCCATGAGTACAAAATCCTATTTATTGATGAAATAATTAATCATATCAGGATTTATCAATATGATGACGTGCCCACTATTGCTATTTACGCTCAAATAATGCTTACTCAAATTGAACAAGATAATGAAGAACATTATCACGTTCTCAAGGAAAAAATAAAAAAGTTTTCTGGGGTTTTTCCAAGATCAGAGGCATACGAAATTTACACTGCCGCTTTAAATTATTGTACTCGAAAAATAAACACGGGAAACATTAAATTTCAAAGGGAATACTTCAATACGTATCAAGAACTGCTTAGGGATGATTTACTTGAGTTTAATGATCCTGAAATTGGGCCATGGCATTACAAAAATATTGTAGTTACTGCCTTGAGATTAGGAGAATTTGACTGGGCCGAAACTTTTATACATAAATACAAAGACCATTTACCCCTGACACTTAAAGATAACGCTTTAACATTTAATCTTGCACAACTTTATTTTTATAAAAATGATTTCAACAAGGTAATCAGGTACCTTCATCAAGTTGAATACGAAGATCTTACTTACAATCTTAATTCAAAAGTCATACTGATGTGCACATACTATGAGTTAGATGAAATTGAGCCACTATATTCATTGATGGAAAGTTTTAGGGTTTCACTTCAAAGAAACCATAAAATTGCTACCAACAGGAGACAACACTATATAAATTTTATAAAATTCATAAAGAAACTTTCCAAACTTATTTCAGGCGACGTAACAAACATCTCAAAATTTTTAGAAGAATTAAGTCAGACACGAGGAGTAGTGAGTTCAGATTGGCTTAGAAGAAAGGCTGCAGAATTGATGAGTTAGATGATTTTGATATTATTATTAGGAAAAGCTTTTTTTCTGAAATCTAATTATTAACAATATTTCTTTCTAATCCTAAAACCAAATTATGAAAAATTTATTTTTTGTTTTCTTTTTGTTAAGCTTTGGTCAAACGTCAAATGCGCTTAAATTTGAAAAAGATCTAAATATAACAAGTGCCCAAACTTCAATCAGACAAGGTATTGCAGATTGTTACAATGTTTCTATTTCACTTGTTTCAATTGTCCCCTATTCAAGTTTTACAGTTGTTACTCCAAATGCTACGATAAATGGATCATTAACTTTAATTGATTGTGGAACTGATTGTACAAGGGTATTAGCTGCAGCAAATGGTCAACCAACCTGCGACTTAGTTATTGTTGAAGATGCTGAGGGAATCTAAAGAAAGAAAATTAAAACTAAATGGTTAAGTTGCATTTTTGCCTTCTAAATTAGAGTGATTAAATCTTAAAATGGCCGTATGAATTGCTTTTATTCATATGGCTATTTTTTTAAATAATTAATCCATTTTATGAAATTCTTATTTGGTTCATGATTAGTACAAACCGAATTATACAAATACTATTGACTTACTATCAGTTAAGCTTCTAAAATCGACCTCTGTTACACCACTCACACCTTGTTCTGGCATATAGACACCATAAATAACGTCAACCGCAGCCATAGTAGCTTTGTTGTGAGTTACTATAATGAATTGCGATTCAGATGAGAACTTTTTGATGATTTTGTTAAACTTATCAATGTTACTGTCATCCAAAGGTGCATCTACCTCATCAAAAATACAAAAAGGTGCTGGTTTGAGTAGATATAATGCGAAAAGTAAAGCTATAGCAGTAAGGGTTTTTTCTCCACCTGACAATTGATTGATACTTTGTGGCTTTTTACCTTTGGGTTTGGCTATTATTGTCACATCGGAAGTCAGTGGATTGTCTGGATCTGTCAAAATAAGATCACAAGTATCATCAGCTGTAAACAAGCTCCTGAACACATCAATAAAATTTGATCTCACTTTTTCAAATGCATCCAGATATTGTCTGGTCGCTGTAATTTCAATTTCTTTGATGGTTAGTGCCAAGGTGTCTCTGGCGCTGAATATATCAGCCTCTTGAATCTTTATAACTTCATATCGTTGTTTAATTTCGTTGTATGCTTCAACTGCCATTGGATTAACTTCACCAAATCCTTCCAACCTAAGTTTGAGGATATCCACTTCTTTCATGAAATTTTCGGGATCTTCGATATGTTCGGCTTCAAGATTGATCAATTCATTGATACCAATTTTGAATTCCAATTGGGTTCTTTCACCAATTGCAGCCAATTTAAATTTTACTTCATTGAACCTATCTTTGGTGTTGTTGATCTTACTTTGTTTTTCTGTGTAAGCTTTTTGGCTATTTCGGTATTCCTCTTCCAATTCGTTAATATTCTGACGCATCTGGAAATAGGCTTTTTCGGCTTCTTCAAGTCCTGATTCGCCTCCGCTTCTATTTTGGTACCAAAGTATCAGTTCCGATTCAATTTTGGCAATATCTTGAGTCAGCTGTTTCCTTTCAATATCTTCTGTGGACTGATCTTCAATCAGTCTTTTTTCATTCCCATCATCGACTTCTTTTTGTTTTAACCGAAACTCTATTTCACGTAAAATGGTGGTTGCAGCATTTTGCTGACGAATAAAAGATAAATTATTTTCATTAAAATCCTTATTTGCCAACGACAATGCCTCGTTTAATGAGGACAAAGTATCGTCTTTTTGCTTCAAGTCATTTTTGAGAACATTTAATGCTGTATTATCTTTATCAATAACTTGTCTATAATTTTTTAGCTTCTCTTCAGCGGCGGTTATTTGTTCTAAATAATTGAGTTGCGATGATTTTACTTCTGTTCGGTATTTTCCATAATTATCAAGTCTGGTCTCATGTCCAATTTTTTCTTGATTAATTTTATTGAAATTATCTCTGATTTCACGAAGTTGAGACTGGAGATTAACTTTTTTGATCTCCTCCAGTTCATTTTTAGAAGTTTTAAGCAGATCGCCTATTTTCTTTGATTCTTTTTCCAAAGATGATATTTGCTTATCCAGGGCTTCTAAATTTTTGCGTCTTCCTATTTTACGTCCTTCGAACAGTCCTATAGAACCTCCACTCAACATATTAATTTTCCTTACCCACAGCCCGTTTTTCTCAAGGACTATAAGGCCAGGATCTTCATCATTGTTGATTTTGGAGTTTTCAGATATATACACATTTGCCAAAAGTAGCTCAAGAATAGATTTGTACTTGGACTCAGCTTCTACACAATCCAATGCTGGAATCAAACCAGTTTCTTTGATATACACCTTTTTATGGGTCTCTTGCTTTAATTCATTTAGTATGAAAAAATTGGCCCTGCCCTTTTGGTTGTGTTTGAGTAGCTCTACCGCTTCAACTGCATCATCTATATTAGCAGCTACATAATAGTTCAGATATTGATCCAAATAATTTTCAATACAAATGCGATACTCTTCTTTACAAAACAACAAATCAGCAACGATTGTTACTTTTTTACTCCATTCTCTATTCTGACTAAGAAATTGGACTGATTCAGGAAAGCCCTCCAATTTTTCAACCATACTGAGGATTAATTTGTATTCATTCCGCTTGGCATCTCCTTCCCTATTAATTTTTGTCAATTGCTGCGTGTACTCATCAATTTTATTGGTCAACTCATTTCTCTGCTTTTCTTGTAGTTCCACTCTCTTTTCAAGATCATTCAATGTCGAATTTGCTTCCTTCTGAGCCTTAGAAACCACTGCAAGCTTTTTTTCAATCTCTATTATTTCATCCGTTTGCTTAATTAATTGTTCTTCTGTCCTGTTGAGTTCTCGTTTTGCATTATTGATTACATTATCTTGAAGTGCAATTTGCTTCTCGTATTCCAGAAGGCTTTTCTCATTGGCTTGAATGGTACTCAACAACAAACCTTGCTGAGAGCGTTTTTCGTTAAGTTGAAGTCTACATGCTTCTAAATAGTTCCCTGCTTGATCCAATTTGGATTTTAATGAAAGTTCCAATTCTTTAGCATCTAGGAGTTCCTTTTCGTATATTTCAATACTTACTAAAAGCTCTGTTTTGCGATTCCGAAGGGTAATTAAACTTTCTGATAGTTTGGCTCCATTGAGGTTCAAATAGTCAAGCTTATTCTTTTTTACTTGCTTATCTGACTCATAAGTTTGGATTGTTTGAACAACAGAACTAATTGCTTTTTGCTGGGTTGTCAATTTTAACTCGGCTTCGAGAAAGTTTTTCTTTTGTGCCTCGATTCTGGCTTCAATTAAAATTAACTGTGATGAGACAGTTCCAATTTCGAGCTCTTCTCTTGAAATTCTGCCTTCAAGTATTTTGTATTCATCTTTTATCTGATTGATTTGCAATACAATGTGTTTCAAGGCAAGATCCTTATATTGTTTTTTTAACTCAAGATACTTTTCAGCGCGTTTCGCTTGTTTTTCAAGAGATTTAAGATTTGTTTCTATTTCGAACAATACATCTCTCAATCTTTCCAGATCTTCTTCAGTAGATTTTAGTTTCCGAAGCGTTTCTTCCTTCCTGATTTTGTATTTTGTAATACCTGCTGCCTGAAATAACATTCTTTGACGAGATTGCTCCTTGTCGTTGAGTAACTCTTCGACCATATTCAAGGCAATTATTGCATAACTGTCAGAGCCCATTCCTGTATCAATAAACAAACTTGTGACATCTTTTAGCCTGCACGTTACGTCATTGATTCTGTATTCACTTTCACCAGTTCGGTATAAAATTCTTGAAATGGTGACAGTGGCATATTCAGTTGGAAGTAATCCTTTGTTGTTGATAAATGTTAAGGAAACATGGGCGGTTCCCGATTCTCTTTTTTTGCCTGAACCATTAAAGATTATATTGGACATTTTATCCAATCGAAGGTCTTTACTTTTTTGTTCTCCCAATACCCAACGAAAAGCATCGACAATATTGGATTTTCCACTGCCATTTGGGCCTACTACTCCCGTTACATTTTCACTAAAATGTATGACAGTTTCATTTGCAAAACTTTTGAATCCCTTTATTGTAAGAGTTTGTAAACGCATTATTGGTGCGAAGGTAGCCAATTCAAAATTTTCATTCTATTTCAGGACGAAAAATCTTGTAAGTTGAAGTTGGATCAGGTTTAGTTTTTGCTCTTTCCATATATTTTTCTAAAAGCCTCTCATGCCATTCATTCCATTTTGGTGGAAATAAACCTGCTCTTTGCCTTTGATTCAATGATTCATACAATAAAATTGCAGTAGCGACGGAAACATTTAAGCTTTGAGCAGTTCCATACTGCGGCACTGTCACCAAGCCATCCAAATTATTGATCAGTTCCGGAGACAAGCCAAACTTTTCGTTGCCAACTATCAAAGCAGTTGCTTGTGTAAAATCGTATGCATGCATCGAAACTGATTCTTTATCCCATCCAGTTCCCAAAAGGAATAAATTTTTCGCTTTTAGGTATTCAACACACAATTTGATGTCCGTAAAATAACTTAATTGAAGGTATTTTCTGGTACCTGCCGAAGTGCGTTTACCGACTTTTATAAATTTCTTTCTCGTATCTGGTCTCGAATTCAGTATTACCAATTCTTGTATTCCAACCGCGTCACATGTCCTCATTACGGCTCCTATGTTGTGATCATCATCTACATTTTCAAGCACCATAACAAGATCTTGTTGACGAAATTTTACGACTTGCCTTATTACTTCAATTCGTCTTTCATTCATTATGTTACAATTGTTTTCTGATTGGTAAATGAAAACGCGCCTTCTCTGCCCAATTCTTTGCCGTATCCGGATAACTCTAAGCCACCAAAAGGAAATCGTGGGTCACTGCGAAGCAAACTATTCACTGATACATAACCTGCCTTGACGGTTAAAGATAGATAGTTGCAAAGATCGTTGTCATTGCTACAAATAGTTGCACCTAGACCATAAGGAGTTGAATTGGCCAATTCTACTGCTTGTTGTATTGTATCGTAAGGTGTTATACACAGCAAAGGCCCAAAACACTCCTCTTTCCATAAATTTGAAAGCGAAGGATTAAGTTCAATCAAAACTGGATCAAAAATTGAATTAAGTTCATTGCTACGTCCACCTTCAAGATGAACTTTTGCATTTTGTTTTGTCAAAGACTCATATTGTTTTTGTAAATTTTCAGCGAGATCAGGTCGAGCCAAACATGATATAAACGTCTCTTCTATTTGTGGATCTCCTTTTATCAATTTTGTAATTTCAAAAATGAGTTTCTCATTATATAGATCAATTTGCTTTTTGGGAACAAAAAGTCGTTTGGCAGCAATGCAGGATTGTCCGTTGTTATTGAATCTGGATTTTATAACAATATCAATTGCCTCATCCAAAGGAAAATCCTCTGTTACAATCATAGGATCAGAACCACCCAATTCAAGTACTGAGGGTTTCAAGCTCGAAGAAGCCATGCCTCCGATTTTTGCACCTGCTGAGGAGGAGCCCGTAAAGGAAACTCCTTTTATTTTCGAATCTGCAATCAGTTCAGCGATTGGTTCATGATCCGCCAGCAATAATTGAAAAATTGATTCAAGTCCAATTTCATGAAACAATGATTCTAATAATTTTGAACTTTGAACAGTATTTGGTGCAGGTTTTATGGCTACAGAATTACCAGCTATTATTGTTGGTATTGCAAACCTCAAAGTTTGCCATATGGGAAAATTCCAAGGCATAATGCCTAAAATTATCCCCAAAGGCTGTCTAATTATAATTGCCTTACTGTCATTGTAAATTTGAAATTCGGGTTCAAAAAGATTATTGGCGACTTCATTATAATAATTACACAGTTGAATACATTTTTCAATCTCCAATCGCGATTGGCTGATGGGTTTACCTGTTTCAGCCGTTACTGAATCAGAAAGAACATTGATTTTGCGTTCGAGCGAAGTTTTAAGTAATTTGATGCCTTCAAGGCGAAGAAACATTTCTTGTTTAGCCCAGTTGGCAGATCCTTGACTAAGTAAATTTATTTTCTCATCAATAATAGCGGCTGAATCATACCCATACTCTGCAATGATCTGATTCGTATAAGGATTTAATGATTGGAGCATCAATTATCAACGGATCTAAAACCTAGGCCATTAAATTCTATAAAATGCAAATTATTATTTTCATAAAAATCTGGAATAGATTCAAGTCCAGGCAATGGTTCCAAATGAAATTTTGCCACTAAGCCATCGTAGTAAACGTTTTGAGAATTGGATTGAAAATAATTCCCGTTTTTGATTACTTCTTCTATTACAAAATTGGTCATATCGTATCCAAGGTATGTATCTGTTGTAGGAACTTTAGCAAACTCATTAAAATATTCATTTCGAAAAGACATAACATCCGATTGATTCGTTCTAAGCCAATAATAGCTTGTAATCCTCACACCACATCCAGAAAAATAGTCAACCGCTCTATTGAAATTTTGCCACTGAGGCATTCCAAAGGTTTTTATTTGAAAGCTTTTTTTTGATTGGTCAATCTTCCTTAATAAATCAATTACCGTATTTTCATCTATACTTGGTATAAAAAACTGCATACCATCTTCTAAAGTAATTAAGGAATCTAGACGCGCATTGTTATCTTTCAGTTGTGAATCAGAAAGTAGAATTTCTGTTATATTAACATCGGATTTGGCAGCTTTCAATGAGTTTGATAAGCTAATCACTCGGTTTTTTTCATTCGGACTTCCATTTGTTAAAACAAACAATTTTTTAGCATGATTCACAGCTACTCCTTCAGCCAATTTATCATAATGAACAGAAAGAGATGGAACAAGCTGAATGTAATTTGGATTAGATTTTGTTGCTTTAGAAGCTGAATTGTATGGAGAAACCAATGTTATTTTATTTGCCAATGCAAAATCAGACAATATTTTTGAATGACTATTTTTGTAAGGCCCAATAATAACATCAGCATTTTTAAATTCGTCCCTTGTCAACATACCAGTAAAATCCTGATCGGACGTTTTTGAATCCAGAGCATATATGTTAAAACTTACAGGACCATCTTTAAAATTTAAAAGTGCCATTTGTGCTCCGGTGTAAAAGTCTACGGCCCAGACACTATTTCTGTTGATATCGAACTGAGTTGGTCCAACATCATGTGAATTGAAAGGCAAAATATAGAATATGTTGTAAGTTAGCTTCTTTTCGGAAGTTCTATAAATAATGGCATTTTTGGTTGACTTACGTGAAACACTATCTTTTGAAGGAAGCTTTGTATTTACAACAACATCTTCTGTTTTTTTTGTCTGTAGAATTGTGTCCTTTTTTGCTACAATAGGAATATCCTTTTTAATAACAATTTGTGGCTTTTTCTCTTGAACATTCGGCTTAAATGAAGTACAAGCGACACAAGCTAATAAAATACCCAACATCAAATTTTCTAAACTTTTCATTCCCATTCAATTGTAGCAGGCGGTTTATTGCTAATATCATACACCACCCTATTTATTCCTTTTACTTGATTGATTATATCAGTTGAAATGCTTGCCAATAAGTCATAGGGCAAATGGCTCCATTCGGCAGTCATACCATCTGTAGAGCTCACAGCCCTTAAAGCCACAGTTAGTTCATAAGTCCTTTCATCGCCCATAACACCTACAGACTGTACAGGCAACAGAATTGTGCCTGCTTGCCATACCTTATCATACCAACCTGACTCCATAAGATGAGATATATAAATTGCATCAGCCTCTTGAAGCATATTTACCTTTTCAGCAGTTACATCTCCTAAGATGCGAATTCCTAAACCAGGACCTGGAAAAGGATGCCTGTTTAAAATATTGTCTGGAACTTCGAGCGCTGCCCCGATCTTCCTTACTTCGTCTTTAAATAGCAAGCGGAGAGGTTCAATAATTTTAAGGTGCAATTTTTCAGGTAAGCCACCAACATTGTGGTGTGATTTGATAGTCACTGAGGGGCCATGAACTGAAATAGATTCAATGACATCTGGATAAATAGTTCCTTGTGCGAGCCATTTTATTTCTGGATGCTGTTTTGCGTGTTTCTCAAAAACTTCAATAAAGACCCTGCCAATAATTTTTCTTTTGGTTTCAGGATCTTTTACTCCAGCTAATTCTTTCAAGAACAAATCACCACAATCAAGTCCAATTACATTGAGTCCCATTGATTCATAGGATTTCATAACCTGCTTGAATTCATCCTTTCTCAACAAACCATTGTCTATAAAAAAACACAAAAGCTGGTCACCTACGGCCCTATGCAATAAAGTGGCTGCAACAGTGCTGTCTACACCACCAGATAAGCCCAATAGAACATGATCTTCTCCAACTTTCTCACGAATTTCATCTATTGCTGTTTCAATAAAGACCTCCGAAGTCCAATCAGAACTACATTCTGCTATTCTGTGTACAAAGTTTTCAATAATCTGCTTACCAATAAGACTATGAGTAACTTCTGGATGAAATTGCAAACAATAAATATCTTGTTGGCCTGTCTTTTTAAAGGCAGCTACTGGTATGTCAGATGTGCTTGCCAAAAGATGAAAATCGATTGGAATCCTTGTAATGCTATCACTATGAGACATCCAAACTTGATAAGGCTCTGTAATATCTTGAAACAATTTGTCCGAATGAACACTATTTAAAACTGCTTTTCCGTACTCCCTTTTATTGGTTTTCATAACAGTGCCTCCATATTTCTTAGAGATCAACTGTGCCCCATAACAGATAGCAAGAACCGGAATATTTGAACTCAACCTATCAAAATCAAAATCAGGTGCATTGTCATCGTTAACTGAAAAAGGTGAACCTGATAGGATAATTGCTTTAACTTCGGGGCCAATAGGTGACTTTGAATGGTAAGGTAAAATTTCTGAATAAACACCACATTCACGCACTCTCCTAGCAATTAATTGTGTGTATTGAGAACCAAAATCATAAATTAGAATTTTTTCATTCATGTTGCAAAGATAGTATTTTGATTTGTTATCAGGTAAAACAGAAAAGCCTGAGTTTCAAACTCAGGCTTTTCAATCTATTCATCGCGACTATTTAACAGTCATTAGGAATTCAGTTCGGCGGTTAAGTTTGCGTCCGCTAGCTGTTTTGTTATCACCAACGGGCTTTGCTTCACCAAATCCTTCGCTGGTAATTCTCATCGCTGAGACACCATTTTTTACCAAATAGTCCAAACATGCTTTTGCTCTTTTTTGAGATAAACTAAGATTAAAGGCATCAGCGCTAACATTATCTGTGTGACCTGCAATATCGCAGCTGTATTCACTGTAGTTATTCATAAGTCCTACCACATCATCAAGGATTTTGTATGAATCTTTTTTTATGACAGCGCTACCAGTTTCGAACTGGATGGCTCTTGCTGCTGTCTCAAGTTTTTTCTTTTCCTCTGCTTTCATTTCGGGACAACCTTTGTTGGAAGCAGGACCTGGTTTTTCAGGACAACGATCTACATTGTCCGCAACTCCATCACCATCTGTATCTGGGCAGCCATTCATTGCAGAGTTTCCAGCTTTATCAGGGCATTTGTCATCTTTATCAGCCACGCCATCTTTGTCCCGATCGGCAGGACAACCTGCGTTTTCTTTAACTCCTGGCACATCTGGACATTTGTCATCTTGGTCCGCAACACCATCATTATCCTTATCTGGGCATCCTTTCAGGTCTTTCTTTCCTTTTTGAGTTGGGCATGCATCATCTTTATCTGCAATTCCATCACCATCACCATCAGGACAACCTCCTAAAGAAGCCAAACCAGCAACATCTGGACAATTATCCTTTTTGTCTGTAACACCATCTCCATCTACGTCAGGGCAACCATTTAACGAAACCAATCCTGGATCATTTGGACAAGCATCTGTTGGCTCTGGAACTCCATCCATATCAGCATCAGGACAACCGTTAAATTGGGCTAAGCCAAAAACATCCGGACATGAGTCCAAATCATCTGCTACCCCATCTTTATCTCTATCTTTCATTTCATCACCGATCAAAAATAATAAACCTGCAGAATGTGCAAGATTACTACGATTATCAGTAAGTGAATGGCGGTATTCCGTTTGTACATTGGCATAAACTAGTGGGGCTAATCTAAAATTTAAACCCATGCCAAGTGGAATATCCACCCTTGCATCAGCCCAGTCTTCAAAATAACTACCAACTCCTGCCACTAAATAAGGGGCAATAAATTTTTTGGGCTTAAAGTACTTTAATTGAACTACTAAATCTGCTCCAACATTCAATTTGGCGCTACCAAAGTTTTTGTTTCCATCTGCTAATCGAGCAGTTCCAACGCGTATTGGAACACCAACATTAAACCACTCATTCAAATGTCTGTAATATCCTATTTCAACACCACCTGAATTTTTTAGTTTGTCAAAAGAAGCCAATTCTTCGTCAATCGGAGTGTAAAAGTCCATCAATACTCTTTTAACAGTTATTCCATCAGGTGCTGTAGAAAACTGAGCATTAGATTTTACTGCATTCAAGGAAAATGCTATCAAGAAAACAAAAATGAATTTTTTCATACTTAAATAAGTGTTAATTAGTAACAAAATTACAAACTATAATCTTATTAAAGAAATTTATTATATGAAATACGCGCTTGTTGTGTTACCCAACATTGAGTCTTGGATTATTTTTGAAAATTTTATCCAGAACTCCATTTACAAAATCTTTACTTTTGGCTGTGCTGTATGTTTTGGAGATTTCAACATATTCATTCAAAATCACTGAAGGAGGAATTTCACTAAAAATCATAAACTCAATGGTTGCCATTTTGATGAGGATTAAATCAACGGCTGAAATCCTTTCAATATCCCAATTTTCTAGGACGGGTTTTAATTGTTCCATTGCAGCTTCATGATTGAGTAAGCATGCATTCAATAATTTTTCACCAAAATCAATGACCATATCACTATCTGGTGCAAAACCCTGCAAAACACCATTTTCTCCAGGCAATTGTTTCAGAATCTTTTTCATGTTGCCTATCACCAAGGATTCATCTTCTTCCCAAGCAGAGAATAAATCTTCGAGTGTTTCGGTAAATGAAGCTTCTTTGTACAAGAACTTCATTAAGCTCAAAAGTATTGCAACATTTTCAGATTCAATGGGTGTTTCTATTGAAATATAGGTCAAATATGATTGAGTTTTGGAAAAATTCATGTAGAGCTTTTTGATACTATCGGCATCAACTTTTTCTTTAATTTTCCTTTTGCCTACTTGCCTTTCAAGGTCCAGATCTTTAAGAAATTTTTGAGAAATCAAGTTTGTATATAAGTTGGGCTTAAAATTCAAATCTTGTTCAGATGGCAAATTTTTATTCAATCTAATATCCCGATCCTCAAGCGTAAAATAGCATATTTTTTGCATGATTGTTATGAAAAACAAAAGCAGATCAGCTGATTGATCAATATTTGATTTGTAGAATTCAATTGTTTTTGAAGCTGTCTTACTGTCAATAGTAGAGGCATATAACGCCTGTAATATTTTTACTCTAATGTTTCTTCTGCTAAGCATTTTATCTTTTTATAAACCAAATCTGGCTTTTAATTCAGCGTAAGGAGGTAGTTTTTTGTAATGATAATGTTTCATGATTGTACCATCATTCCATAATGTGATACCTGGGTTGGATCTAATTATCGTTTTTAAAACAAGATCATCAGCAGTATAAATATCAAAATCATATCCAATCTTAACTTTGAAATCTTTAATCGCATCTGCATAAGAGTTGCATATCATATAGCATTTTACGCCATCTTGAGAAGCAGCCTTAAGCATAGGAACAATTTTAGTCCTGTACACACTCAAATAATCTTCATCCCAATTGAAAATACGTTTGGTTATTTCCTTTTGACCAAGACCTTTGAAGGAGCGTGTGGTTTTAATTTGACCATTGGCTAAAGTTAAGGTATCCAAAACAAATAGCGAATCAGGAACCATTTCTTTTATTTCATTCATTGAAATAATTTTCAACTCATATGCCGATATCATTATACTCTTGCCTTTATAGGAGAGCAAATCATTTGCAACATCATTGTCCTCAAAATCATAAATTGAATAATCACTAATTTTTGATCTTTTGACACCCGGTTCAGTTTTTATTTGATCAATAACTTCCCATTTTTCAACTGGATAGCTATTCATAGTAGCATTATAAACGTCTGCGCTTAGGGTAATTACCTTTGTAGTCGCCTTTTCCTTGAGCTTAAAAGCAGTAATAACAACCTCTGATGCTGCTTTTTCCTCTGCAAACTTCTTCTCTCTGATATTTACACCTTCTTTAAATGGACGAAAATCTATACCCGGAATATCAAAATAGTAATTATTAAGACAATAGAAAAATAAAGCAATAGTCACAAACCCAGTTATTATATTTGCTCTTTCAGGTATCCATTTGTGGAATAAATCAGACTTAAGGAGAAAAATAAAACCAGGTATTAGTAAAAATACATCTTTGGTAAAAGTTACCTTCGGTTCCAAGTGAATAAAATCACCAAAACATCCACAATCGGTTACCTTCATTCTTATTGCATCATAAGTTTCCCATTTACCAAAACTGAAGAAATTAACTCCATCCGGTACATAGCCAGTCAGAAATGTAAAGCCAGTAAGGACAGTAAAAAACAATAACATCAATAAGAAACCCCATTTGGTGAATTTTGGATACCATCCCATTATCAAAAACAAACCAAGCAGCATTTCAAGAATAATCATAAACAGAGAAAATCCAACCGCATATTCAGACAACAACGGAAATACACCCGCAATAAATTTTAATCCTGACTCAGAGAAAGTTGATTCAAATTCTGCAAAATACTGGTGCATTTTATATGCGGTTCCTAGAGGGTCTACCGCCTTTACAAATCCTGAAAAGATAAACCAAACACCACAAAAGTGTTGTAGCCAAGATATTACTGTGACCTTACTAATTTTTAGTACCAAGCCAGTGAATAAAGTCAATATGGATCCAGAAACAGCAAAAATTATGATTAATGTACTTAATGACATGATGAGCAACTATTTTTCGATGAGTAATTTAATGAGAGCAAAAATAGAATAATTGATAATATCCATGTATCCGGAATCAATTCCTTCAGATACAAGTGTATAACCCTTTTGATCCTCGATTTGTTTTATTCTTAATAATTTCATGAGAATTAAATCCGTATATGAACTTAATCTCATTTCGCGCCAAATCTCTCCGTAGTCGTGGTTTTTGTTTTCAAAAAGATCTCTGGTTTTTTGAACAACTAAATCGTATTCATTGCTGAGATTAATTGTGTTGAGATCTTTATTTGTCGATAGATTTTCAATTAGAATCAAACCCATTATACTGTAGTTTATCAAACCAACATATTCTAAATCAATAGGATCATCTACCTTTTGAGCTTTGTTTTCTTCAATGGAACGTATTCTGGCAGCTTTAATATATAATTGATCAGTGATTGACGGCAAACGCAGTATAGTCCATGATGCGCCATAATCATGATTCTTTTTCATGAAAAGGTCTTTGCATAATGAGATTACTTGATCATATTGAGACAAAGAATTAACCACCGTTGTAATTTTGGTGCAAATATAGAATTTCGCAGCTTATCAAATGTTATAAATGATTGAATCAACTGGTTATTATACAATCAAGAATGAAGGTAAATCTGAAATTCGTGAAATGGCAAGCAAATTCTATGCTGTTGCATTTAATTGTCAAGACAAACTTTTTTTTAACCAAAAATTACAAGCAGTCAGATTAGAATACCCCAGAGCAACGCACTATTGTTTAGCTTATCGATTGGATATAGATGGATTGGACTGGAAGGCTGATGATGATGGCGAACCAAGTGGTACAGCTGGCTTGCCTATTTTGAGTCAAATTAAGTCTTCATCTTTATTTTATGCGGGCGTTATAATTACAAGGTACTACGGTGGAACCAAATTGGGAACATCTGGTCTGATAAACGCCTATAGAAACTCTGCCCACTTAGCAATTAATAATTCTGAAATAATTTGGCATGAAATAACTAGAAAGTACGAACTTGTTTTTAAAATGGATGATTATGCTAAAGTTCAATCATTGATCAGCCATGCAAAGAAATGGATCCTTGATTTTGAGTTTAAAGATTCTAATCGGATTGCAATAAATATCAACTTATCCGATAGAAATAAGTTGCAAAAAACGGTTTTTGAAATCCTGAATGGCTATGCCTATCAAGAGCAGGAATTAGAAAATAACATCTGGTCTTTAACTGAAGTATTATGAAGCATTATGGTATCACAGGAATTATTGGAAGTGGTAAAAGTACAGTGGCCAAAGTATTAGAATGGCTGGGTGGAGCGCGATATGATAGTGATGCCACAGCAAAGTATCTTATGGAAAACTCTAAAGAATTAAAGAATGAGTTGATTGGTATTTTTGGTAATAGTGTTTTTGTTGAAGATAAATTGAACAGAGACTTAATCCGAAAACAAATTTTTAAAGATGACAGCTTAAAAACTAAAATCGACATGCTTGTTCACCCTATGGTTTGGAAAGATTATTTGACCTGGCGTGAAAAACAAAAGACCCATTTTACAATTATGGAATCAGCGCTACTCTTAAAAAATAACAGGACTGAGTATTTTGAAGCAATAATTTACGTTGAATCAGATGTTAATTTATGCATCGAAAGGGTAATAAAAAGAAGTGATTTGCCTAGAATAATGATAGAAAACATCATAAAGAATCAAATTGTTGAATATCAAGAGCTTAATGACTGCAAATTGTTACATATAAACAATAAGGGTACAAAATTGGTATTACCTCAATGTAATTTGTTGTATAAAATATTGTAAACATTTTGTAAAAATTCCATTAAATCACTTTATAATGATATCTTTGGGGTTTACAGGTCAGCAATGATTTTTGGAACAATGCGATAACCTTTGATCCTAAATTATTACTTGATTTGTTCTTGCATCCCAAAAACGTGTAAGAAAAAAATATTCAGGGAATTCTCTGCGAACAACAACATTACTATGAAAACTAGGACACACTCCTATGTCAAAAGCTTCGTTTTTGACATCAAAATCCTTGCGATTTTGTCATTTATTTTAAGCTTAGGCTTGGAAAATGTTTATTCAAAACCATTAGATCTAGACCTTTATAACTCCTCAACAATTAGCAAATCTTTGGCCTTAACTGGCCTCCCGGATTTTCAATTCGGCGGAAACGAACCTTGTGTTCTTTGTGATAATGTTACAAATGGTGGAGAAATTGAAGGAGATGAGATTGGATGCGGTATCCCAACTTGGGATCCAAGTATTATAATAAACGTTGTTACGCCAACTGGGGGAACAGGAACCATTGAATATATGTGGATGATGACTACCGATGATCCAAACAAGCCGATAATGTTGTGGAGTCCTGTTCCAAATTCTAATTCAGCCTCTTACGATCCGGGTCCAATATCACAGACTACTTACTACACAAGATGTTCAAGAAGATCAGGATGCAGTGTTTTTACAGGAGAAAGCAACATAGTTGAGAAAAAACTCCAATGTTGCGATAATATTTCCAATCCTGGGAGCATATCTGCTAATCAATCTACTTGTCTTTCGCCAATTGATCCAGCATTAATCAATAATAATGTTTCTCCCTCAGGGGGTTCGGGAAACCTGGAAATAGTTTGGAAATCAAGTTTAGTGGGCGGACCTATTGATGATATAAACTGGTTTATTATTCCTGGTGCAAACTCACTTACTTATGACCCACCAACTACATCTCAAACAATTTATTATGCGCGCTGCGTAAGAAGAGCAGGTTGTCCTGACTATCTTTCCTCAAACACTATAAAGATCACGCTAAATCCTGCTGTAATTATATCCAATATAAACGTTACAGATGTATTATGTTTTGGATTTAATACCGGACAAATTAACCTTACTGTAAGTGGTGGAAAATTACCCTATTCTTTCAGTTGGAGTAGTTCCTTACCTCCAACTGAGGATCAAACTAATGTTCCTGCAGGTTTATACTCCGTTACTGTTACGGATGCTAATGGTTGCTCCGACGTGAAATCAATTACAGTTAATACTCTTCCAGAATTAAATATTGACATCAACTCAACCAGTGTGAAATGTGCTGGAAATAATGATGGAACAATAGATTTAACTGTAACAGGTGGTACTTCACCCTATACATATAATTGGTCAAATGGATTGCCAGCAATTCCAAATCAAACAGGTTTGGCTCCTGGAACTTATAGCGTGACTGTAACAGATTCAAAAGCTTGTTCTAAAGTAATAAATGGAATAGTGATTAAGGAACATCCTGAAATGCTTCTAATTATCATCAAAACTGATGTGAAGTGCGACGGTGGAAACGACGGTTCAATCAATTTGACTGTTACTGGCGGTACTGCTCCATATACATTCAACTGGTCAGGCTCAACTCCTGATGTTGAAGATCCAACTGGCTTGACTGCTGGTACGTATTTTGTTACTGTTACTGATGCCAATAGTTGTACAAAAACTGCAACGGCTACAATCACAGAACCCCCTGCAATATTATTGACTTCAACAGTTGTCAACGTGAAGTGCAACGGCGGAAACGACGGTTCAATCAACTTGACTGTTTCTGGTGGCACTGCTCCATATACATTCAACTGGTCTGGCTCAACTCCTGATGTTGAAGATCCAACTGGTTTGACAGCTGGTACATATTCTGTTACAGTTACTGATGCAAA